>Ga0209407_1002140_pt1 | contig 18952 bp, 20 predicted proteins | sample AD_JPNHG3_MetaG_FD_184410 | JGI IMG/M metagenome (GOLD analysis project Ga0209407, IMG submission 184410) | Active sludge microbial communities of municipal wastewater-treating anaerobic digesters from Japan - AD_JPNHG3_MetaG (SPAdes) (version 2) | ecosystem: Engineered > Bioreactor > Anaerobic... | reverse complement strand
AAAAACAGGCACTTGTAATTGTCAATTACGGAAAAGCAACCGGTGAGGAAATTCTCCGGCTTTCTGAGATGATACAGAAATCTGTTTATGAAAAATTCGGAATAATGCTCGAAAGGGAAGTGGAAGTAATAATATAATTTTATCTGTAAATTTTTCTCTTATTGAGCTCTCTCTGGTATTGAGCCGCATAACGATTATGTTCGGCAAGAGTTCTGGAAAAATTATGATAACCCGAAAAATCAGCTCTGGCTGCAAAATATAGGTAATCGTGTTTTTCAGCATTCAACACAGCATCAATCCCTTCTGCTGTCGGACAACCGATTGGGCCAGGCGGAAAACCCTTATGTTTATAGGTATTGTATGGTGAATCAACTTCCAGATATTTATCCAGTATTCTTGTTATTGAGAAGTCGTTAAGTGCAAATTTTATAGTCGGACAAGCCTGCAATGGCATTCCTCTCCTTAGTCTGTTAATATATACACCTGCTATTCTGGGCTTTTCCTCTGGTTTTGCAACCTCATCGTCAACTATCGAAGCAAGTATTGAAACCTCAATAAGTGAAAGTCCAAGATCCTGAGCTTTTTTCTTTCGTTCATCATTCCAGAACCGGTTATACTCTTTAAGCATTCTACGGTAAAAACCTTCTGCTGTGGTATTCCAGTAAAACTCGTAGGTATCAGGAATAAAAACTGCAATAATATTTTCTTTTGTAAAACCATCTTTGCTGTAATTTGCAGGATCGGAAAGAAACTCCGCAATCTCTGCAGAATCGGCCTCTATCTGCTTACCCACCTTGCCGGCAAGGTCATATATTGTTCTGATATTGTTAAAAGTTACCATCACCGGCGTCTGCTCTCCTGCCCTCAGAATATTAATGAATCTCACATAGCTGATATTTTTTCTGAACACATATTTTCCAGGTTTAATAAGTGAAGGGTATTCCTTAAGTCTGGCGACAAGTTCAAATAATTTCTTATTCCTGATTTCAAGGTTTGAATAAATAGAATCCCTTACCTGTTGCCATACTGCTTCGTGTGGTATTGTGATAACTGCTTTTTCGTCTGTCACCCTGACTTCTTCAGAAATAAAGATTCTGTACAAAAAGTAAGCTGCAAGCAGTCCTGCAAAAATAAAAGCGAATAAAAAATATTTTAAAACACTTTTCAGCATAAATCTAATGAGACCTGCAAATTTAGAAATAACATCAGGAACTCCAAACTAATAAATTTATGAAGCTGATTATTCATATATTTGCCTGAAGAAAAACAATTATTACAAAAATGAATATGTCACTCACAACCGTTTTGATTCTTATTGTCATAGGTCTTTTTACAGGCCTTCTTGCCGGTATGTTAGGCATTGGAGGCGGATTGATAGTTATTCCGGCGCTCATACTTGTGATGGGCTTCAGCCAGCATGCTGCCCAGGGAACCAGTCTGGCCATGATGCTGCCACCTATAGGAATAGTTGCTGCATGGAATTATTACAAAGCAGGTCATGTCGACCTGAAAGTGGCAATTATACTTGCTGTTGCGTTTATTATTGGCTCTCTGTTTGGTTCTAAAATTGCTATCGGGCTTTCTGAAAACTTGCTAAAAAAGATTTTCAGTATTTTCCTTTTGCTTGTCGGATTAAAGATGCTTCTCTGGAAATGACATATTAAATACCTGAATATGAAGCCCCATTTTAAAAAATTCGGATGGATATATCTTCCTGTTTCACTTGCCGGATGGCTTGTAACAGTAGTATATGCCGGGATTTCGCTTGCCACACTTGTATGGATCGACAGTGTATATAATTCTTTCTTTTATACACTTGTCAGGTTTTTTCCCTATTTCATTGGATTTACTGTAATCTGGTTCTGGATTGCTTCTAATACTGCCGGCCCTTCAGGTAATAAATAAAATTTCCCGGAGTCTTTTGTAAACTCCGGGAAATTCACCCTCACACAACTATCACTGCTGATTAACCTGACCTGATTATATTACCCGCACATTTTTCTTTGACTGCTGATTATCCTTTTCTTTCCCGTATTTCTCCCTGAGTTCATCCATCTGCCTATTCATCTCTTCCATTGCTTTCCTTATTTCTTCCTGAATATTCTGCCAGTCTCCCTCTCTGAATTTTTCAAAACTTTTTCTTGCTTCCTCCATGGCTCTTGAAATATCTTCCCTGAATCTTTCAGAATTCCATTCATCTGATATCCCCGGTATTGAATCCCATCTGTCTGAATACCTGAATCTGAAATCAAACGAGCTGGGAGGAAATTCAGGAAAAGAAGGCATCTCTGGAATAGATGGCAAATCCGGAAAATCCGGCATCTCAAATTCAAAGTCATAATTATGCCATGGCATAAAACCATAGAAGGGCAAGAATGGCTCTTCAGCTTCAGGAGAAGTTTCTTTCTGCTCATCCTCATTTCTGAAAGCAGATCTCAGATCTTCAATTGTAATATTCTCTCCTTTCTCAAGTCTGTCCAATAGTTCAGCCTTATTATTACCTTTCTGCCTTACCCTGTCCTGTTCCGAACCAGAATCAAATATCATTGATGTTGCAATAAAAAATACTAAACTAAGGAGAGCAGGAAAAATTACATCTATGATTTTCAGAGCTTTTTTCATGGTTAGTTTTGCATTTTTCTGTATATACAAAATAAAATAATAATTCTAAATTTCCATGTTAACATTGAGTTAAAAATTTACCTGAAAATCAGCAAAATGGTTAACAAAAATTTACAATAATAACAATTCAGGTTTACCTTTTCTGATGGTTTTAACCCTGCATTTTACAAGTTTATTTTCAGGTTTGGTTTTCGAATTTACCAGATGAACAAATCCAAATTCATCTTTCAGTGTTAGAATGACAGAATTTTCGTTTACACCGGGCATAACTGATTCAACTTTAAGGCTTATTATATCATCTTTATTGTAATACGGATTGCGGGGTTCAATTTTCCATGAACTATTTCTTGAATGTTTTATGATTCGTCCTTTAAATACCGACCCGGGATTTATGTTGTAATGGCTGAAATATTTAACTGGAATTGTATGAACTCTTCCAAACGGGTCTGAAACAACGAAAATTTCTTCTCCGTCTATGCCTTTTGATACCTTTTCTATTCTGAAGTCATAATATTCTCCGTATTTAAGACCTTTGAACCTTCCTTTTTCGGAAGAAGGTCTGTAGAGAACCGGCCTGCCTCTGAAGATTCTTTCGACTGTAAGAAGAATCTCTGAGCCTGATGCCGGTAATTCAGTATTTTGAACTCCTGATGGCAGGGCAATTTTATTTCCGAAGACATCTTCGACAAGGATCACGGCTGTATCATTGCCAGAGTCGTCGCTACGAAATTCATGTGATACTACCTTAAATTTATATTGTTTACCTGGTTCATAAACCGGATGGCGGGGTTCGAGAAAGACTTCTCCCCTGCAGTTGATTTTGTCGACCCGACAGGTTATTCTTTTTCCTTCCGTTATTTCATATTCTTTATAATAATCAGCCCTGAGGAGGTATTTAACATTATCAGGACCTTGCAGTATCCTGTATAATTTCCCGTCGGGTGTTTCGATTTCTTTACCAGCTGTAAAAATATATTCTTCTCCCTCTTTCAGCATGCATAAAAATTTTGATTAATACAGCGGACCAAAAATGCGTGCTATTGATTCCTTGTATCTTTCTGTTTTCTTTCGTTTGTTCCACTCATCGGGTTTGACCTCAATGCTTCTTGCCACATCGATGTAAAATACCTTCAAAAGCCTTGCTGCAAAATCTTCATCATAGATCATTGCTGCAATTTCAAAGTTAAGGTCAAAGCTTCTCATATCTACGTTTGCTGAGCCTACAGAAGCAAAGACGTCATCAACAAGCAGGTATTTTGAATGGTTAAATCCGTCGTTATACAGATAAACCTTTATACCTGCATCCATCATTTCGCTGATATATGATCTTGTATTCCAGTAAGAAACTGGCGAATCAGATTTTCCGGGTAGAATAAGTCTGACATCAACACCCGAAAGGGATGCTGTAAGCAGGGCGTTGAGAATTGTTTCGTCGGGTGAAAAATATGGGGTGCAGAGGTATATGTATTTTCTTGCCGTTGCAATTGCCGAGAAGTAAACCTGCATGATGTTTGCCCAGTCAGAATCGGGCCCGCTTGATGCTACCTGAATCCAGCACCTGTCAGCAACCTTGTATTTATCATCAATGGGTTCCTCATCAGTAAGCAGTATGTCGCTAACAAAATACCAGTCGACCATAAATACATAGTTGAGTGCTGTTACGGCTTCCCCTCTTATAAGCAGGTGGGTATCGCGCCAGTTACCTATTTCACGATGACCATGAAGATATTTATCGGCAATGTTTAAACCGCCCACATAGCCTTTTATTCCGTCAACAACGAGTATTTTTCTGTGATTGCGGTAATTTATTTTATTTGTAAGCCATGGAAACCTGACAGGCATAAATGGAAAAATCTCGACTCCGCTTTCCCGCATTCTTTTTACTACTTTTTTACTCAAATTCCAGCTTCCTACATCATCATATATTACCCTAACCTTTACTCCTTCCTTTGCTTTATTAATGAGTGCATCGCAGAATTTCATGCCAAGAATATCAGATTCAAACCTGTAAAACTCAATGTTAATGAAAGATTTAGCCTCATTTATTGCTGTGAACATTGACGGGAAGGTCTCGATGCCATCAATAAGGATATCTACTTTATTGAACTCTGTTAAAACTGACTTGCTGTTATTTAGCATCAGCTTAATCAAATGTTCCTTTTCACGCACTTTTTCGCTTGCCGTTTTAAGCCGTTCTGGCAGAGTTTTTACCTGGAAAGCAGCTATATTGCTAAGTTGTTCCATGTCGAGGACACTCTTTCTCGAAAATATTTTCTGTTTCCGGTAATTTTGCCCGAAGAGCAGATAAAAAATGATTCCAGCTACCGGAACCAGAAGCACAACCATCACCCATGAAAGAGTCTTTACCGGAGCCCTGTTTTCAAAAATAATCATGAAGCATATAAAAAGGGCCGTAACCAGGTAAAATGATATTATCAAAAACTGAAACCAGGGAAAACCCATTTCGGCTACTTCTGTCATATACTTCGTTAATAGGCTGTGTAAAAATAAAAAAACTCTCCCAATGAGGGAGAGTTTTTCGAATATAATTGATGTTCGTTCAGAAAATAAGGCCCACGCTCAGAACGAAAGCTGGCTGACGCTGGTCGAGTTTGAAGGTTTGTCCACCAATTGTAACAGCTTCACCGAACTTACCGCTGAGGCTACCTTCATATCTGGCATCGAGTGTTATTTTCTTGAACAGGTCTATTCCCAAACCTGCCTGATAGCCAAAGGTTGCTCCACGGTACATTTCTTCGAAATTTGGATCGTCGATAAGGGCTTTCGGAGTGCCTATCTGTATAGCAGCAGCCGGGCCTGCATTAAGCCGCACAGGGCCCAGTTTAAACCCAACCAGAACAGGAATATCGAGTCTATTGAAAGTCTGCTTTTTAATCTCTGGTAAAGTACCTGAAGTTACTTTATATTCATAAGTGTTGGTTGCAAGATATGCCTCAGGCTGAATATTTATACCAAGAAGGGTCAACCTCAGAAACAAACCTCCGTGGAAACCCCATGCAGCATCTTTCACTGCCTCAATATTTGTTGTACCTGTTGAAAGATCATATTTTGGCACTGTTGCTGTTGCAGCTCCGGCCTTAATACCGAATTTAATCTGGGAAAAAGCCGGAATTGCCATCAATGATACAAACAATAAAACAAATAGTTTTTTCATAATTCAAAATTTAAGTTAGACTCCATTAGATATATCAACACATTAATAACGTAAATATGGGGTAAAAGGTTGCATATAGAACACGATTTTTTACCTCATTATCTCTAAAAATGTCATTTTTAACATATTTCATTGTCTGTGTTAAAGTTATTTTAATGGTTATTTTTCATCATGTTAATCATAAAGCTGCTCGCGAAACACAGGTGTTTTTAAAATTACCTTAACAACATTAGAACCATGGTAGCGTAAATAAAGACATGAATTTAACTCATGAAAGTAATTAGCGGCATGAATTTTGAAGTATCATAGAAAAAGAGATATTTATGAACAGTAGGATATTTTTGTTGCTGATTGTTCTTGTTATTGGTGCCTCCTCATGTACGGTATCAAAAGAATCATATTCCCTGAGGGCTGAAAAGAGAAAGGCAGAGAGGCTTGCAGCACAGGTGGCTATAAAAAAAGCAATTGAATCGAGGCGCTTTGTCCTTAAAATGGATAAAATAATTCTCCCCGACGGACTGATGGTAGATCTTGTTCCGAGAAATAACTTTATAATAATTAATGGTGAAATAATTTCTGTAAGTTTAGGTTATGCAGGGCGTTCATTTGGCGCAAGACAAATATCGGGGATAAATTTCAATGGCAGAACAGGAAGATATTTAATGAAAAGCGATGAAGCGAAAGGCATTTATAATATACAGGTTGAGGCTATTACTCCAAACAAGGACAAATTTGATATATACCTTACTCTGGGTGAAAATGGTTATTGTTCCGCTTCTGTTAACAATTCGTACATACAGTCGGTAAGTTACAGGGGGATTCTAGTACCTCTTTCACCAGAAAATGTTTCTTACTCAATCCGAAAATAAAAGACAAGATAAGATCAGATATACTCCAGATACTGGAGATTCTGAGTTAGCTCAATATACTCATCATCCTTTTCCCTGTAACCGTATTCAAAGCAATAGTGGTACTTATCACCCTGGCGGGTTTGAATAATATGGGTAAAAAAATTGAAATTATACCCAAGGGCAAACAGGGCATCCCTGTGGATAACCCTTTTACCTTCATTGTAAAGATCGCAGAGAATCCGCCTGTTTTTCCTCAGCAGGCCATGAACATTCCTTACGTAATTGTTGGTGTCGCGGTTTAACTTGTTATTATAATTGTTCCTGCACTGGTCGGAACAAAATTTTTTATCGGAACGTCCGTGAATAACGTCACCGCAGTCGAGACATCTTCTTTCCACAGCGATAAAGTTTTGATAAAGATATAAAAAAACGTTTACAAACGAATAGAAACGATTATAAATATCTTTTAAACGAATTTAAATATTTATCAACCGAGACACCTTATTTACCTGGTTTATGTTTGCTGTGAAATAATTTATTGTTTAACCTTAAATTTTAAAGTCATGAACCAGATGAAGAACAGAGTCCTTTTGATCGGCAATCTTGGCCACGATCCGGAAACCAGAACCCTTGATAGCGGGAAAAGAGTCTCAAGGTTTACTCTTGCCACCAGTGACACGTTCAAAAACAGTGAAGGACAGAAGGTAACCGAAACGACCTGGCATAACATTGTAGTATGGAACAGACTTTCCGATTTTGCCTCAAAGTACCTTAAAAAGGGCCGGCAGGTATATGTTGAAGGAAGGATTGCATACCGCAGTTATGAAGATAAAACTGGTGTTACAAAATACACCACCGAGATTGTCGCAAGCAACTTACTGTGTCTCAGCCCTGCAGGCTCACCGGTAAAACAGACAGCAGAATAAAAAAGCTTAGGTGAAGCGCTGCATTTCCTCAGAAAAAAGGGATTGTACATAACAATCCCTTTTTTCTGTTATTTAAATAACAGCTATTGTTTTCTCACAGGGATTATCGCCGGTGGAGTCCAGTTGTTAAGGAAACTGTAAACTTTCTGACGGTTATAATCTTCTCCCTCTTCCAACAATGCACTGTCTTGAATGTGCAGTACTTTTCCTTCACCATTAAGAATAATAAATACCGGGAAACCGAAACGAATAGGATTTCCCAGATATTCGTTTGCTTCATAATTCCGGTTTGTCTGATCATAATTAAGCTTTACAGGCACATAATGTTGATTAATAATACGTGTTAGCCCCGTATCGGATTTTACGAATGCATCGAATTTAATGCACCACGGGCACCAGTTGCCGCCATACTGAATAAAAACATGCTTTCCAGACTTCTTTGCCTGAGCCACAGCCTCCCTGATCTGTTTCATGCCATCAAGTGATGGATCGTAAAGCTTTACATTGCTCTGTGCTTCAGCAGTCTGAATAGCATAAAGGCCTATTGCTAAAAGAGTTAAAACACTTAACAAAACTTTTTTCATAATTTTATTCATTAATTGGCCGGACAAAAATATTGATATTATTCAGAATTGAATAATTTTGGCTGCCATTAATTCAAATCATGTCACACTTTAAACAAATTTTTATATTAACTATTTTATTGACAATAGCTGAATTTCAGATATTTTCACAACAGGAAGAAAAGATATTTACACCTTCTGCAGAAATTTTTACAGATTTTCATTTTTCGATTACCGACAATACTCATAAACCTGAATTCAGTATCACGAGAGCTTATTTTGGGGGTGATTTCCTGAAAGAGGGTCGATTTTCAGGCTCCATAATACTTAACATGGCAAAACTATTCGATTCAATCCCCCATGAAGGAAACAATTCCCCCATACGGGAGGTATCAATCGGATATGATAACGGAAAATTAAAGATCAGGATGGGTGTAACTGGTACCAGAATCATGATTTACCAGATTCGTTTCTATGACAAAAGATATGTTGCCAACACGTTTCAGTCGATAAATAAATATGGCAGTTTATATGATCTTGGAATTGCAATAGATTATAATTTCAACAACCGCACAGGTATCGATTTCACCCTGATGAATGGCGGAGGTGTAGCTATTAACGACCATGGGTCTCTCAAAGCTTCATTTGGATTCAATTACTTTCCTGCAAATGATGCAATTCTGAGAGTTTACTGTGATACAAGAAAAATTGCCGGAATATGGCAATCAACCTTTATTGGTTTTGGAGGCTTTACATGGAATGTTTTTAAGATTGGAGGTGAATTCAATTACCGAACAAATCACGATAATACCAGAGGGCATAATGTCTGGGGTTTTTCGGCTACTGGTTCAGTAAACCTGACTGATAAACTTCAGCTTTTTGGCAGATATGATTATTCTTCTTCTGTTGTTCTACCTGGTGAAATCATTGAATGGAATTATAAAAATGACCACCAGCTTATAGTTTTCGGATTGCAACATACTTTCATTCCTGGTGTTCGTATTGCAATTGATTATCAAGGAAAAATTCCTGCAGACCCTTCTGAAAGCGCATCTGACATGTTTTTTATTCACCTGCACTACAGGTACTGATTCATTGAACTTCTGCAATTTTTCTACCTGACCTGAAAGCCTTCAGGTTGATTTCCACTATCTGCTCTCCCTTTTTTGAAAACATTTTTTTCAATGCATCTTCAAGATTTTCCAGCGGTATTCCCATAAAAGGAGATGCTGCTCCAAGAATTACCATATTTGCAGCTTTAATGGAACCACAATCAGCAGCAATTGAATCAGCATCAACAATTATGCTGTTTTTAACCTTCTTTATATTCTTAATTATCTCATCTACAGGAGGATAATCGGATATATTAACATATGGATTTGAATTTGTCACAATCCATCCACCTGGAGCAAGCCATGGTAAATGCCTGAGTGCTTCCATAGGCTCAACTGATATAATCAAGTCAGAAGTGCCATAAGGTATCAGGTCGGAATGAATGGGCTTATCAGATATTCTCAGATGTGAAACCACATCCCCGCCTCTCTGGCTCATGCCATGGACTTCCGATTGCTTGAGAAACATGTTTTTTTCTACTGCTGCAAGACCAATTGTTGCAGCGATGGAAAGTATTCCCTGTCCGCCTACGCCTGCTATTATTATATCTTTTTTCATTCTTCGTTGTTTTTCTGTTTTTCAGATTTTTCACTTTTTCTCCTTCTGGCTCCTGCCTGAATGCATTCCCTTGTTGCAATTACAACCGAAGGTCCTCTGTATTCAAACTCTTCCCTCATTATACGTACATTTTCTTCATGATTTCTCCTGAGGGGAACGATTGTTCGCACATGTTCCGGAGCAACTCCAATACCAGTACATATGCTCTGAAGTCTCCCTGTAGCATTCGATTCCTGTCCGCCGGTCATGCCTGTTGTGAGGTTATCGGCTATAATAATTGTAACCGGTGAATTTTTTGCCACTGCATCCAGGAGTCCGGGCATCCCTGAATGGGTAAATGTGGAGTCGCCTATAACGGCTATGGAGGGGAAAAGACCTGCATCTGCAGCACCGATTGCCATGGTAACAGAAGCGCCCATGTCGACACATGAATTTATACAGCTGTATGGCGGAAGGGCTGCAAGTGTATAACATCCTATATCAGAAAAGACCCCCTGAATCCCGTAGGGTTTGATTGCTTCAACTATTGCATTGAACATGTCGGCATGCCCGCATCCCTTGCAGAATGAAGGAGGTCTGCTTTTGACTATTTCAGGAACAGTATGCCCTTTCCCAGCTTTAATGCCAAGAGCCGATGCAACAATGTCGGGATTCAGTTCACCGTCACGTGGTATTGTCCCATCCATTCTGCCATATATCCTTCTGCCTTCGTCAAGAATGCCTCTAAGCTGCTCTTCTACCAGGGGATAGCCCTCTTCAAGAACAAGTATCTCCCTGCACCTACCGGTAATGTCCTTTATGATATCCTTTGAAAAAGGATAAGTTGAAACCGAAAGTAACGGATATGGCAATTCATCATCAGAAAAATTCTCCATCAAATAATTTACTGCAATCCCACAAGCTATAATTCCAAGGCTTCGGTCGGGTCCATCTTTAAAAGTATTATATTTTGTAAGCCTGTTATCAAACTGCAATTTTTCATAATTTTCCAGCAGGATTTTGAATCGTTTCCGTGCTATTGCCGGCATAAGAATAAACCTCCTGGAATCATCGGGAAGCCTGAATTTTTTTTCAGGAATCTGTCTCCGTTTTACAACACCGGATCTTGAATGAGCAAGTCGGGTTGGGATTCTCATTAACACGGGTAACGAGTACTTTTCGGATAGTTCAAAAGCATCAAATACCATATCATAAGCTTCCTGCTGATTTCTGGGTTCATATACCGGAACATGCGCAAATTTCCCGTAGAATCGAGAATCCTGCTCATTCTGTGATGAATGCATGGAAGGGTCATCTGCCGCAACAATAATAAGCCCGCCATTAACCCCTGTAATGGCGGAATTTATGAAAGCATCGGCCGCGACATTCAGTCCAACATGTTTCATGGCTGCCATGGCTCTCTTCCCACAATATGACATACCAAGTGCCGTTTCAACTGCAGTCTTTTCATTCGACGACCATCTGCATTCTATCCTGCCTGACTTTCCTTCGGGAGAAGCCTGAATATATTCCATTATTTCGGTCGACGGCGTTCCAGGATATGCATACATTCCGCTTATGCCTGCATCAATAGCGCCCTGAGCAATTGCCTCATCTCCAAGCAACAATAATCTCTGCATAATAGAGGATTTTTATAACATGGTAATATTAACAAAATTAAATCAACTCAATAACGATTTTTATCAGGAACAGCAAACAAGAAATTGTTTAACCAGAACAATTCATTTATTAAAATTAAGTTAAAAGTTTTACCAAATAAAATCATTATTATTTACTTTACAGACTCTTTTTTGTCGGATTGCGTTATAAATAAAAACAACTATTGAGAAGGGTATTTTATATATTTTTTTTGTTGGTGGTATCCCTGAGAGTATTAGAGGCTCAGGAAAGTCAAAAGTATAAACTTATACAGGCAAGCGGGGTAATTACTAACCGTGAGAACGAGCCTGTATACAATGCCTCGGTATTTTCCCAAAAACTTCGGAGGGGTACAATAAGTGAAGTAACAGGTATTTATTCCATTATATCCATGCCCGGAGATACAATAATCATCAGTGCACTAGGTTATAAAAAATATTCTTACAGTATCCCTTCCGATTTTGATGGCCGTATCTACAAGCAGGATGTAATGCTTGTTGCCGATACCATTTCAATTGAAGGCATAACAATATTTCCATGGAAAACCTATGAGGAATTCAAAAGGGAATTTCTTGCCACCCGGCCTGTTATCAAGCCGGAGATTCAATACATGTATGAAAATCTCTATCTTATACAGGAGAGCATAAACCAGACCGGAGCGTATGCAGTTACGCCCGAAGCCGGATTCAGGATGGCAATGCAGCAGAATGCCAATGCCATTATGACACGCAATCAGAATCCAGCTAACAACCTGCTCAATCCTTTTGCATGGGCAAAATTCTTCAGCGGACTGAAAAGCGGACTTCTTAAAAATGAAAAATCAGAAGAGAAGTCAGGCAGCAAAACAAAAGCACGCCGACAGAAATAAATGGTCCGGTTACCCAAAATAATAATCCAGGCTGTTATTCCTTTAGTCTTTCTGAGTAATAGTTATTCAACTGCCCAGGATCTAATTGTTATCAGAGGTGTTGTAAAAGATACAACAGGAATTCCAGTTGAAAATGCAACCATAACTATAAGCAACTATAATACAGGCATATATACCGATAATCATGGTTTATTCTCCCTTTCTGTTCTGAAAGATGGAAAAGAGCATATTCTCAGTATTTCTGTCACAGGTTATGAAAGAAAAGCGATAACAATCGTTTGTAACTATAATATTGATCTGGGAGAAATAATCCTCAGCAGAAAGGTTACAGGACTTGATGAAATTACTGTATCAGCCCGGAGCAAGCAGTCTGGAGCAGGAATGATCAGTATTTCTCCGAAAGATTTCAGCATGATGCCTTCAGCATCGGGCAGTTTTGAGACTGTACTGAAAACTCTTCCGGGTGTTTCCTCAAATAACGAACTCAGCAGCCAGTATTCGGTAAGAGGCGGAAACTTCGATGAAAACCTGGTTTATATCAATGACGTTGAAATATTCAGGCCTTTTCTGATAAGATCAGGTCAACAGGAAGGTCTTAGCGTTATAAACCCAGATATGGTGAGCTCAGTGTTGTTTTCAGCAGGTGGTTTCGGCGTCACATACGGCGATAAAATGTCATCGGTACTCGATATTACTTACAGGCGCCCTGATAATTTAAAAGGTTCAGTTTCTGCAGGATTATTGATTAACACTGCACATTTTGAAGGGATAAGTCGCTCGGGTAAAATAACCTGGCTTACCGGACTAAGGTACAAATCGAGCAGGCTTATGCTAAAAACCCTTGATTCAAAAGGCGATTACCTGCCAGTTTTTGCAGATATACAGAGCATTGTAACCATTAAGACTGGAAATAAGTCGGAGATTTCACTGTTTGGCACTTATTCATCCAATACCTATAATTATGTACCGCGCAGCAGGGAAAGCAAGTTTGGAAATGAAACTGAAGCCTATAGGCTCTATGTTGTCTTCGAAGGAAGAGAAAAAGACAGGTACCAGACCTGGAACACTGCATTAACCTGGAAATATTCTGGAATAAAATCAACACATAAGATAATTATTTCAAATTTCGGAACAAACGAAAGGGAACAATTCGACATCAGGGGATTTTACAGTCTAAACATGCTGGACAGGAATATGGGTTCTGAAAACATGGTTGATACTCTGTTAAACATAGGAGTAGGAAGTTTCCTTTCGCATGCACGGAACAAAATCAGTGCAAGATTTTTTACGATAAAGTACAGCGGTTTTATGAACGCTTCAGATAACCTGTCTTTCAGATGGGGTCTGAAGGCAAACAATGAAATCATTAACGATAATATCCGTGAATGGAAAATGGTTGACTCAGCAGGCTTTTCAATTCCATGGAATACAAACGGCGAACTCAGAGTAAGTTCAATGTTGAAAGGGAGCAACAGAATAATCAACCGTATTTACGAAGCATATGGAGAAGCAAGGGCAACATTAAGGGGAGAAAAATACAATACAATACTAACAGGAGGGATAAGAAGCACATATAACTCATTTACATCAGAGTTTTTTGCCTGTCCAAGGTTTTCTGCCAGAGTTGAAATGGGAAAGGGCATCTCGGCGTGGCTGGCATCAGGAGCATATATTCAGCCGCCCTTTTACAGAGAGATGCGCTTCCCTGACGGAACACTTAATAAAAATATCAAGTCCCAGAAATCATTTCATGTAGTAACAGGCATGTCGTACGACTTCAAAGCATGGGAAAGACCATTCAGATTCACAGCAGAGATTTACAACAAAAAGCTTTCTGGTATTATCCCTTACCGTCTTGATAATGTAAGAATAATATACGAAGGAGATAACATGGCTACAGGTTACAGCAGGGGTATTGACTTCAGACTGAATGGTGAATTTGTCGAAGGCGCCGAATCGTGGTTCAGCCTTTCTATTATGGATTCGAAACTAGAAATGCCTGGTATTATCGAGGATATGTTTCCATCACCTTCGGAACAGACACTCAACTGCAATATATTTTTCCAGGATTATTTACCCGGAAATCCGAGTTACAGGGCACATATTAACATTTCGTTTGTGACAGGACTGCCGGTAATATCTCCATTTAACAGCCGGTACGACCAGTATCACAGGTTGCCTCCATACCGGCGCGTTGACCTCGGGATGACAAAAGTCTTCAATAACTTTTCGTCATCCGGTTTCATGAGTGGCATAGAAGAATTGATTGTATGTGTAGAGATTTTCAACCTGCTTGATATAAACAATACTGTTTCATATTTCTGGATAAAGACTGTCAATAACCAGAGTGGCCGCTCAAGGCAATTCGCAATACCCGATTACCTTACCGGAAGAAGTCTTAACTTAAAATTCACGGCTTATTTCTGATTTACTTGAAAGCCGGGTTACTCAGTTCATTTCTGAATACAAATTCGTTCAATGCTTTTCGCGGCCTTCTTTTCATATCCCTGACTTTCAGCTCATCACTCAGGTCGGTTCCATCTCCCAGGTACCCTATCGCCATCATCGCTACAGGTTCAATATAATCATCGGCCCCGAAATGTTTCTTTACCTTATCCACCGAAAAACCGCCCATCTGGTGAACATACAAACCCATGGAAGTTGCCTGTGCAAGAAGATTACCCACAGCCATACCTGTATCATAAAGTGAATGTCTGTTTGGAGAGTCGTTTTTTGAAAATCTGGTTTTTGCCATTACAATACCAATAACATAAGCATTTTTAGCCCATATCCTGTTTCCTTCATAAAGAAAATCAAGAAAAATTTCAAAATATTTCCCATCATCTTTTGTTGTAAATATAAAAAGCCAGGGTTGTTCATTCATTGATGAAGGTGCAAAACGGGCAGCTTCAAAGAGCAGTTCGAATTTTTCTTCTTCAACCCGGATAGATGAAAAAGAGTAAGGACTCCATCTATCTCTAATGACTTCTAATACAGATAATTTTCCCATAGGTTAGATTTTAAAAATTACTTTAAAACAGAAAGAAATATCAATACAATGGGCAAAGTAATTATACTTAAGATTGTGCTTACGAATACATTGGCAACGGCAGGTGCATCATCCATTCCGAGGATTTTTGCTATAATAACAACATTCACCATACATGGCATGGCTGATTCAAGTATTAATACCGAGAGAACCAGTTTGTCAAAATGCAGGTTAAGATAAGCCGCTGCTAACCAAAAAATTCCTGTAAGCAGAAAAGGGACAAGGATCATTTTGTTAAACGACAGGACATAAATATTTATATTTTTCAAATATCTCCCGGTTTTTGAATAAAACAAAACCGAACCTATGTATAATATTGAAAGATAGGTATTTGTACTTCCGATGCCTCCTACTGAATCTATAATAATCTTGGGCAACTTAATATGCAGCAGGAAAAGGCAAAATCCTGTCAGAATAGCTATTGTGTTAGGGTTGATGATATATTTAAAGCTTTCTTTTACTGATATTTTGGAATTTCCGGCAATTATCACAATTCCTAATGTCCATAAAACTACATTTGAAACTATTGTAAAAATACTTCCGTAAAGAATGCCTTCCTGTCCATAAAGGGAATAAATGACAGGAAATGCAAGGTATATAATATTGCCCATCATGCTGTGAATTCTGAAAATTGCCGACTCTTCACCTTTGAGTTTCAGTATGGATGATGCGGCCGTTCCGGCAATAAACAACAGCATAATTGAGAAAAAGGAGAGTCCAATAAACTCCAGGCTGTTTGTAAGCAGTCGCGGAGTAGCATCAATACTGCCAAAACTTGCCAGAAGCATGGAAGGAAGGGTAACATTGAATATAATTTTTGCAAGAAAATCTTTCCCTTCTGAAGTTATTACTCCTGCTTTTGAGGCAATTACACCAACCAGTGCAACTATAGCAAGGATCAGAATCTGATTAACAATTATTTCTACTGGCATTTGTTATATAATTAATCTATGGAATGAGTGGCAAAAGTAATAATTTATAATTTCGCACAGAATTATGAACGGAAGGGAAAAACTTGTTGGAATTCTCGGAGCTGTGATTATTCACCTTACGGCGGGTATCATTTTTATGATTGTTAAAATAGGTTCCCTCGATATTGACAAATATATGCGGGAGTATGAAATTATTTTTCTTGAAGAGAATCTGCCAGAAGAATTTGCACCGAAACAATCTGTTGGTATTAATGATGATAATCAGGCTGTTGACCAGGAAATACTGAATATTGCGAGAAATCTTGCGGCAAAGCCCGATTTTAAAATTAATCCTGAAGATTACATCGACAGAGTGAAGGAGGAAATGATAAAAAGTGGTCTTCTTGGTCCTGATAACTATATTGATGAACAAAAAAGACTGAAGGCAGAATCCTCTGACAGGGGTATTGAAGTTCAAAAAGATGAAGAAGACAGGGATGAAAAAATGCGTGAGTCTAACGAAATGGCGGCAAGATACAGTGGTCCTACCCGGATATATTACTATCTGCCCGGAAGAACCCACGTCTATCTGCCACTTCCTATCTATAAGTGTGAAGGCGGAGGGAAAATTGTGCTGGCAATTGAAGTCAATCCGAAAGGTGAAGTAGTAAAAGCAGCAATAATTGCAGGTGAAAGTACTACCTCTGATCCTTGCCTGACAGAAGCAGCCATCATTTCGGCGTACTCCTCCAGATTTAATCCCGATGCAACAGCCTCAAAGAACCAGACTGGTACCCTCACCTACCATTTTGTTCCCCAGTGGTAACAGGATCTAACTGGAAATTATCAAAGCAGTTTTCCCGGTAAGTTATAATCAACAGGCTTAATTAAATCGGCACTATTTTTATCTGCATCTTTTCTGTTAATAAGTGTGCCTATTGTATAAGCCTTCAAAATTTTATCGGGATAGGGTTCAAGCAGTTTCAGAAGCTTGTCTTTTGGAACTTTCAAATCGAGCCATATTTCTTCTGATGATCTTTCCAGAACAACCGGCATCCTTTTTTTGGAGTTGTGAATCTTTGACATCATCTCATTTGCCTCTGTTGTAATAACAGTAAAAGTTTTTACAACTTCCCCGGTAGTATTATCCACCCATTCCGACCATAAACCTGCAAGCGACATTATATCTTCATCTGCTCTGAAGACATACCATGGAATTTTTCTTTCACCAACATGCTGCCATTCAAAAAATCCTTTTACAGGTATAATGCACCTCCTTGTAGCAAATGAATTTGAAAATGAAGGCTTTGCATCAATACTTTCTGCTCTTGCGTTGAACGTTTTATATCTAATTTCATCAGCTTTTTCCCGGTCTCTTACCCATGAAGGGATCAGGCCCCAGTTCATATGTTCGATAAATTCCCTGTTTCCGGTGTGTACAACAGGAAGTTTCGGAATTGAAAATGCATGATAATAATAGCTTGGGCGGTAGTTTTCAGGGTCAATCAGCCGGGCATGGTATCTTTCTTCCAGCTCTTCCTTTACAATGTTTACATTTACTGTAAAACACATTACTGTTCGTTTTTATTCGATTGTTATGTCGGATGACAGAGGAGCCTCCACATAATAATTAAACAGGTCGCGTTCAGGCCATTTTCTCACCTGTGAAAGTGCTCTGGTCATAAATATGTTTATCTCCGTTGATATCTCAGGGCCATTCCATGTACTTGTGTTTGTAAGAAATACCCATGAGATACCGTCAGGCTGGCGTTTCACCATACCTGCTGTACCCGGGAATGAGCCTGTCCTCCACCATACTCCGTTATTTATGGTACCCTTCCAACCGATGGGAGCATATTTATTGTTATTGTCGGTCATGAACCTGATTGATTCTTCGTGCAATATATCTTTCCTGCCTTTTAATCCGTCAATATGCAGAACAAATTTCAGGAGGTCAGGTGCTGTGGCAACCCAGGCTCCTGCAGCACCCAGTGCTTCTATATCGTTACCCCCGTAGGCGGGAGAAACCAGTTCACCGTTACCATAAACAGAAGGTTTCAATATAGCATCGGGTGGCACATAATATGTTACCTCAAAAGGCAACTTCTCGTCCTTCAGATTTTTTGCCAGATACATATCGTATATACCGTAAGGTTCAAAAAGGTTTTTCCTGCAATATTCACTGTATGACAAGCCTGAAACTTTTTCAATTACAAGTCCAAGTATAGCATATCCCAGGTTGGAGTATGAACGGCCTGTGCCGGGTGTAAAATGGAGATTCTTATTTAGTGCAAACCGTACTATTGTCTTTGTATCAACAGGAACGGGAACTCCCATTTCTTTTGCCACTACAAAAGGCATAAACATCTGGTCCCCGAAACGGGTTGTCCATCCGCCTTCATGGGCAAGAAGGTGGGCTACGGTTATGCCGTAAATCCTCTTATCTTTAGGATTGCTATAATATGGATCATTAAGAATTCCATCGGGTCCAAAAACTCTGTCATTAATTGACAACTTGCCCTCTTCCTGAAGTTTCATAATTGCCACAGCAGTTATCAGCTTGGATATACTGGCTATTCTGAAGCGGTAATATGGTTGAACCTGTTCTTTTGATGTACTATCGGCAAGGCCAAATCCCTTTGCATAAACAAGTTTGCCGTCTTTTGCAACAGCCACCG
>Ga0209407_1002130_pt1 | contig 19021 bp, 10 predicted proteins | sample AD_JPNHG3_MetaG_FD_184410 | JGI IMG/M metagenome (GOLD analysis project Ga0209407, IMG submission 184410) | Active sludge microbial communities of municipal wastewater-treating anaerobic digesters from Japan - AD_JPNHG3_MetaG (SPAdes) (version 2) | ecosystem: Engineered > Bioreactor > Anaerobic... | reverse complement strand
ATGATGATGAGGAATAAGGCACTTCGATGACCGGACCGAAGAACCAGCCCCCCGAGAACGGCCTCCGCAAGGCCCTCGACGTCGAGATCGTCCAGAACCTCCTCGAGGTCGCAGAGCTTCGGGGCGAGATGCGCGCCTCCCTCCAGGCCATCAACGAGAAGATCGACCGCCTCCTCGCCCTCCAGGCCAAGGTGGACGAGCACTCCCAGGCCATCACCCGGCTCAAGACCATATGGTCCCTCGTAGCTGCAGGCATCGCGTTCCTCGCCGCGGCACTGAAGGACTGGCTCTTTGGCGAGAAGTGACACCGCCGACGTGGGGGCCAGAGGGACGTAGCGGCGGCAGGGGGAGGAGCTGTCGCCGCTGTTGCCGTGGCCCCCACGGCCGTCAGTATACCCCGCCAATGCCCTGCGTCAAGCCCGGCAGCCGCTGAGCCGCGGGGCTGCCAGGCCGTCCCCGTCTTGCCCGGGCCGCCCGCGCGCGCACGGCCGCGCCCCCCGCACACTCCCACCCGCCACCTGCCCGTGCCGGAATCCCCCCGCCCCAACCCGCCATCGCCCCATCTTGCGGCCCCATCGAGACTTAGGCAGCCGTAAATCCTTGCAGAATATGCACTTCCGCCGAAGATTCCAGTTGACTGATGTGGAACACTATGCCTATATGTCTGTCGGTGCAAGCAGTTGTCAGCAAAGGAGTTAGAGATGACAGGCAAGCGACGCCGCCCCCTGACCGCCAGAGAGCTGAAGCCCCGCATCCAGCGCCTCTCCTGGGAGCGGCTGACCGAGATCTACCTCACCACCAAGAGCCAGGGCGTCCGCCGGATGATCCAGGCCGAGGCGAGGCGCTGCGGCTACAAGATGAGCGGCTTCATCCTGGCGCAGGCCCTGCGACGCGGGGCGGAAGCGGGAGACTCAAGATGATCGCCACGTGCCCGAAGTGCGGCGGCAAGCGGATCGAGATGTGGCTGTGCGACCGCGACGCGGGTTGCACGGCGCAGCCCAAGTGCGAGAGCCACGAACTGAGGCACCCGCCCCTCCCGTTCGACGCCGGCTACCACGCCCACCGCCGCTGCCTCGACTGCGGCGCAGAATGGGCATCCCCGGACCTGGGCCTCGACCCCTGAGGAGCAGACGATGGACATGCGGGAGCTTCGCTTCGGAGTCGAGATCGAGACGGTCGGGAAGACGCGCCAGACCGTGGCTGAGGCCATCCGCACGGTCGTCGGCGGCGCCGTCCGCCACACCGGCTACCCCTCCAGCTACGACCCGTGGGAAGTGACCGACTCCCGCGGCCGCATCTGGAAGGTCGTTCACGACGCCTCTCTGACATCAGTGCCGTCGCACCTGCGCGCCGAGGTCGTGACCCCCATCCTCACGTACGCCGACCTCGCGGAGTTGCAGAACGTGGTGCGGGCGATACGGAAGCTGGCAGGGAGCAGCTGTGACGGCTCCTGCGGGCTGCACTGTCACGTGGATGCATCCGCCTTCGACGGCCGGGCACTCGCCAACCTCGCCAAGATCTTCTACAAGCAGGAGGAGCTGATCATCCGCGCCCTCGGCGTCACGCCCGAACGTCTCCAGCGCTACTGCCGTCCCACACGGGACGACTTCATCCGCGCCATCGACCGCCGCAAGCCCCGCACCCGCGAGCAGGTCAACAGGCTCTGGTACGGCTACCACAACACGGCGCCGGTTCGGTACGATCCCTCGCGCTACGGCCTGCTGAATCTTCACAGTACATTTTTTCGCGGAAGCATCGAGTATCGAGGGTACCCGGGGACTCTGCATGCGGGTCGCGTGAAAACGGCCGTGCAATTCAGTCTCGCCATCACCGCGAAGGCGCTGAATGCCCGAGCCGCATCGAGCCGCAAGCGCAAGGCCAACGGCCGGAGCGACCGCTACGACCTCCGGGTCTTCCTCCTCGGACTTGGCCTCATCGGCGATGAGTTCAAGACGTGCCGCAAGCACCTGCTCGCGAACCTCGCCGGGAGCGCCGCGTGGAAGAACGGTCGCCCGACCCCGCCTCCCGCGCCGACAGACCCCAACACAGCGCCCGACAGCGCCGCAGAAGAACACCCCGCAACCCCAACTGAAGGAGCGCAGCCATGCTGAGACTCACCATGCGCGACGGCGAGACCTTCGAGGGGGCGACGCCCCTCGACCTCGTCCGCGCCATGAAAGGCGCCTCGATGTTCAGCGACGTGAAGGACGTACTCCACTACGTCGCCATCGTCCAGGAACGGGTCAAGGAGATCGAGGGGATCGAGCTTGCCCTCGCCGGCGAGAAGCTCGACGACCGGTGCGAGTCCTTCGTCCGCGAGCTCGACCGCCTCGGCCTGGCCAAGCTCCAGCGGCTGTCTGGGGCCGACCTCGACAAGGTGGAGCACATGGTCCGCGAGACGGCGAGGCTGCTCAACGCCGGCGACTTGCCTGGCGCGTGGAAGTTCCTGCGCCCCAAGCTCCGCCTCACCCCCGATGAACTCGCCGAGCTGGACCGTCGTCTGGGCCTCGATGCGAAGAAGGAGGATTGAGATGGGCAAGGTGAAAGTGCCCAAAGCCGTGCTCGACGGTCTCGAAGCCGTCCGTCAGTCAGGACTCACGAATATGCTGGATCGCTCCGTCGTCGCCGAGCTTGCGGAGGAGTTCGGCTTCGAGGAGGCGGCGCGCTGGGTCAGGAGCAACAGGAAGCGGTTCGCACGCGGACTCTTCCGAGGCTTCGCGGCTGAGGAGGAGAAGTAGCATGTGCGGACTCACGGGCGTCATCCTCGGCCGCAAGCGCCGGAAACGCGACGAGCTGGTCACCATCCGGACCCTGTTCACCGGCCTCCTCCTGCTGAACCAGAAGCGAGGGCATCACGCCACGGGCGTCGCCGTCCTCCGCAGGGATGGGTCGGCAGCCGTGTTCAAGCGCCCGGTCACCGCGAGCAGCCTGATCCAGGCCGACGACTACTGGCAGGCGCTTCGGCTCGATGACTCGGTGACCGTGGTCCTCGGCCACACACGCTTCAGGACGCGCGGCAGCGAGAGGAACAACGCGAACAATCATCCGCTCGTGGTAGGGCCGAGGGCAGGAACCGCAGCGGGCGCGAGGGGCATCGTGTACGGGACCCACAACGGCACGGTGATCAACGCCGACGAACTCTTCCGCAAGTTCCGCCTGCCGCGGGCCGCCGAGGTAGACAGCGAGGTCCTGTTCCGCATGGTGCGCCGAGCCAGGAATGACGCCGAGTTCAAGTCCATGCTCGCCCTCTGCGTGGGGTCGACCTCGGCGGCATGGGTGCGCGGGGACAAGCCGGAAAGGCTGCGGCTCCTCAAGGGCGACATGCCCCTCGATGCCGCCTACGCGCCGCGCCTCGACGCTGTCTTCTACGCCAGCGAAGCGTGGATGCTCCGCTCCGTCCTCGCCAGGCAGGCGCACTGGGTCATCGGCCTCGACGCCTTCACGCTCTCGACCTTCGACGCCCGTGACCTTCTCGGCTTCACCCAGCAGGACGTCTTCTTCCTCTCTCCCGACGCGATGCTGTCTCCCACTCGGTGAGGAATCCCTCTCGCGCCCCCGTTGACTGGCTGCCCCGCCTTCGGCCTGCCGCCTGGGGCAGTGCCTCTTTGGCCGGAGAGGGCGATAGCTAAGCCGCGGCAAAGGAACAGAGAACGCGGACCCGACCAGACCCAAGGGATCTGCGGAGGCCGCCGCGGGTCCCCAGGCGTAGCTCCTTGCGCCCCGTGAGCCTGTGGCCCCGCCCATGCCGGCGGCTCCCGCGACGCCCTTGCACACACCCCGCGATGGCACCGCCGAAGAAGAACACACCCGCACCGCGGCAGCCTGGCGAAGGGTCGGGCGGAGTGGCAATCCCGCCCAAGCGGCCCTTCCCGGCCATCGCCCCTGTTGATCACTGGGCCGCCCCTGTGGCACCGTGGGCTGCGGACGACCGCCAGATCGATCCCCGGTCGACTGCCGACGCGAACGGGCCCGCAGGGTTGCGCGTTGTCGTTCGCTTTGCATCGCGCCATCGTATAGCGTCCGCGACCAGCGACGACGAGCAGACAGGCCCGCGCTCCACGGTTTGGGCGTGCAGCCCTGTGAGGCCGACCGAACTCTGCGGCGAAGCGCCTGCATCGGCCGTGAGTGAGGACGAGGGGCCGAATTGCATGCTCGTGGGCGGCAGTCTATACTGGTAGCCGGGGAGCCAGGGTTGGCTTGGTGGCGCCGGCACAGCGGATGCGAGAGGGCGTGCCGATGGAACCCGAGCAGGTTCTCCGCTTGTCTTTCGACCGCGGGACACTCCGGCTGGACGGCGCGCGGGAGTCGGACGCCGACCTGGCTCGGGAGACGGGACCGTGGGTTTGGGACGAGCGGATCGGGGCATTCCGGTGCGACGCGATCCACTACGTGCGCGTGCGGGCAGAGCTGTCGGAGCAGTTCCCCGGGCGGTTCGTGGACGAGGTGCCGGTGCCGCCGCACGTGAAGTGGGGCGTGGTGAGTCTCCCACCCCTGCGTCGGGAGCAACAGGAAGCGCTCGACGCCTGGCGGGCGGCCGGCGGCCGCGGGCAGGTCGTCATGCCGACCGGCACGGGGAAGACCGAGGTCGCCCTGGCGGCCATGCGGCACACGAGCGTGGCGACGCTCGTCGTGGCGCCGGTGCGCGACCTGATGTACCAATGGCATCGGCGCATCCTCCGCGGCCTTGGGTGTGATGCGGGCATCCTTGGGGACAACCGGCACAACGTCCGCAGCGTGACGGTCACCACCTACGACAGCGCCTACGCCCACATGGGCGAGCTGGGCGCACGGTTCGGGCTCGTGGTCTTCGACGAGGAGCACCACCTGCCCGGCCCGTGCCGCCGGGAGGCGGCGCTCTTCTGTGCCGCGCCGATGCGGCTGGGCCTGACGGCGACGCCGGAGCGCTCGGACGGCCTCGATGCCGATCTGGCGTGGCTCGTCGGCCCCGTCGTCTACCGTCAGGAGATCCCGCACGCCAAGGGGAAGACCCTGGCGGACTACGACGTGGTGCGCATCCCCGTGGCGCTGACAGACGAGGAACAGGCGCGCTACGAAGACTACGGTCGCCTCGTCAGGTCCTTCATCGCCGAACGGCGGAAGGAGAAGCCCGGCTACGACTGGCGGAACCTCTGCGCGGAATCGGGCAAGGACCCCGAGGCCCGTCGGGCGCAGAGGGCCTACTACGCGAAGAAGTCCGTCGAGGACCGCGCCCAGGAGAAGCTGCGGGTGCTGGAGGACCTCTTCCGGCTGCATGCGGGCGAGCGGGTGATCGTGTTCGCCGGGTCGAACGCGATGGCCCTGGATGTCTCGCGGCGGTTCCTGGTGCCCACGCTGCTCGCGCATTCGCGGAAGCGCGAGCGGCTGGTGGTGTTGGAGGGCTTCGGGGGCGGGCGATTCCCCGTGCTCGTGGCGAACCAGGTGCTCGACGAGGGGGTGGACGTGCCGGCGGCCAAGGTGGCTGTCGTGATCGGGGGCCAGGCCTCCACGCGGCAAGCCAAGCAGCGGCTGGGCCGCATCCTGCGCCGCACGGGGGCGGCCCGGGCCACGCTCTACGAGGTCGTCTGCCAGGACACGAACGAGGAGGAGCGCTCGCGCAGGCGGCGGAGAAGCGATGCTTACGAGCGAACAAGCCATCGTCGCGTATGAGGGGAGCCGCGCGAGCCCCGACCGGCTGACCCGCCGCGCCCACGCGCACTACGAGGGCTACGCGAGGCAGATGCTGCTCGCCTACCGGCACGGCGCCGGGAAGACCCGCCGTGAGCTCCATCGCTCCGTGGAGGGCATCCTGGCGGACGAGCCGGACTGCGAGACGCGGCGCGTGCAGGCGTTCTGTAAGCTCCTCGATGACGCAAGCCAGTTCGACAGCGACCCGACGGGGAGGGCCGCGAAGCTCCGCCTCCAGGTCTTCGAGCTCGCGGCGGAGCGCCACCCGCTCGTCGAGCGGCGCGACCAACTCTTCGAGAACACCGAGGCGGAGGTCAAGGCCCGTATCGCGGAGCAGCTGGGCCGGCCCTGGGACGAGTTCGAGGGCGCCCTGTACGCGGATGTCCTGGACTTCCAGCGCCTGAGGGCCTTTGAGCCAGGCTACCCGGACGCGGCGGCACTCCTCGCCCGCTACAACGTGGCACAGGTCCAGGCCTGCCTCTATCGCGCGGAGCGGGTCGTCGTCACCGCCGAGGCCGACTTCAAGACCATCCTCCGCTACGCCAAACTCGCCCAGCTTCTCCACGACCTCCGGCGCCTCGGCCCATCACGCTATCGCATCGAGCTTTCCGGCCCGGCCTCCGTGCTCCGCGAGACCCGCAGGTACGGCGTGAGCTTCGCGCGGTTCCTCCCCGCGCTCCTCGCGTGTCGCGAGTGGGCATTGGAGGCGAGTGTGCGGACTCCATGGGGCCGCCCTGCGCGCCTGGCGCTCACCAGCCGCGACGGCCTGCACGGCCACCTTCCGTCACCGGAGGAGTTCGACTCGACTCTGGAGGAGAGCTTCGCCGCGAAGTTCGGCGACGCACGGGACGGCTGGAGCCTGCATCGAGAGGCGGAGATCCTCTTCGAGGGCCAGACGGCCTTCGTGCCCGACTTCGCCTTCCGGCACGAGGACGGCACGATGGTGCTCTTCGAGATTGTCGGCTACTGGACGCCTGAGTACCTGGCGAAGAAGCGCGAGACCCTGCGCCTCTTCCGCGACCATCGCATCCTTCTGGCCGTGGCCGAGCGGTGCCTGCGGCCCGGGGCCTCGGTCCCGGAGGACGTGATCGTGTACAAGACAGCCATCCGGCTCGCACCCGTCCTGGCCGCCCTGGAGCGGATCCGGTCGGCGTGCCCCTGAAGCAGGCAATGCAGACAGCCCTTCCCCCACGGACCTGGCGACCCGATCCCGCAAGCGACGCGCTCGACACCATCGCACACACGCTCGACACTACCGCTGAAGAAGAACACCCCGTCTCACAGACAGCACGGCGACAGGCGGAGCGAGGCGGGCCGAGTTCGGGCGGGGCATTCCCCACGTCCAGAGCCAACCCTCCCAGAGTACCAAGAGGCCCAGACTGCCCACGCACTGTAAGCCCGTGGATTCGCGCGGAGCAAGCCCCCGCACTAGCAGGGGCCAGCAAGGGCATAGTCCGACCACACGGCCGCGTGCCCCCGGCGTCGCCCGTCGGCAGCCAGGGGCGGCCCAGGTTGGCCCAGGGGGCGCCCCTTCGCATCCGTTCGGCCAAGGTTCCGGGCGCCGGCAGACAGGCGGCCCCTGGGCCGACATGCGCTTGGCCCGCTCCCGGCAGGCCCGCGACCACCGGCCGCAAAGCTGGCGAACCTACTGGCCAACAGGCAACCGTCCGGCGGCTTCCCGCTTTGCCTTGTCTTCGCTTGGTGCCCTGCAAGGAGTCGCCTCTCGCTGCGCCGCATGGCCACAGTGTCATGGCTTGACAATCTGGGCGGGCGGTGTATGATATGGAAGCGAAGTATCTGTCTGCCGGCACACCTCACGACGCACGACACTTGCACTGTTCGGGTCCGGAAGAGACGTTCCAGCCTTTGGTTGCCACGCACTATGACGGAGGGGACCGTCGGTGGCGCCTTTCGGAGCGGCCAACACCTTCAGGGATAGTTCCTCACGCGCCGGCGTGGTGCGCCTCTCGGCGTCTGTCGGGGGAGGCGCATGGTCGGCGCGAGTGGCGGTACATGCCTTGCTTTTGCGGCAGTGCCCCGCACGGCGGGGTCTGGATCGAGGGGGACAAGCATGGCAAAGGCCATCTGCTGGAAACGCTCTCGTGTGTTGCCCATTTGCGTGCTGCTGGGGAGGCCCCTGATCGCGGGCTGGCTCCTGTTGGCTGTCGCCGCGGGCGCTTGGTCTGACCCGCAGGCGGACCCCGCCCGAGGCCCCAATCAAGATGGCGAGGGAGCGCCGGCCCCCGGCAGGGGCGGGCTGGTCGTCACGGAGCACGGCCCGCGAACCGCGCCCGGGGATTTCCTCCTGGCTGATCCGGCGACGCAGAAGCCCGAGCGCCAGTACCTGGTAGACCTTCTCACCGATCGCAACAGGGCTGGGGTGTTCCCTGCTTCCCGCGACGCCTTTGGCGTAGTGACGAAGACGGCAACGGGCCGCCAGATGCACGTCTGGACGCCGCTTGGGGTGGAACTGTGGGCGGATGGGGGCGGTGGTTACCGGCAGGTCGTCCAGTGCGCATGGTTCGAGGTGGAGGTCTGGGATGGGCAGAAGTGGGTGGTGGCGCCGCGACGCGCCGGCACAGTGACCCTCAGCCGCTCGGAGCGGAATGTTGCTGGCGGCGGCCTCGTGGACCTCCACGCCGAAGGTCGTCTCGAGGGCCTGGCGGAGGCCTTCGCGGATACGGCTACCCTGGGCTTCGACGGAAAGCAGTACCAGCACAAGTTCAGCTTCGAGTTGCCGGCATCAGCGGAGGGGAGGAAGCGCCGCGCCATCTGGAAGGTGAGGCTGGCCCCTGGCTGCGCGGGGCTGATTCGGAATAGCGCTCCGGACCACCGGATCGAGTGCGGGCCTCCTGCCGGCAAGGGGAAGGAGCGCGCGAAGCAACGCCCCGTGCGGCTGAGTCTGGGGGATTTGGATCTCGATTGGGCGGCGGCTATCCGGGTGCCGCGTTGGAAGAAGGAGAGTGATCCTGACACCTTCTTGCCGCGCGTGGAACTGATGGCCCCCTGGCGCACTGTGTGCGTTTACTTCGAGGAGGCGGGCACGACGGGAGCCATCTCGATTGACCCGACGCTTTCCATCACGACGAGTTCCTCGACGATCACGGTCGACGATGGGACGCGGAAGTGGGTGTGGAAGAACGAGGCGACAAAGCCGACCGTTGCGGAGTTCTACCACGACAGCGTCGCGGGAGGCACGGACAACTGCGCCGCCACGTGCAGCTACTACATCATGGGATTCGGCCTGGCGAACGAATACAGCAACAACCTCGACTCCAGTGCTGCGTTCTCGCTTCTGGCCTCGAGTTCAACCGTCGCCCGCATCTACCGCCGTTGCACGGGGACGTACGGGAACGCGAGCGTCGAGACCTGGCAGACGGTGTGGGCGAGCGGGCGCTGCTACTCCCATCTCGACTGGCACTGGGACGCGGGGGTCGGGTACCACGGCGCGTATGCGATGCACTACAACTCCAGTGCTCCGCAGGTCTACGGCCTCAGCGCGGACAGCAGTGCTGCGGTGATCTCCGACTCATCGTCCAACAACTACCCTGGGGCGAGCTTCGTCCCCTACAGCGCATCGCTCTTCACGGCGATCCAGGGCCCTTGGTTCTACGGAAGCGGAGACTACGCGAACTACGAGTGGACAAAGTCGGGCGGGTTCCAGGGCTGCGTCCTCGTCTCGTGCGCGGATTACAGGGCGACGGCGGCCACGCGCGACGCGGAGTTGAACGACTACCGGAACCCTGACCCGCTGAACGATGGGCAGAACGCGGGGAAGGTGTTGATTGGAGGGGCGTGTGGTGATGGGTTCGATGAGGCGTGGGGGTGCTACGGGATCGCGGCGAGCGGCGGCCAGGTTGAGGTGCGGTTCGACGACAAGCGCGGGGGGAACACGTCTTACGCGTTCAAGGGGCTCCGGCTGAAGATCACGGCGGCGTCGGCGGGCTGGACGCCCGTCGTCGAGAAGAAGGTGGGCGACAGTGGGACCTACGTGACCCTGAGCCCGGGAACGGACTATGCCTTTAGCGAGCTTGGCGGCGGGGAGTACGCCTTCGAGTACCTCAGCGACATCACCGGCACGGGTGCGGGCGGGCGGACGTACTTCCGCTTTGGGGGCGGCAGCAGCAACCAGCCGCCTACTGTGTGGGACCAGTCGTTCAGCGTGAACGAGAACGCGCCGAACGGGACCGTAGTGGGCACTGTGGCGGCCAGTGACCCGGATACAGGTGACAGCCTGACGTACACCATCACGGCCGGAAACACTGGCGGTGCCTTTGCGATCAACAGTGCGACGGGCGAACTCGCCGTCGCGAACAGCAGTGCCCTCGACTACGAGACCTCTCCGTGGTTCTACCTCACCGTGCACGTTGCCGACACAGGCGGGCTTATGGACACGGCGACAGTGACCATCGGCCTCAACGACGTCAGCGAAGGAACGCCGCCGACGGTCTACGGCTTCACCGCAGGCCTGGACGAGAACGCGCCCTACGGAACGTATGTCAGCTGCGTGATGGCGTACGACCCTGACCCCGGCGACAGTCTGACGTACAGCATCACTGCCGGCAACGACAACTCAGCCTTCACCATCGACTCCGCGGGCGGCATCTATGTCTCCAACAGCTCCGCACTCGACTTCGAGACGACGCCGACCTTCTACCTCACGGTGCAAGCGACGGATACAGCCGGCCTGACTGGCACTGGAGCGGTGACCATCAGCCTCAACAACCTGAGCGAGGGGAGCCCCCCGACGGTCTATGGCAACAGTTTCAGCGTGAATGAGAATGCGCCGTACGGGACCTATGTGGGATCTGTGTCGGCTTACGATCCGGACGGCGGCAGCCTCACGTACGACATCGTCGGCGGCAACAACGACGGCGCCTTCTATATTGACTCCATGGGCGGCATTTATGTCTCCAACAGCTCCGCGCTCGACTTCGAGACGACGCCGACCTTCTATCTCACGGTGCAAGCGACGGATTCAACCGGCCTGAGCGGCACAGGGACAGTGACCGTCAGCCTCAACGATGTGAGCGAGGGGGGGATGCCCCCTGTGGTCTACGGCTTCACCACCACCCTGGACGAGAACACGGCGTCAGGAACTTACGTAAGCTGCGTGATGGGCTATGACCCTGAAGGGGGGAGTCTCGCGTACGCCATCACCGGCGGCAACGACGGCTCTGCCTTCTATATCGACTCCATGGGCGGCATCTACGTGTCGAGCAGTTCCGCGCTCGACTATGAGATGACCCCGGTCTTCTACCTCACCGTCCAAGCGATGGACCCGACCGGGCTAACCAGCACAGCAGCGGTGACCATCTACCTCAACAACGTGGGCGAGACGCCGCCCATGGTCTACGACACCACCTTCACCGTGAACGAGAACGCGCCGGACTGGACCTTTATTGGTTGTGTGTACGCCGCCGATCCAGACGGTGGCAGCGGTATGCTCGAGATCGTTGCCGGCAACGAGAACTACGCCTTCTACTTGGGCTACATGGGCTACACGGGCTACCTCTACGTTATGAACAGTTCCGTGCTGGACTTCGAGACGACCCCGGTCTTCACCCTCATCGTGCGAGCGACGGACTCGGCTGGTTTGACTGGCACTGGAACCGTGACGGTCAACCTCAACAACGTCAACGAGTGGCCCCCGACGGTGAACGACCAGTGGTTCAACGTGAACGAGAACGCGGCGAACGGGGCCGTGGTGGGCGTGGTCTTGGCGAGCGACCCAGACCCCGGCGACAGCGTTGCCTTCAGTATCACGTCAGGGAACATAGGCAACGCTTTCGCCATCAACGCCGCGACGGGGGAATTGACCGTCGCCAACAGCAGTGCGCTGGACTTCGAGACGACCCCGAGCTTCAGTCTCACGGTCCAGGTGGTTGACACCGGCGGGTGGACGGACTACGCGGCCGTGACGGTGAGCCTCAACGATCTGGCTGATGGGACGCCGCCCATTGTCTACGATGCCTGGCTCAGCATTGACGAGAACCCCATGTCCGGAGCCTTCGTTGGCTACGTGATGGCCTCCGACCCGGACAGCGCGAATCTCACGTTTGCCATCACCGGCGGCAACGAGGGCTCCTCCTTCTCCATCTGGTCCTCGGGCTGTACGGGCTACCTCTACGTCTCGACGAACAGTCCTGCACTCGACTTTGAGACTACGCCGAACTTCACACTGACAGTTCAGGCGACGGACCCGACCGGCCTGACCGGCACAGGGATGGTCACTGTGAGCCTCAACAACCTGAACGAGCCGCCGAGGCTGACCTTGACAAACGTGGTCACGACACTCCCCGAGGACACGGACACGTCCCTCGGAGTGAAGGTGGCGGACGTCGTCGTCACCGACGACGCGTTGGGCACGAATGCTCTCTCTCTGATGAGCGACTCGATGATCTTCGAGATCGTGGGCGACGAGCTGCGCCTGCAACCGGGCGCAACGCTGGACTTTGAGACCAAGCCCACCCATTACGTGCTGGTGAGCGCGTACGACACGGCCATCGGCGGTACCATGGACGGCACGGCGGACCTGACGCTCACAGTGACCAATGTAAATGAGGCCCCAAGGTTCTACCCCAGCGACCGGACCTTCACTGTGAACGAGAACACGCCGTCGGGAACCGCCATAGGCTATGTATACGGCTACGACCCGGATGGCGACAGCATTGCCTACGAGCTCATCAGCGGCAACGAGGACTACGGCTTCTGGATCGATGCCACGGGGTGCATCTACGTCTCCAATATGATGGGCAACGCGCTCGACTACGAGACGGCGCCTCAGCGTTACCTCACCGTTCGAGTAACCGATCCGGCCGGCCTGGCAGCCACGGTAGATGTGACCATCAACGTCCTTGACGTGAGCGATACCACACCGCCCGTGGTTAGCGACGCCACGCTCACCGTGCAGGAGAACGCACCGTACGGGTCCTGGGTGGGCCTGGTGTCGGCTTACGATCCGGATCCCGCCGACGCCGGCAATCTGACGTTCGAGATCGTCGCCGGCGGGGATGGTGCTTTTTCTATAGCCCCCTATATGTACTATGGCGGCTACAATCCCGGCTACATCAGCGTCGGCATGAACACTTTCGCGCTCGACTATGAGACGACCCGAACCTTCGTCCTCACCGTTCGGGCGACAGACACGACCGGACGGACAGGCGTGGGCACCATCACCATTGACCTGCTGGACGTGTTGGACGTGATTGAGGACCAGTCGTTCAGTCTGGCCGAAAACACAGCCAACGGAACCCCAGTTGGCACGGTGGTCGCGCGCGATCCGGACGTGGGCGACATCGCGAATTACTACATGATGAGCGCCGTCTTCGCCATCAACCCCACCACAGGCGTGATCAGTGTCACTAACCAAGCCATGCTCGACTACGAGACGACCCAGAGCTTCACCCTCGACGTGTGGGTGACCAGCACGGCCGGCCACATGGCTGCGGGGACTGTGACCATCGCACTTACCGATGTGGACGAGGGGCCGCTCACGATCTTCGACAACCTCCTCTTCTTCAACGTCAACGAGAACGCGCCAAACGGGACCTTCGTGGGCCACGTCGAGCACGACGACCCGGACATCCTCGCCGACATGACCTGGAGCATCACGGCAGGGAACACGGGGGATGCCTTCGCCATCGACTCCTCCGGGCGGATCACGGTCGCCAACAGCGCCGCGCTCGATTACGAAACGAACCCGTACTTCATCCTCAACGTTGAGGTGACGAACGCGGCGCAGGAGGTCGCCACGGCGACCGTGGTTGTCCGCGTGAACAACCTCAACAACGAACTGCCGCCCAGGATACACCCCCAGTCGCTCGTTGTGGCCGAGAACTCGCCCGCCGGGATCGTCGTTGGCACGGTGATCGCGTACGACCCCGATCCTGGCGACAGCATGGCCTACGCCATCACGGCGGGAAACACCAACGGCGCCTTCGCCATCAACCCAACCACGGGCCAGCTCGTGGTCGCCAATGGGAGCGTCCTCGACTTCGAGACGGCCCCAAGCTTCGCCCTCACCGTGCGCGTGACGGACACGGGCGGCCACACGGACGCGGCCACGGTCACGGTCAATCTCAGCGACGTGAATGAGGCCCCGACGATTGCCGATCAGGCCTTCAGCCTGGACGAGAACAAGGCGAACGGGACTGTTGTGGCCACAGTAGTGGCAAGCGATCCGGACGCAACGGACAGCCTGACATGGAGCATCACGTCGGGGAACACTGGGGGCGCCTTTGCCATCAACGCCGCGACCGGCCAACTCACAGTGAACGATAGGAGCGTGCTGGACTTCGAGACGACCCCGGCCTTCGCCCTCACGGTCCAGGTCACCGACTCTGGCGGCCTGACGGACACGGCGACCGTCACGGTCAACCTCAACAACCTGGACAACGAGACGCCGCCGACAATCGCCGCCCAGTGGTTCGCCGTGGACGAGAATGCGGCAAACGGGACCGTGGTGGGCGCGGTAGCCGCGAGCGATCCGGACCCGGGCGACAGCCTGACCTACACCATCACGGCCGGCAACACGGGTGATGCCTTCGCCATCAACACCGCCACAGGACAACTCACGGTCGCCAACGGCAGCGCGGTCGACTTCGAGACGGCTCCGAGCTTCGCGCTCACCATCCAGGTCGCGGACACGGGCGGCCTGACGGACACGGCGACCGTCACCATCGCCTTGAACGACCTCGACGAGGCCCCCGCGATTGCCGACCAGGCCTTCAGCGTGGACGAGAACGCAGGGAACGCGACCGTGGTCGGCACGGTCGTCCCAACCAACCCCGATGCAGGCGATACGCTGGCCTGGAGCATCACGGCTGGGAACACGGACGGCGCCTTTGCCATAGACGCGGCGTCCGGCGAAATCACGGTCGCCAATGGCTCGGCGCTCAACTACGAAACGGCCCCGACCTTCGCCCTCACGGTCCAGGCCCAGGACGCCGGCGGCCTCACCGGCACGGCCACTGTCACTATCAATCTCAACGACGTGAACGAGCCGCCCACGGTCGAGGGCGCAACGTTCAGCGTGGATGAGAACGCGGCCAGTGGGACGGCCGTGGGCACTCCCCTCGCCGCAAGCGACCCGGACGAGGGCGACGCCCCGACCTTCGCCATCACGGCCGGGAACACAGGGAATGCCTTCGCCATCGACCCCGCCACGGGACAGATCACGGTCAATGACAGCTACATGCTCGACTTTGAGGTCACGCCGACCTTCACCCTCACCGTCCAGGTTAGCGACCCGGGCGGCCTCACGGCAACCGCGACGGTCACAATCAATCTCAACGACCTGAACGAGGCCCTGGCCCTCGCTTCTCAGTCGTTCGCCGTGGACGAGAACTCGGCGGCCGGGACAGTGGTCGGCACCGTCACTGCGAGCGGCCCCCACGCCGGCCACGACGTGACCTACAGCATCACGGCCGGGAACACAGGAGATGCCTTCGCCATCAATTCGACGACCGGGCAGATCACTGTGGCCAACACCAGCGCTCTCGACTTCGAGACGACGCCGACCTTCAGCCTGATCGTGCAGGCGCAGGATACGTGCCCAGTGGCCGCCACGGCGAAGATCACCATTAGCCTCAACGACGTGAACGAGGCCCCAGCGGTCGCCGACCAGACGTTCACGATTGACGAGAACTCGGCCAATGGCACCCTGGTATCCACCATAGCCGTGGCCGACCCGGACGCGGGCGACAGCCTGACGTGGAGCATTACCTCGGGGAACACGAACGGCGCGTTCGCTCTCGACGCCGCGACCGGCGAGATTACGGTCAACGATGGGAGCCTGCTCGACTACGAGAACACGCCGAGCTTCTCTCTGACCGTGCAGGTGACGGACTCCGGCGGGCTCACGGCTACGGCGGCGATCACCCTCGACCTCTGTAACGTGAACGAGCCGCCCACGGTCGAGGGCGCAACGTTCAGCCTGGACGAGAACTCGGCGGACGGGACGGTGGTGGGCACCGTAACCGCTTCTGACCCGGACGAGGCCGATACCCCAACCTATGCCATCACGGCCGGCAACACCGGGAATGCCTTCGCCATTGACCCGGCCACGGGACAGATCACCGTCAATGACAGGTATGGACTGGACTTTGAGGCGACCCCCAGCTTCAGCCTGACCGTACAGGCCGCGGACCCAGGCGGCCTCACCGGCACGGCAACTGTCACCATCAACCTCAACGACCTCACCGAGGACCTCTCCCTTGCTTCCCAGTCGTTCAGCGTGGAGGAGAACTCGGCGGCGGGGACCGTGGTCGGCACCGTCACTGCGACCGGCCCCGGCGCGGGGCAGGGGGTCACCTACAGCATCACGGTAGGGAACACGGGGGGCGCCTTCGCAATCAACTCCACCACCGGCCAGATCACCGTTGCCAACCAGGGCGCCCTCAACTTCGAGGCGACCCCGGCCTTCAGCCTGATCGTTCAGGCAGCCGCGGGCGGGCTGACCGCCACGGCGAAGATCACAATCAACCTGAACGACGTGAACGAGGCCCCCACGATTGCCGGCCAAGCCTTCACCATCCCCGAGAACGCCTCAAACACCACGATGGTCGGCACCGTCGCCGCAACCGACCCCGATGCGGGCGACAGCCTCTCCTACACCATCACGGCGGGCAACACGGGCGGCGCCTTCGCCATCAACTCCGTCACAGGCACCGTCTGGGTGATGGATGGCTCCGCGCTGGACTTCGAGACGGCCCCTACCTTCAGCCTCACCGTGCAGGCCAGTGACTCCGGCGGCCTGACCAGCACGGCGAACGTCACGGTCTCCCTCACCGACGTGAACGAACCCCCCACCATCGCCGACCAGACGGTCACTACAGATGAGGACCCCGCGAACGGCACCGTCGTCGGCACCGTAGCCGCGGCCGACCCAGACGCGGGCGACTCCCTCTCCTTCTCCATCACCGATGGCAACACGGGCGGCGCCTTCGCCATCGACAATACAGGGGCGCTCACCGTCGCGAACGCCGCCGCACTTGACTACGAGACGACCCCAACCTTCACCCTCACCGTCCAGGTCGCGAGCACGGACGGCCGCACCGCCTCCGCCGCCGTCTCCGTCAACCTCAACAACGTCAACGATGCTCCGGTCCTCGCTGCCCAGGCGTTCACCGTGGACGAAAACGTCCCGAACGGCACCCTGGTCGAAACCGTTCAGGCGACCGACCCCGACGCGAACGACACGCTGACCTACACGATCACGGCGGGGAACACGGGCGGTGCCTTCGCCATCAACCCAGCCACGGGCGCCATCACGGTCACCAACAGGGCGGCGCTCGACTTCGAGACAGTCCCCACCTTCTCCCTCACCGTCCAGGTCTCCGACGCCGGCGGCCTCACCGACACCGCAACCATCACCATCAACCTCAACGACCTCAACGAACCCCCCGTCATCAAGCCCCCCTTCTCGTTCAACGTCAACGAGAACGCAGACTTCGGCACCCTGGTGGGGCCTGCGAACGCCGATGACCCCGATGGCGACACCCTCACCTACTCCATCGTCGGCGGCACCGGGGGCAACGCCTTCTCCATTGACGCCGACACCGGTAACATCATGGTCGCTGTCCCTGAACTCCTCGACTTCGACACCAGCAACTCCCTCAGCATCGACGTGCAAGTCACCGACCCCGAGGGCCTAGCCGACACGCGCGTCTTCATCATCAGCATCAACGACATGTGCGACGACAACACGCGGGCAGACGACGGGAATCTCTACCCCGAGGTCGGCATTCGCGGCGTGCCGATGCAGGCCGGAGGCCAGCAGACGAACCACGTGAGCTGGACGAGGCAGAGCCCGTACCCCACCGATGCGGAGATCCTGGTTGGTGTCCCCTACGAGTTCTACGTCAAGTGCCCGCCGCACGGGGGTTCGTGGTACACTTGGCTGGGCCTCTTCGGAAGCTGGGCATGGCAGGGCAGTTCTTTTGGGCTCAATAGGGAGCCCGCCGGCGAGTCTCTATCGGCCCCCTCTGCCGTTAGTTCCCCCGGCCGCCACACGGTAACTGGCGAACTCTCCGTCGTCTGGCCCATAGGCACCGGCTGGGGGCGCGCCAGAGGCCACTTCCACGTCCTCGCCGTCCCGAACCTCACCGTCGAGGGTCTCAACGACAGCGACGAGGTGGACCCCGGCGCCTTCCTCATCCGAAAGACCCCCGACGCCAACGGCCGCCGCAAGATCACCATCTCCTGCGAATACGTGAACCGCCACGCCCTCATCCTCTCCCGCAGCAACTCCAAGATCGAGGTCTACGACCGCTACAACAATCGCCTCACCTTCAACGGCTCCGACAACCGCTTCCCCGCGAACACCGGCTCCTGCGGCGTATCCGTCGAACTCTGGGTCGAGGGCGTCGAGAACAGCAACACCCTCCGCGACATCGTCCTCACCCTCGCCTACGACACCGCACCCTTCGCCTCCGACCCCGCCGCCCAGGACTCCGTCCGCCTCACCGTCGTCGAGGCCGACCTCGACATTGATTCCGACAACACCAACGGCATAGACCCGCAGACCGGCCGCTTCCAGGACCCCGACCTCACCCCCGCCGAAGACGACATCGAGAACATCCAGAACGACCCCAAGCACCCCGGCAAGCTCATCCAGGTCAACGACAACGACTCGGACGGCGACGGCATCCCCGACTACGCCGATGGCTTCGACCACGACGGCGGCGGCGCCAACACGGACGACGACCTCTCCTCCGGCGACGCCTTCGTCCCCATCAGGCTCCAAATCTCGAACGCCCTGTGGGACCTCCCCAACTTCTGCTCCCAGGGCACCATCACCTTCACCTACGACGACTCGCCGCCAAACCTCGTGACGCGCAACGCGGACGGCGTCTACACCGTGCCCACGGAGACCTCGACGGGCTGGCCGCCCGTAGTCACAAAGCACCGCCTCCGCATCTGGACGGTTGACGCCAACACGAAGCGGAAGAAGAACAGCGTCATCGCGCCCGAATCACCCGGCCACTTCATCCCCCGCGGCGTCGCCATCCCCGTCTCCGCGCTCGGCCTCTCCGCGTACGTACCAACCACGCTCTACGTCGAGGCCCTCGACCACTCCGCGTCCGTCGCCGACGCCGAAATCAAGGTCGATGTAGACCCCCACGGCACCGGGCCAATCTGCCCCGACATCGTCCGCTCCACCCTCATCAGGCTTGAATTCGTCATCCCCAGTGCCTACGATGAAGCCAGTGGCCTGCCCGCCGCCAACGCCGCCCCCGTCCCCACCAACTTCGTCGGCGTAAGCGACCCCAGGCCTACCGTGACTCTCGATGGGGTCTCCAGCTCACAAGTCGTCATCAGCGGCGGGGCGGCCACCGTGACCCTCCGCGGCGTC
>Ga0209407_1002126_pt1 | contig 19053 bp, 3 predicted proteins | sample AD_JPNHG3_MetaG_FD_184410 | JGI IMG/M metagenome (GOLD analysis project Ga0209407, IMG submission 184410) | Active sludge microbial communities of municipal wastewater-treating anaerobic digesters from Japan - AD_JPNHG3_MetaG (SPAdes) (version 2) | ecosystem: Engineered > Bioreactor > Anaerobic >... | reverse complement strand
CAATTGTTCCATTTAAAATAGAGAGTAAATAATTAGTTCTATCTATTTTAATTGTATACTTTTTCTCTCCATTATATTCTAATTTAAAGGCAACATTAGATTCATTATCCATTCCAATATAATTTAATACTTCTCTCTTTTGTGATAATTCCCATAAATCATTAAGAATATCTTTACTTGATCTTGATCCTTCAGCATTAATAAATTCAACATCTCCAATATTATTCTCTAAAGAAGGCTCACAAATAATTGTAACATAGAAAGTTTTTAATGTATTCTTTTCATTAGCACTTCTTTGTAAGATATAAGACCAAACAATATCACTACAAATAGGAGTTTTTGTTTTATCTGGATTACTATTTAAAGTAACTTTAACTTGAAATCTATTTCCAATAGTTGGATTATAAAGAGGATATAATACAGAGTGTTTTCCAGAAGATGTAAATACTTCAGAGGTAGTATAATTATCTTTTATAGAAGTTCTATATCCAATAGAACAAGATGTATCAGTTTCAAAAGGTTCAAACATAACTTCTATATCTTTATATAGTTTATCAAGTTTAATTAATCCTGCATCAAATAAAGAGGTTTCTAAATATCCTGTTGATTGATAAGTTCCATTTCTACAATACTTATCAATAGATTTATCTTCATTAAAAATTAATATAGTATTAACATTAAGAGAAGCAATATGTGTTGGTTCTTTAGATAACTTTTTAACTGCCCACCAATAAATAAATGATCCATCATAATAAGCATTACTTCTAAGTAAATACCATTCCTTTTTATCATTTTTACAAAGTGCAAATGCATCCCAACCAGAAGTAGTTATTCCATTACAACTAATAAACTTAAAAGCCTCTCTTTCATTATTTAGATTTGATTGTCCAACAGTACTTCCATCAGTCATGAATATTCCTTGATTTTCTATAGAGAAAATAATTTTATTATTCCATTCATGAAATCCTCTAAAATTATTATCATTAATATAATCAGGAAAATCCCAAAGATTCATGGCACTAGAACCTCCAACAAATAACCATAAAGAACTGGCTCCCCCCACAATAGTTCCTCTTCCAGTTCTACCTAATGCTTTAGCTTTTCCTTGACTTGCAGGTAAAGTCCATAAACCTTTTGAAGAATCAGGAGACCATAATACTCCATTAGCAGTACTCTTTATTCCATTATCAACCCAACCAAATGCACTAAATCCTTGAGAACTAACTAAACTAACTCCAGTTGGTAAATCAGACCAAATCTTAAAAGCTAATTGTTCTCCTTTAACTGCAAATGCATAATTATCTTCACCAGGATCTAAAACAATTAAAGTATCTCCTTCATAATAAGAATCTCTTCCAATAGTACATCCAAATTCTGGACAAGCAGTATTATTAGCAGCTGTTAAAGGAACAATTTCTATAAAGAATTTATCACATCTACTTAAAACAAACTGTTTAGCGGTATCACTTATATCGTAATTAAACCATGTCATAGTAGAGCTTTTAGGTAATGTTACTGTAAAAGTTTCAATTATTGAATCAGCAGCTATTGCACCAGTAATAGGATCTGATAAATGAATATTAACAGTAACATCTCCAGTCCAATTACCTATAGTTTTATAAGCAATAGAAAATCTTTTAGCTCTTTCATTACTTCTTAAAATGAAAGATTGAGCAATCTTTCTTTTAGTTAATGTTCCAGAGTTTCCAAGCTTAACTCCTTCTAAATTACTTAAAGAAGGAGCCCATTCTATAATAGGAGCTAATTGCATCCACTCAGAATCTATTAATATCCAACCTTTATATTCACCTTTACAAACATAAAGATATTTATCTGAGTCAGAATATTGATCTGAAACTTCAAAGAAACCAGTAACAGGATTTGAATCACTGGTTATTGCAGATATTAAAACCCAAGTAGAAGAATCAACAGCTCTACTAAAAACATATCCAGTACTAGTTCCAACATATAAATGAGTTAAAGTTTTATAAGATGCTGTAACTTTTCCATAAATATTTAAAAGAAGAGGATCAGAAGTAAGTGGAACATCAGTAACTATATCTCTTTCTAAACAGAATTCTCCTGGAGTACTAACATCAATTCCAGTAGAAAACCAATAAGAATTAACATCACTAAAAAATTTCTGATTAAAACCTCTAGTGAAATTAGTCATAGCAGCAGACTGCCAAAAATCTAAATCACTATAGTTAACACTACCAGTACTAAATTTATTTCCCATTAATGGTGCAGGTAAAACTCTAGCAGCTTTTGGTTCTATCATATAACCCTTATAGTCTAGATAAATATGATATTTATTTTCTATTTGCATATGCGAAAACGTTTTCGTTTATTTATAAACTTCTAACAGGTAAGGTATTAGTTCTTTTTCTTTTAGAAAACTCTACTTCATCTGATAAATTCTTTTGAATAGCCATAAGAACATACTCATTAGCTTCTCCTACTAATGTTTTATATCTATCTAGCTTAATCCTGTCCATTAAAATTCTAGAAATAACTTCTTTAGAACAAGCCTTTTTTAATAATTGTAATTGAGAATTATTTAATTCTATTTCTTCAGAAAACTTTTGCTTTTCTTCCATTTCTGCTATCCATACAATTAATATTTTATCTGAAAAAGAAGCATAATCAGAAGAAGGATTAACATTTAAATTCAATAATTTAATATCTTTATCAAAATTCCAATTATCAAAAAGCCTTTTCTCTCCATCAGCATTAACTATATATATTCTTTTAATTCCAATAATATTAGGATATTTAGATCCATCTCCCATATCTATCTGAATTGGAGATCTTTTATATTCAGATAAATCAATTAGAGAATTTTTAATTATAGCTATATCTGGAAATAAATCATTTATTTGAGAATTTAAAATCTCCAACCATTCATTTTGTTGAATTAATATAAAGTTTGTATCTTTAATTGATTCTGCGCACAACTTTACAAAGTTTTCTATTTTCATATTTTATTTAATTATACCTAGTAAATACAATAGTGTCAAAAAAAACTATAATAAAAATACTGAATTGTCTGGAAGATTCATAAATTTAATCTTTTTATTATAAATCTTAGGATCTATAGGAGCATTCCTTTTAAAGAATACTGTTGCTCTATATAACTCTTTTCTTAATAAAGGATTAGTATCTACATCTTTTTGCTTTAATCCATTTAATCTTGCAGCTCTATCTGTTTGCCATTCTTTCCATTTCTCACTAGTCCAAGAACTTCTATCTTCCCACTCTCCAGCACTAATTAATATCTTTTCTACTTGTCTCTTTATGCTAATAGGAATATTCTTTCCATACTTTCTCTGTTGTTCTAAAGCCCAATTAACACTAGGATTATTTTTATTATATCTCCATATTGGTTGTCCAAACCATTGATTAAGAGAATAATTAGATAACACTCTTTTATCTGGATGATTATCATAATATCTTGCTCTTATCCAAGTAGGTAATTGTCTAAAGAAATACATTCCAACAGATTTATTTTCATCTAATAATCTAATACATGTTTGCATTGCGCTTTCATAAACCTTATTCATCATCCATTTATCTTCTTCAGAATTTCCTGGAACCATATAAGAATTCATATTTAATAAAGAAATTCTCATAGAATCACTTAAGTTATTAGCAGAAATAGAATCATAATACTTTAATACCTTACTAAGATCTATCTGATATTTATTAAACTTTTGTTTATCTAAGAAATAAGAAGAAGGCATAGCCATAGCATCCCAATACTTTTTAAGATTTGGATTATCTTTTAAGAATTTATTCCTTGCATCATAAAACTCATCCTTTGTTTTAAATTGAGATTCTTTAATATTAAAATATTCTTCTTGAAGTTCTCTAACTTTTCTTATTCCAGAAGGAACTCCATCTAAGAAATACTTAGCTAAGTCCTTATTATTATCTAAATACTCTCTTTTCTTTTCATCAGAAAGAGTATTATAAATAGCTAATTTTCTTTTAATTGTTGAAGGCTCTAATAAAGTTCCTTCTTCATTTGAATTTATATACTTTAAAACATCTGGATTATTATTTAAATAATCTTGTCTTTTAACATTAATCTCTCTAAACTTTAAATAATAATCATAACCACTTCCTTCATCTTCTATATCAAACTTCATATCAAAGTATACTTGAGCCTTTTTAGAAAGCTCTAATTCTTCTTTTGATTTATTTCTATCCCACCAATCTCTTAATTCAGAATTATTATTTAACCATTCTTGTTTCTTTTTCTGATCATTCCAAGTAGTAGAAGGAAGAGAATAATATTCCTTAGATAACTTAGCCATTTTAATCTTTTGTTCTGCTTCTTCTTTAATTTGTTCTTCCGTTCTTTCTGAGCTACCCATTCTAGACCACATATCTAAATATTTCTTATTAGAAGGACTTAATAAGAAATTATAATATCCTTGCCAATTTTTAATGTTAGCAAAAGATTGAAGTGGAAAATAGAAGTTCTCGTCATATTCTTTTCTCTCTCTATATCTTTCTATTGTTTCTGGACTATGGCTCTCCCATGCTTTTATTTCCTTCTCATGAGCCCAAAACCAATCATTTAAGGCTTTTCTTTCCTTAATAGTACTAAATCCTCGTTTCTCCATTTCTATGACCTCTCCGAGGCGTTTTTCTCGCTCTAGAGCCAATGGTAAATAGACCCTAACCTCTGGATTATTAAGAAAATAGAACTCTTTAAACCATGATGGTTGAGAATTTAAAGACTCCCAATACTTTCCATCTTCAGAATTCTCAATAATCTTTCCCCATCTTTCTATATAATCAGTCATTGCTTTCTCTAAAATCTTCTGAGATTCAGGAATAGAATCTAAATATCTTTTCTTTTCTTCTGGAGTAAAAATCTTATCTATTTGCTTCTTTCTTAATTCAAAAGCTTTTTGAACCTCTTCTTCAGTTGCATCTTTATCTGGAAGAAATCTATTTAATATATTAATCTTCTTATAATATGCCTGATCTGCTAATGAAAGTTCTTTTTTCTCTTCTAATGATAAAGCTTTATATTCTTCACTTTCAGCTCTTTTTTGATCTATTTGACTTTTTCTTATAAAATCTAATCCTACATCAGGATACTTATAAGCTAACAATACATTCATCTGATGGATATTTAAATCTTTATTTGTTAAATCTTTAATTAATTTATCCCTATTAACTGGTTGATAATCATATCCAAGAGCTTTATATCTTTCAATATTTTTCTCATTCTCAAGATTACTTGGAAGAGTTTCTTCAACAATCTGCCTAATAGTTCTTCTATCTTCATCTATTAATCTTAACTTTTCTCTATATTCATCATAAGCACTTTTAGGAGAATCTCTCCAAACTTCTTCTAATAACTCCTTTTGATAAGGATTTTTATCTAACCATTCACTACCAGCTCCTTTTTCTTGAGCTTCTAATCTATAATATTCATTTTGTGCTCTTCTTTTATCTAGAGTTCTTATTCTTTCTTCTTCTGAAACCCCCTTAACTATAAGATTATTATTTAAAGATATAAGAGATTGTCTTTGCCACTCTTCATATAATTCAGGATCACTTTCTTTAATTTGATTAATATAATAATTTCTAACACTTGGAGGAAGACTATATAGCTTTTGAGTAAAGGCATCTACAGCATCTCTTTCTAATATATTAATTGCAAACATTTTAGAAATCTCTCTAAACTTACTACTTTTTAATATATTTCCAGTTTGTTGAAACTCAACATCTGCTTTAAAAAATAACTTTTCAATAATTTCAATATGAGGAACTATTGAATAAACAAGTTTCCACCAAGTATCTATCCAAGTTTCTCCAGCTTTTGAATCTTCATACTTCTGAAGTTCTTTTTTTATTTCTCCATAATTCCAACCCATAGCTTTCATCTCTGATTCACTTGGCTTAAAGTATGTAGCTCCAGTAAGTTCTTCTACTATTGGACCAACAATAGGACCATATCCAAGTCCAAAGAATAACTTTCTAGGATTTTCAAAGGTTTGCTCTATTTCCTTACTAGGATCAAAAACAAACCTCATTACATCAATTAAAGATATATTAGGTCTAATAAGAAATTCTCTATCTCCTATCTTTATAGAGATTCTATCTTTATACATTTCTGGAAGATGAGCAGTATTTGCTTCCCATATTTGCATTATAGCAACTCCAGCTCTAAATGTTTGATAACCATATCTACCTAATAAAAGCTTCAAATATAATCTTGCAGTAAAATAACTGAAGGTAAAGAAAGGAAAGAACTTTCTAAAGAAAACACCTGCCCTATTAACAGCTTTATAATCAAAGAAGAAATCAGAAACAAATGCTTTAGCCTTTGCCATATCAATAGTCTGATCTTGAAGAGCTCTTTGTAAAGCAATAGCTCTTCTTAATCTTTCAATTTGACTATAAAACATATCTAAATTAGCATTCCATTCTTTAGCTTTAAATCCAATTCTTTCTAAAGGATTAGCATTCTTAGGAATAATTCTTTTAAAATAAAGTAAAGCTTCTTCTGGAGAAGAATAAATTTCTTGAATACCAGTAGACATCATATAATCTAGATCTATAGCAGAATATGTTTGACTAACTTCTCTTCCTTCTTTATCAAGAATTGATTTACCTTTCTTATCTTTTTTAACAATAGTAATATCATCAATATACCTTATCATCTTACTCAAATCTTCATGTCCCCACTCTTTTAATAATTCACTTAAATCATAAAATCCTTTCTTAGGAAGCTTTCTTATTTTTAAATTAAATTCCTTATTATTAATTATTCCAAGTTTCTTTTGAAGTCTAAAGAAATTAGACATTATAGAATTACTAACATCAATCTTTCCATGTTTTAATAATGTTCCATAAAAATTAACAAATATTTTTCCCTGAAGCCAAATACCAGAAAGAAATTTCTTAAAATCTCTATCAAAAATAAGTGTCTTAATAAGATCATCAAGAGCATTATTAATACTCCAACGAGGCATCAATCTTAAAACAGATTGAATAAATATTGTTTGTAAATAGCCAGGCAATGCTATTAAAAATTTAGTTGTATTATAACCAAGATTCTTTCTTAAGAAATATCCAACTGTTGGAACATCTCCTTTTTCTAAATAGTTTTCAAAAATAGCTCTATCTCTTTTTCCTTCTGCAATATCATTAATTAAATCTTTTAAAACTCTTTCTCTTGCACTTCTTAAATACTTATCAAGAACTGGCTCACTTCCATCCCATTTTAATATGTATTTTTCTATTGGCTTAAATGCATCTCTAAATCTTTGAACCTGCTCTTCTACCATTTCTCTGTATAATTCTAATTCTATATTAGATCCACCAGCAAGATAAGGTTTATATTGAGATTCAACTGTTTCTCTATATGCATTTGTTTCTTCATTTATAAACTTAACCCATTCTTTTTGAAATTCTTTTCTTGAAGATGCTATTATAGTTTTTTCTAAAGCTCTTTGAAATGTTATCTTCTTATTAAAGAGCTCATCTCTAATACCAGCAGAAGGAAACTTATATGCTGAATCAGTATTTTCAACCAAAAATCCTTTCATAACATTGATCTGATCCTTTAAAATTAAATTATCAGACATAACTAAGATTCCAGCTTCTTTAGAATTTTGTGCTAATAATAATCTTTTAGGAATAATACCAGCAACATCATCTTCTATTTTACCAATAACTAAACTATAAGAAGCTCTGGACATCTTTTCATTCTGAAGATTAATTAAATCTTTTATTGCTTTTGTTTGATCTGTAATCTTAAAATCCTTATAGGTTTTTGCTACTGGAACATGATCAAGATCAACTACTCCAATTAGATTTTCATCAAAACCTCTACTTAATAAGTAAGCTTTAGCATCTCGCTCTAAAAGATTAGGATGATCTGGAAATAATATTTTAGTTTTAGTTTTTAATCTTTTATTCTTTTCAATAATATCATTAATAGCTTCATAGAATTCACCAGTTAAACTTGTTGCATCATCTAATGCTATAACAACAACATTTTTACCATCCCAAGCTCTTTTAGTTTTTGTTACTGTTTCAAGTATAACTTTTTCAAGATCATCTACAGCAGCTCCTCTTTCTATATTTCTAACCAAAGACTCTATACTTTTATCCAAATTAACAGGCTCTGAAAAAATAGAAAATTGTTTTGTATAAAATGCACTCTTTCCATGAAGCTTTTCACTTCTAACAAGATCTTTAATCTCTGTAAAAACATTATTCATATTCTCAAGTATCTTGCTTTCCCTAGGAGTAAATAACTTAAAATCTAAAAAATCTTTTGTTTTATCTGGATTACTTGAAATAAATAATCCATTCTCTTTATTAAAGCGGCTATCTCTAAACTTATTAATACTTTCTAAATTCTCTTCTAATGCAATTCCTTCAATAGAACTAATTCTATAAATCTTAATACCTTTTAATTCATCTGTTTCTTTGATAACTTTTTCAAAAGCATCTGCACTATCTCTTTCTTTTATTGCTTTCTCAATGTCTTTTTCAAGATCATATTTCTTTAATGCATCAAGATCAAGAGTATCCAAATCCTTTTTTAATTTATTAATATATGAATTATTAGGAACATCTATAACAATATAATCAGTTTTAGGAGAATCTTCTGGAAGTAATTTCTTAATTAATCTAGTTCTATCAAGATCAATTTTATCAAAATCAAAGAGAAATTTTGGAGGAAAGAATAAAGAATAATCTCCAGTTGATTTAGACTTAAAGATAATATTATTTATCTTAGTTTTTGTATTCCCCTCAATAAACATAGAAGTTCCATCTTCTTTCTTAATAGCAAAACTATCTGGAAACTCCTCTTTAACTTCAATAGTTTCTGTAATAGTAGCTCTTTTAGGAACGATAACTTCACTATGTTGATTAGGTAAATCAAGAGATGGCATCTCTTCAACAATAAAACTAACATCAGAATATTTATCATTTCTCCATCCTACATCATCAAGTAAATAATAAGACTTTTTTTCTGTATCAATATTTTTTTCAATTAATTCAGTTAAATTATCTTTATCTATTTTACTTTTTATTTCTTTTAGTTTTCCATCCTTAATAATATAAAGATCATAAACATTATCTTTAGAACCTCTAGTTAAATCAACAATATTAGATGGTTCATCTAAATAATCTCTATTATATTCTTTTACTTTAACAGGAAATATATCATCAGAATCATTAAACTCCTTAAAGTTTTCTGCCATTGTAGTATTTGTATAAATAATATCTCCATCTTTTAAGTCAAGCTTCTTAATATTTTCAGGACTAGTATCTATTGAATAAACTATTTTATTATCAACATTTTTAAAATGTCCATAATGTCCTTCAATAATAAAACTACCATCTCCAAAAACAAAGTTAACAGTTTTTCCTCCATAAACACCAGGAACAATATAAGAAGTTTTAACATTTAAATATTCTTTCTTTGTTACTTTAGGTTTATGAATTAATGCATTAGGATCTAATCCCTTTACTCTATAATAATAAGCATCATTTAAACTTATTTCATAAACAGAAACCTTTTTACCTTGAAAATTCTCACGAATTTGTTCTTTCGCTCCAATACTTTTCATTAAACTTTTTATAGTATCAAGATCCTCATAACTAACTATATTTAAAATATCTAATTGATCATCTATCCATCTATAAAAAGTATGCTTTATAAGATCTCCAGAGGAACCTGCTAAAGGTTCTTCTTCAGATCCCTTCTTAGTAATTTCAAATTCACTAAAACGAAGAGCTCTATAATCTTCTTCAGTCTCTTTAAAAAGTTTATTTACATAACTTTCAATACTAATATTTTCTCCATCTATTAAAGATTTTTCTATATCAATATCTTGATTTTTTACAAACTTTTTCAAAGGAGTTAAATCATCAAATACTTTACTAGAAACATCATCAATAATCTTTTTAACAGCATTAAGATCTTCATTTGTTAATTCTATTTTAGGATAAGCAACTTTATCTTCTGCTTCTAATTTAATTGAAATTTCATCATTATATTTTTTAATCTCTCTTGTTTTATTAATTTTATCTTCTAATCTAATATTAGGACTAAGATTTAATTCTTCCATTTCAATAACATCATTGAAATGATTAACAGCTTTTAATTGTTCTTTATTAAGCTTTCCTAAAAGAACAACATCAACATTTACATTATTAAGCTTTAAATTCTCTATAGAATTAATCATAAGAATAGAAACATCAGGAGAGCTTTTTGCTTTTCTTAAATTCTTTAGAAATCTAAATCTTGGAAGAAATTCTTCAAACTCTTTCCCTTTAAAGATATTCTTATTCCTAATAACAAAGTTATAAATTGTATCAAAGAAATAAGAAGAATTAATAACCTTAGTTATATCTTCTTCAGGATCAACTGTTTTAAGCTTTTTAGATAATTTTTTATATAAACTGACAATATATTCCTTACTATCAGTACTTCTATAAAGAATACCCAAAATTCCAGGAACAGTTGTATATTCATCTACATACTCAGATGTAATTCCAACTAAATCTCTAGATAATAATTTATTTGATTTAGTATTATAAACATAAAAATCAAAAAGTTTCCCAGCTGCTTCTGGACTTTTCATTTGATATTCTTCTGCCAATCCTAAAGATCTAAGCAATTTAACAGCAGGAGGATCATTACTTAAACGACTTCTACTCTTAGAATAAACTACAAATCTCCAACCATCATCTATTAGCTTCTTTAAATCAGCTAACTCTTTTTCATCTGGAACATAATCTTCACTAATAACTCTTATTCCAGAATTCTCAGGAAGATTATTCTTTATAGGATCATATTGAGATTTTTCAAAGTTAAGAGTATCAAGCTCTTTAATAAGTTTCTTCTTTTCTACAGAAGTAAGTTTACCTTTCTCAAGATCTTTATTAATCTTTTTAATTTTTGAATCTATTTCTTTAAACTTATCTTGATTAAAGAAAAGAATATCTCTAATATTTTTATCTTTAAAATCTCCAATTATATTTTTACGAGGAGAATGAGCTACTTGTCCATCTTTTATAGCTTTAGATATTGCTCCAGGAATACTTAGCTCCTTAACAATATCTTCTGTAGATAAATTAAATAATCTTTCAGATTCTTGATTAAATAAATTTCTAGCAACCTCTTCTCTAATTACTTTTATTCTTTCAGGAGTAAGAGTTTTAGTTGCTACAAAATTAAATTGCTTTCCTATTCCAACAGGAAGCTCTATTCTTTTTTGAAAAACATCTAATTGATCTCTTAACTTGACTAAATTATTATAAATATTTTTCTCTTGAGATTTAAAGATTCGCTCATTAAGTTTTCCTTCTCTAAGAGCTTTCTTATATATATCAATTAAAGCATCTACATCTTTTAAAGCATTATGGGCACCAACTAAACTTCCTCCCATATACTTTCTATACAAATCATCTAACTTTCCTCCTTCCCATCCTTTATCTATAACATTTCTTTTATTAGTATCAATAATATCTATACCTCTAAAAATAGCATCAGGAGATCCATCAGCTTCTTCTATTGCCTTCTTAATAAATTCAATATCAAAATCAGAATTATGAGCAATAATAGAATCTACAGAACTAATACTTTCAGCAAAAGCATTTATAATTTCTTTAATATCTTTTGGATTACTTTCTTTTAATTTCTCAATAGTAATTCCATGAACTTTTTGTGCTTTTAAAGCATCTTCACTTAAAAATTTAGCTTCAGTAAACTTACTATCAAAAGCTCTATAATAATTATGAGTATCTATAACTTTTCCATCACCATCAATTATCTTCCAAGAAAATTGAAAAGCATCATCTTTAGCAACATTAAGTCCAGTAGTTTCAGTATCTATAACCATAAACTTCTTATTACTTAAAACTACTGGATGTCTCCTTTTATTTAGATAATGATCTAAAACTTTAGCAGCATCACTGAAAGCTTTATCTGACATTCTCTTTGCATTTAAAAGAGTATCTACAGTTTTAGTATAATCATGAGTACGAAGTAATGGAAACTTTGAATCTAATAATTCCATTAACTCAAGTCTCAATTTATCAGAAGGAGATGATCCTTTTATTTGCTTACTAATAGTATCTTTTAATAATTTATAACTACTAAAATCACTCCTCTTTAAAGACTGATAAGTATCAACCCAAGCTATAAAATCTGGTAATTCAGCCTTTTTATTTACAGCTAAATAATCTTTATATAACTTATAGGTCTTTTTATTTCCAATAAAAGCATCTTCATAAAAATCTTCAATAATCTTTGCAACATTAAAGCCTTCTAATATTTTCTCATTAACTTGAAGTAGTTTTTCTTCATAAGATAACCTTCCAATAGCTTCAATCATATCAGCTTTCTTAGCTCCAGGCTCAAAAACATATACTGGTTCTCCTCCTCTATTTACAAAGGTTCTTTTTTGAAAAACAATTTCATCTAATCTTCCTAACTTTTTCTCAACTGATTCAAATGTAATATCAACTCCAGCAGGAAGATCTACAATAACAGAATCTATTTGTGTTTTTTGTTTCTCTAATAAATCACTAACATATTCTTTATAAATATTCCAAACAGCTTCTGCTTCTTTAGAAACGAATTCTCCATAAATTTGTTTAATTTCATTTCTAGCAGTAGATATTAAATTTTCATCATCAATATTAGCTATCTTTTTTCCAAAATCATTAGCAGCATGCCCAATATCCTCTCTTACTTTTCTACTTGTTATTCCCTTTTTTATTAAGTATTTATTCCAATCTTCATTAAAATGAGAGCTAATTCGTCTTCCTTCAAGATTTAAATTATTTACATCAAGAACTTTAATAAGATCATTAATTAAATCACTTTTTTGTTTTAATAAATTAGCAACTTCATCTCCTCTTGAAAGTCTTATTAATAACTTCTGTATAGCTTTATAAATATCAGAAGGATATACATTATATTTAGAAAAGATTTTCCAATCATCTAAAGATGCTCCTCCTGGTTCTAATAATAAACTTCTAAACTTTTCCTCAAGAACAAACTTCTTATCTGGATTTTCAACTACTTCTATCTTTTTTGTTTTAGAATTCCAAACTTCATTCCATTTTAACTCAACCCACTTATTATCAATTCTAAGTTTTCTAGTTAATAAATATCTTCTCTGACTATCTTCAAAAGCATCAGCAAAATATTTCCAAATTTCAGTTGCACTTAAACTAGATTTTGCAATTAATGTAACTGTTGCTTTATTAATTAAATTATTAGCCCTAGCTCTTAATTCAAATGGAAGTCTATTTAATAAAGTTCCAAGAGCAAGATAATCAATGAACCATTGAATACCTCCAGTTGTTACAGCAAGAGCCTTTTTAAGTGGAAGTAATGTATTAGCATAAGCATTTTTCCAATTAAAGTTAAGATTTTTAATATACTCTTCATCAATAAGAGATACTTCTTTTGTAGGAATAATCTCTTTTTCTATTAGATTTTCATTATTATCAAAAGTTTTAATCTTAACTTTATTATCTTTTACACTAACAACTGATCCAATATCTTGACCTGAAACTATATAATCTCCTTTTTTAAGATTAAAAGTATTAACCTTATTTACTTTTATTCCAGGAAGATTATACTTTATAGTATCATAAAAATATTTCTCTTTAGGATTAGTCTTCTTCCAAGAAGTAGTCATCTCTCTTACTTCTTTTGAATTAAAAGTAAAAATATCTGAAACATTTTTTTCATATACAGTTACAACTGTTCCATCCTTAAGTTTAACATCAAAACTATTAGAATCTAAGATAATATCTTTTCCTTTAGTTCTTATACTTCCTCTTAATCCAGCTCCAGATGGAGCTCTATTAACAACTCCAACAATTTTCTTTCCAGAAGAAAGATTAACAGATACAACTTGATGCTCTTTAATTTTATTAAAAACTGTTTTAGTTGTAGGAACATGATTCAATTTAGAAACTTCAAATTGTGCTTTGTTCCAGATGTCTGTTAGTTGGGATTTGGTTTTAGTGCTTTTTATTACAAGTTCTGATGTATCGCTAGCTTCTGTTTTGAAAAGAGAAAATCGCCTTGATATTTCTTCTGGGTCTTGCGTGTTGTATTTTTCTTTCAGTTTATTAAAATCTGCTCCTTCAGAAAACATCTCTGTACCGTCTTCTCTTATGATATATCTTTCTACTGTTTGATTACCTGTTTTCTTATTTTTTACAAAGTCTATTCTTGAAACATCACCAGTTTGTGTATCACGAATAAAAACACTATTTGTGGTTGAATATATTGTTTCAGTTTTTGTTGGCTTAAAATCTTTTGTTGGCTTAAAATCTTTTGTTGTTTGTGTTTCTTGTGTCTTAATAAATTTTTTAGTATTCTTATATTTCTTAGTTTTTTTTGCTAATGGTTCAAGTTCTTTGGGAATATATTTATCAGATAAATAATCTAATTTAAAATTATCAAAAATATTAAGAACAGAACTATTAGCTTCTGTTAAAAGCTTAAAAGAAAATTGATCAACTGGCTTTGAAAACAAATCAATAGTATTAGAAATTCCTTCAATAGCAAGACGACTAACTGGATAACTCTTTACAATATTTAGTGTCTTACCTTGAATAGCATCTATTTGAGCTGGAATTTGCCACCAACTTGTTGCCTTTTTTTCTTTAGGAGCAAAAGCTTCTATTCCTTCAATAACTTTTTTATTCCAAGAAGCATGTAAATCTTGAATCTTAGGAAAGAACTTTTCAAATGTTGGAAAACTAAAATTATGTTCAAGAGCTTTATGTACAGCTATTAATGCTTCATTAGTAATAGCTGATAATCCTTTAATATTCTTTCCAGTTAAAAACTTAATAGGAAAAACTATAGAGCCTTTAGCTAAAGCATATGGACTCTTAAGAATATAAGTTCCTGGATCTAAAAATATTTCTACTAATAGATTTACTCCTTCAGTAGCTGTTGGATTTGTTATTGCATTCTCAAAATAATCTTGAGGACTCCACCAAAAATCCTCACCCCCTCTTATTAAGGGTCCACGAGATCCATAATCTAATTTTGGAAGATTTATATAATCTCCAGCTTTTAAATTACGTAAATCTTTTCCTTCATTAAGATCTCTAATATCTTGAAGTAAATCTAATCTATTACCCTTTTTAAGAACTTCAAATAAATCCCAATCTCTTTGAAGCCTTATTTTATTATAGAATATTTCAGAAGTCATAATATTTCCATTACTATCCTTCATCATATTCCCATTAGAATCATAGATTGGTATAACTTTTTTCTCTAAACTACCAGTTGCAAAATGACTCCAAACTAAATCAATATTTCTTAAATCATAATCTTTTAAACCAAATCTTGTTTCTGCTTGTTGTTGAAACTTTTCTTCAAACTCTCTTCTCTGTCTTTCTTTTTCCTCTTCTGAATAATTTCCAACTAATAAATTAGCTTCTAATTCAAGTTTACGTGGCAATAACCAACCAGCCATATCAACTGTTGATCTATAAGTTTTAGCCACAGGAAAAACATATTCAACAAGGGCAACATTATTATACCAATCTAATGCAGAGAAAACCTTTTCTGCAACATCACCAACTACTGGAACTTTAGTAAGATTAACAAGTGATTCTACAAAAGTAGTATAAGCTCTTTCTCCAAAAGTTATATCGTTATATTTAGGATTAAACCAATTAGCGAAATTCTTTGCTTCAGATTTTCTTTGTTCTGTTAACCCACTTATATTTTGCCACATATCATTTCTGATATTTAACAAAGAAATAGCATTAAAATTAGATGTAGCTGCCTCTACATAACTTTGATACCAATTTAAAAAGTCCTGAAACTCTACAAGTCTCTTATTATCTTCTATAGTAGAACCTCTAAGTTTAGATGCTTCAAAACTAAGAGTTGCTAAAGACTTAATTGACTTTCCAAACTCACTAGTTGGATTAGCTTCAGAAATAAAAAACTCTTTAATATTTAAATTAGTATCAAAGTTATTTAAAGCCTTAGTAAAAAGCTCTAAATCATTTTCAAGATCCTGATTTATCTGGGAAAAACCTGATTGAATAGCAACAATTTTATCAGAATATGCTTCATACTCTGATAACAAATTACCAACTTTTGCAATATCTGATTGTTTAATTCCAAGAGAATCTAATCTTTCTTTATATGCCTCAAGATTACCAGAAGTTAACGCCTCTAAAATAATATCACTATTATTTATTGACTTTAAATCAAGAAGAATATTTTCAATCTTATTATTTAAATCTGAATAATCTAAATAAAGCTGATTATACTTTAAAAAGTTTGGATTAATTTGTTCATGAACAATAGCTAAATCTTCATACTTACGAAGAAATTCTTTTTGATTTTTTACTCTTTTATTATAATCCTGTTCATATAAAGCATTACTAATATCAGTATTAAATTCTCCAAAATACTTAGTTAAATTTTCTGATAACTTTGATATATCATAAGGAATATCATTAGCTTTTTTAAAATCATCAAGCATACTCTTTGCCTTATCTGTCAAAGAAAAACCAGAATAATTAATAATAGCATCAATACTTTCAGGATTAACAGTTTTTGGATCAATATCTTTTCTAACTATATATCCCTTTTTAATTCCTTCAGTCTGAACCTCATTTAAATTTTCAAAAGTATCAGTAGAATAATCTAATAATGCTTCATCATCTGATAAAACAGACTCTGGTAATCCAGCTATATCAGTTTCTTTTGCTCTAAGAAGAGCCAATTCCTTTTCCATTTTATTAGCTTCTTCTTCAGCAATTCTTGCTTCTGGTCTCATTATATCTTTAACAACTACAGCAGGATCAAAGCCCTTTTTAATACCAGTAATTCTTTCAAACTCTTTATGAGTATTATCTATCCATGTAAGTTGCTTTTGCATCTCATATCTATCTCCTTCTTTTTCAGCTTTCTTATAAGCTTTAAAAGCATCATTAGTTGCCTTTAAAAGCTCATCAGTAATATCTTTTATATACTTCTCCTTTTCTCTTTCTCTATAAAGATCATTAAATCCCCAAAGTTTATCCCACCAATTACTTGGTTTCATTGTAGGTTTCTCAGTTAAAAAGACATGATGATCATAATAATTCTTTAATAAGAATTCTCCCTCTTTTTCTCCAGCATAAGCAGGAACCTTATCTACTTTTAATGGTTCAGTTTTAGGAGGAACCTCATCTACTGGTTCTTCCTTAGGAGCTTCTTTAGGAGGCGAATATGTTTTCGTTTCTTTTGGTGGCTCTACATATCTATTTAACTGCCATGGAACAAATAAAGAAGTATTTGGCTTAATATCATTAGGATCAACATGAGGATTACTCTTTAATAAGAGATCCTTACTTGTATTAAGCTGTTTAGCAAGAGTATCTAGATCTTCTGCTTTACTTATATTAGTATAATTCATACGAAAAGGATCCCAAGCAACAAGCGTGGCACCCTCTGATACATTCGTATTAGGCAAATTGTTCAAAGCCATTAACCTATCTACACTTGTATTAAACTGTTTAGCAACAGTCTCAAGAGTATCATTCTTTCCAAGTCTAACAACGATAGGTTTAGCATCTTTAGGAAGCTCTAACTTAATTTCTTGTCCAGGTACAAGATTGTCATTATTAGCTATTCTATTATAAATAGCTAAATCTCCTGGATTTAAATTATACTTTTTAGCAATTATCTCTAAATTTTCCTCCCCTGGTTGAACAATATGCGTCTTCATTATTTTATTTTATTACAATTATTCCCACATCATAATTTCTTTTACTTTCTCAAAGAAATTATTAGGCATTCTTTTTTTCTTATTAAAAGAAAGATTCTTTATTTTTGTTTGTATACCTAATATCCTATATAACTCTTTAGCTAATACTTCTGTGTTAGTATATATTATATCAGGATTAAGAAAAGAATACCAATCATTAAACTCATGATATATCCAAAAGAAACCAGAATTAATTTTTGGTTTTAAATTATTCAAAACAACACATTCAGCTTTTGAATTATTAAGAAGCTCTTTTAACTCTTTCAAGTCTGTACCAGTATAGAATAAAATGTCTAACTTTTCTTCATGGCTTGCAAGAGTAATCCCTCTTGTATTTATAATTTCAATTATATAATCCTTAATAGGATAAACTGATACTTTCATAGAGCAAGAAGAGGATTTGAACCTCTTCTTAATGCTAACCTGCTTGCTCGACTTCTTTATTTCTCATTCAATTCACTAGCTACACCAAACTTTGAACATGCTGAAGTTGTTAATGCTCCATAACCGTTAATAGTTAGTTGTACCCAGTCTTTGTTTTGAGATGTTTTTAGATCTTGCCATCCAGTTGATTGGAATGCTTGTAAGGTTCTCCAATAGATGTAGTTTAGATTCAAGAAAAATAGTTTTCCAGCTAAAGGCATCATAGGATCAGAAACTATATCAATTCCCTTAAACTTGAAACCAGTAACACCAGCATCTATTACCTTATCATTAATAGTTCTGGTTATTAAAGTATTTTCATATCTTGTTCCAGAAGTTCCAGTAACAACAACTTTTGTTAATTTACTTTCATAACCTGCTATAACTCCATCAGAAGTTACAATCAAATTAGCTGCATCACCATTACCATATTTCTTAGTCTTATGATAAAGATCATTCAAAATATCCCATGTAAGATCTCTATTAGTTGTTGCTGTATTTCTAGCTCCTTGCCACCAAGCATAAATTGCTTTATTAATAGTTCCTACTATTCCTGAACCAGCACAAATTGCTTGTAATCCAATCATTTTATTACCTCCATCAAATGTAGCTGCATAGAAATCTGAAATCAAATTTCTTTGTAACTGTTTAGTAGCTGATCTCAATCTTTGAGAAGCTAAATCAATTATCCTAGATTTTCCAGCATTTTGCTTTAAATCTATATTATGAATCTTAACAGTTGTATGATACATTTTCCAAGTATATGAAGCTCCTGCAAGAGTCTCTTCATCTCCAGCTGCAAAAGTATCTGTTTTACCATAAGCACCAG
>Ga0209407_1002115_pt1 | contig 19121 bp, 17 predicted proteins | sample AD_JPNHG3_MetaG_FD_184410 | JGI IMG/M metagenome (GOLD analysis project Ga0209407, IMG submission 184410) | Active sludge microbial communities of municipal wastewater-treating anaerobic digesters from Japan - AD_JPNHG3_MetaG (SPAdes) (version 2) | ecosystem: Engineered > Bioreactor > Anaerobic... | reverse complement strand
CGCCTCCAACGACAAACCGACGCCTGCCGGAGCCCGGCCGGATGGCCAAGCTTTGCCCTTTAGACCGCCCCGCCCTCCCCCCTCGCGCTTCCCAGCATCTCGACCCCCTTGATTTGGAACCGCCGGTGCGGAAACAGTGCGTTTGCGGAAGGGGCCGTTTTTTGCTATTGTGGCTTTTTACGTTTTGGACGGATACGATGAAATGCGAACTGTGTCATAAGGCGGACGCGGAAACCGCGATCCGGCACGAGATCCAGGGCGAGATCCAGGAGCTTTACGTCTGCCAGGGTTGCGCCCGGCAGACGGCTGCGCCACCTGCCTCTGCGCCATCAGCCCCTGAGGCGGGACAGCCGCCCCCTCCCCCGGAAGGGATGGAGATGGTGCCGCTGATGGGCATGATCCTCGACGCGGCGTTTGAGATCGTGGGCCGCGCCATGAACCTTGCCGAACCGGCGTGCCCGGCGTGCGGCATCCTGCGCCACGAGTACCGCAAGCAGTCGCGCCTGGGATGTCCTGGGTGCTATACGGCATTTTCAAAAGAATTGGACGCTGCCATCTTTGACCTGCACCGCGCCACGCAGCATGTCGGCAAAGTGCCCCAACGGGCACAGGCCCTTTGGCAGCGCCGTCAGCTTGAGGCGCGTCTGGCTGAAGCTATCCAGGAGCAGCGGTACGAAGAGGCGATCGTGCTGCGCGATGAGCTGCGCCGCCTGCCGGGGCCTGACGCTAAGGAAGGAGGCCCGTCATGATGTTGACGCCGGAGAATCAGGCGGACGCCCCGCAACCCGCTGTGCCGGCGGAGGCCGCGACGATCGCGATGAGCTGCCGCGTGCGTCTGGCGCGCAATCTGGCGGGCGAGCGCTTCCCGGATTGGGCAACCGAACGTGACCGCGAACGGGTCTTGGGTGCCGTGCGCGAGGCCTTGAGCAAAGAGGCCCCCGAACTGAGCATGGTGCCGGTGTCGGGGATTGAGGCGCAAGAACGTGACATTCTGTGTGAATCACATCTCATCAGCAAGGACTTGCTGAAGCGGGCGGCGGGCGGCGGCATGGCGGTGGCGCGGGACGGCACCGTCTGCGTCATGGTCAATGAGGAGGACCACCTGCGCATCCAGGGCTTTGCGCAGGGGCTGGACATGCAGTCCGCCTGGCGCTATGCGGATGAATTGGACACGCGCCTGGAACGCCGGCTCACCTATGCGTGGTCGCCGCGGCTGGGATATCTGACGGCCTGTCCGAGCAACGTCGGCACCGGTCTGCGTGCGGGGGTCATGCTGCACCTTCTCGGACTGAGACTGCTCGGTGAGATTGAAGCGGTCGTGAGCGCCCTGGAAAGGATGCGCCTACTGGTGCGCGGCATCGGCGGCGAGGGCTCCGAGGCGGCCGGACAGATCTACCAGGTGTCGAACATGGACACGCTGGGTATCGACGAGGCGGGCATCATCCGCCGCGTGACGCGCATTTGCGCGGAGGTGGTTCGGCAGGAATACAACGCGCGCGTGCGGCTGCTGCAGGAGTCCCCGCTGGTGCTGGTGGATTGTCTGGCGCGCTCACTGAGCGTGCTGCAGAACGCGCGCCTGCTGACCACGGCCGAGGCGCTTGAGTTTCTTTCGGCATTGCGCTTAGGGGCGGCGATGGGGCTGTGCACACGTCTGAAGGTGGCGGATGTGGACTCGCTGATCCTGATGATGCAGCCGGGGCATCTGCAGAAAGGGCTTGGCACGGCGATGACCTCTGATGAGCGCGACGAGATGCGGGCGGATTTCCTGAGCCGCAAGGTGGCCCGCGTCAAATTGAAGTGTTGAGGAGCGTCTATGAACGGTTTTGAGCATTTTACGGATCGCGCACGGCGCGCGCTGCAGTTGGCGGCGCGCGAGGCCGGTCGTTTCAACCACCCCTACATCGGCACCGAGCACCTGCTGCTGGGCCTGGTGGCGCTGGGAGAGGGTGTGGCGGTTGAGGTGTTGGAAGAGCTGGGGGTGTCGCTGGACGATGTGCGCATCGCGGTCGAGCGCATGGTCGGCTTTGGCGGCGACACCAAAACCAAAGGCGAACTGCCCTACACGCCGCGAACCAAGAAGGTCTTGCAGCTTGCGGTTGCCGAGGCACAAGCGATGCAGCAGCGGATGGTGGGCACCGAGCACCTGCTGCTGGCGTTGCTGCGCGAGGGCGAGGGCGTGGCCGCGCAGGTCTTGCAGTCGCTGAATGTGCGACTTGAAGAGGTGCTGGATGGCGTACGCCGCAGCCTCGAGGCGATGGAAGAGGCAGCCGACGAGGAGGCCGGATTCGACCCCTCTGAAGGCGATGAGGACGATCCAGAACCGCAGCGCGGGCCGCCGATCAGCGCACCGCAGCCGGCTGGGGCAACAAAGGATGCCAAGTCCAAGACCCCCGCCCTCAATGCGTTCGGCCGCGACCTGACCGAGATGGCGAGGAAGGGCGAGCTGGATCCGGTGGTCGGCCGCCGCAACGAATTGGAGCGCGTGATCCAGATTCTGTGCCGCCGCTCCAAGAACAACGCGGCGTTGCTGGGCGAGGCCGGCGTCGGCAAGACTGCCGTGGTCGAGGGTCTGGCGCACGCGATCGTCAACGGCGATGTGCCGGAACGCATGCTGGACCGGCGCGTGATCGCGCTCGACATGGCGCTGATGGTGGCGGGCACCAAATACCGCGGCCAGTTCGAAGAGCGCATCAAGGCCGTGGTGGAAGAGATCCGGCGCGAGAAGAACATCATCCTGTTCTTGGATGAGCTGCACACCATCGTGGGCGCCGGCGGAGCCGAGGGCGCGATGGACGCCGCCAACATCATCAAGCCCGCCCTGGCGCGCGGCGAGTTGCAGTGCATTGGCGCGACGACACTCAGCGAATACCGCAAGTCCATCGAGAAGGACGCCGCGCTGGAGCGCCGCTTCCAGACCGTGCGCGTTGAAGAGCCGACCATTGAGGAGACGGTGGCGATCCTGCGCGGCATCGCGCCGCGCTATGAGGCGCACCACAACGTGCTGTATGAGCCCGGAGCCCTGGAGGCTGCGGCGAAGCTGACCGCGCGTTACCAGCCCGGCCGGCAGTTGCCGGACAAGGCGATCGACGCGATCGATGAGGCCGGCGCTCGGGTGCGTATGCGCGTGTCGGCGCGGCCGCCAGACCTGCGCGAATTTGAGCGGCGCATCCGTGAGGTGGGCCAGAAGAAAGATGCCGCGATCCGCGACCAGCACTTTGAAGAGGCGGCGGCCCTGCGCGACGAAGAGCGCAAGGCCAAACAGGAACTCGAAGCTATCGTGGCCGCGTGGAAGGCCGAGCATAGCGAGAAGCCCCAGCCGGTCACGGTCGACGACGTGACCGAGACGGTGGCGCACATCACCGGCGTGCCGATCAAGCGTATGAGCGAGACCGAGCTGGCGCGTATGCTCAACATCGAGCAGGAACTGCAGGAGGAGGTCGTGGGACAGACCCCGGCGATTCAGGCCGTGGCGCGCGCGTTGCGGCGGTCGCGGGCCGACCTCAAGGATCCCAGGCGTCCGATCGGCTCCTTCATTTTCCTCGGGCCGACCGGCGTCGGCAAAACCCTGCTGGCCAAGGCGCTGGCCGAAAAGATGTTCGGCGACGAGAAGGCGCTGATCCAGATCGACATGTCGGAGTACATGGAGAAGTTCACCGTGTCGCGCCTCATCGGTTCGCCGCCCGGCTACGTCGGCCACGAAGAGGGCGGGCAGCTCACCGAGCGCGTGCGGCGCCGTCCTTACAGCGTCGTGCTTTTCGACGAGGTGGAAAAGGCGCACCCGGACGTGATGAATATGCTGCTGCAGCTCCTGGAAGAGGGCCGCCTCACCGACAGCCTGGGGCGGCAGGTCGACTTCCGCAACACGGTGGTGATCCTGACCTCCAATCTCGGCTTCGACACGGCCAAGCAGGGGCATGGCCTAGGTTTTGTGCGCGAGTCTGCGCAGGAAGACTATGACCGGTTGCGCGACCGCATGATCAACGCGGCCAAACAGGTCTTTAAGCCAGAACTGCTGAACCGGTTTGACGACATCATCGTCTTCCGCAAGCTGGACAAGGCGGACGTGGCCAAGATCCTCGAGATCGAACTGGTCAAGCTGCGCGAGCGGCTCGCCGCCAAAGAGATCACGCTGGAACTGGACGAAGCGGCCGTCGCGTTTCTGGTCGATAAAGGTTTTGATCCCGCATCGGGTGCCCGTCCGCTGCGGCGTACCGTCGAACGGTATCTGGAGGACCGTCTGGCCGAAGAACTGCTGCGCGGCGTGCTGACGGCAGGCGTGATCAACATCGGTGTGGCCGAGGACGGTCAGGGGCTCACTTTCCGCATGCGCGACGAGCTGCCGTTGCGCACGCCGACTGAACAGGAGGCGGCCAAGCCCGCCCCAGCGGTCGCCGTGTCGCCGGAGAACGACGCGCCGAAAAATGCCGTTCCGGTCACGAAAAGGCGCGCATCGCGCACGAAAAAGAAGGACGAGTAAAAATCTCGCTTGCCACGCGGGGCATGGTGTTGGTACTGTACCGCGTTTCACGGAGGAGAAAATGGTCAAAATCAGACTTCGCAGAACTGGCTGCAACAACAATGCGACGTTTCGCGTCGTGGCGACGGACGAACGCTCGCCCCGAGACGGCAAGTTTCTTGAGATTCTGGGCTGGTATGAGCCCAAACGTGAAGGTGAAAACTTCAAACTGGATCTGGATCGCGTCGCACATTGGCAGTCAAAAGGCGCGCAGATGAGCGAAACCGTGGCGAGCATGGTCCGCAAGGCGAAAAAAGCTGCCGCGCAGGCGACGGTGTAAGACCGTACGGCGGTCGGTATGGGCGAACCCCTGCAGATCGATGTGCTGACCGTGTTTCCGGGCATGCTCCGCGGGTTTCTCGAGGAGAGTATGTTGCGGCGGGCGGCGCGGCAGGGGGCGGTTGTTTTCAGGACGGTGGATCTGCGTGATTTCGCGCACGACGCCCGGCGCACAGCAGATGACCGTCCGTACGGCGGTGGCCCCGGCATGATCATGAAGCCGGAGCCATGGTTCGAAGCGATCGAGACGGTGCGCACACCGGATGCGCGGGTGATCCTGATGACACCGTCCGGCGTGACGTTCCGGCAGGCAGAAGCGCAGCGGCTGGCGCAGGCCCGCCACTTGATTTTTGTCTGCGGCCACTATGAGGGCATTGATGACCGCGTGCGCGCGGCGCTGGTGACGGACGAGTTGTCGATTGGCGACTATGTGCTCACCAACGGGGTTCTGCCTGCGGCCGTGGTGATCGATGCGGTGGTGCGATTGCTGCCCGGCGTGCTGGGCGGCGGTGCGGCGGCGACTCAGGACGAGTCCTTTAGCGAGGGCCGGCTGGAGTTTCCTCAGTACACGCGTCCGCCGGTGTACCGGGGAATGGCGGTGCCGACGGTTTTGCAAAGCGGCAACCATGCCGAGGTAGACGCCTGGCGCGCGCGCCAGGCGTTGGATAGAACGGCGAAACGGCGGCCGGATTTGTTGGCGAGAGTTCACTAAAGTGTGTGAAGCATAGGTTGGAGAAGAGAGATGATTGCGAAAGCGATTGATAAAATCAATGCCGAGCAGGTTGCCAAGGCGAATGCCGGCAAGAGCGCCCCGGAGATTAAGGTGGGCGACAGCGTCAAGGTCTTTGTGCGAATCAAGGAAGGCGACAAAGAGCGCCTGCAGGCGTTTGCCGGCACCGTGATTGCCCGCGACAACGGCTCCGGAAACACCGCGACCTTCACGGTCCGCCGCATCTCGTACGGCGTGGGCGTCGAGAAGGTTTTCCCGCTGAACTCGCCGTATATCGACCGTGTCGAGGTGGAGCGTTCCGCCCGCGTGCGCCGTGCCAAGCTCTATTACCTGCGCAACCTCACGGGCAAGAAGGCCCGCCTGCGCGAAGCTTGAGCACGTTCTCGCGCCGACGGTGCAGTCAGCGCAAGGTGAGTGAGTGGTTCAGTTTGGATTTAGGATGCGGGATCGCAGGGAGTCTTCTTTCCCCCCGTGTCCTAAATCTTCGTTTTTTTCTGGAAGGCCCGTCATGCGAGTCGTGATCTGCCAAGAACAACGCCTCTTTGCGATCGATACCCGCGCCATGAAGCGGCTGGCATGCTTTTTCGCGGAACGGGCCCGTGCACCCGCCGAGCCCGCATGGCAAGAGATCACAATCCACCTGCTGGATGACGCCGGCATCGCGCCGGTCAATCAGGCGATCATGGGGCACGACGGGCCCACGGATGTGATCACCCAGCGCTACGAGCCGATCCCCGGCGAACCCGACGGTCTGGTTGGTGAGCTGTTCATCAATGTCGAGCGCGCGCACCAAGCCGCGCCGCGCCGCGCAGGGTGGTCCCCCGACCGCGAGCTCGCGCTCTACCTCGCGCACGGCTGCGACCATCTGTCCGGCGCCGACGACGCCACGCCACGCGAACGTTCCCGCATGCGCCGGCGCGAACTCGCGTGGTTCAGACAGGTCACCTTGGAGGGGCTCTTTTTGCCAGATGGCAAGGCGCTTTCACGCGTACCCCAGCGTTGACACCCGCTGAAAGAATCTGGCATGCTCCCGTAAGTAACGAAAGGATATGAAGGGATGGCGATCACGGATTTTCTGGAACGAAATGCACGGCTCTACCCCAATGAGGTCAGCCTGGTGGAGATCAACCCGGCGAACCAGCCGGATCACGCCATGACGTGGCGCGAATATACCCTGGCCGAGGCCTTTGCCACAGAAAAGTACCGGCGCGAGCTGACGTGGCGCGATTTCGATGTGAAGGCCAACCGTTTCGCCAACCTGCTGCTGACGCGCGGCGTCAAACGTGGCGACAAGGTCGGCATCCTCCTGATGAATTGCCTGGAGTGGCTGCCGATCTACTTTGGCATTCTGAAGACCGGTGCGATGGCGGTGCCGATGAACTTCCGCTACACAGCCGAGGAGATCAAGTACTGCCTGGAGTTGGCCGAGGTGAACACGCTGATCTTCGGGCCGGAGTTCATCGGGCGCGTGGAACAGATATTTGACCATTTGCAAGGGATTAAGACGGTTTTTTATGTGGGCCAGAACGTGCCGACCTTTGCAGACAGTTACGACACGCTCGTGCAATACTGTTCGTCGATCGCGCCGGCGACGGACCTGAAGGACGGGGACGACGCCGCCATCTATTTTTCGTCCGGAACGACGGGATTCCCCAAGGCGATCCTGCACACTCATGCGGCGCTGATCTCTTCCTGCCTGACGGAACAGACCCATCACGGACAGACGCATGAAGACGTCTTCCTGTGCATCCCGCCGCTCTACCATACCGGCGCCAAGATGCACTGGTTCGGCAGCCTATTGGTTGGCGGCCGCGCCGTATTGCTGCGCGGGGTCAAGCCGGAATGGATCCTGCAAGCGGTCTCGGAAGAGAAGGCCACGATCGTCTGGCTGTTGGTGCCGTGGGCGCAGGACGTGCTGGACGCGATCGACCGGGGAGAAATCAAACTCTCGGATTATCGCCTCGACCAGTGGCGCCTGATGCACATCGGCGCCCAGCCGGTGCCGCCCAGCCTGATCCGGCGCTGGAAAAAGGTCTTCCCGCAACACCAGTACGACACCAACTACGGGCTCAGCGAATCGATCGGCCCCGGGTGCGTGCATCTCGGCATCGAGAACATCCACAAGGTGGGAGCGATCGGCAAGGCCGGTTATCTTTGGCAGACCGCGATCGTGGACGAGGCCGGCAAGCCGGTCAAGCCGGGAGAGGTCGGCGAGCTGATCGTCAAAGGGCCGGGCGTCATGAAGTGTTACTACAAAAACCCCGAAGCCACGGCCGCGATCCTCAAGGATGGTTGGCTCTATACAGGCGATATGGCGCGCGAGGACGAAGAAGGCTTCATTTATCTTGTGGACCGCAAGAAAGATGTGATCATCAGCGGCGGCGAAAACATCTACCCCGTCCAGATCGAAGATTTCCTGCGGGCCCATCCGTCGATCAAGGATGTCGCGGTCATCGGGCTGCCTGACGACCGCTTGGGCGAAATCGCGGCGGCGATCATCCAGATCAAGGAAGGAGCATCGCTGATCGAAGAAGAGGTTATGCACTTCTGCCTGGATCTGCCTCGCTACAAACGGCCGCGCAAAGTGATCTTCGCCGAGGTGCCGCGTAATCCCACCGGCAAGATCGAGAAACCGAAGCTGCGCGAGATCTATTGCGGCAAACGGCTGGTGGAAGCGCAGACCACGAAATGAGGATACCGTTGGGTCATGCAGATGAACCGGATTTGGAGAGTTCTAGCTGTTTGCGGACTGGCCTGCTGTGCCGAGGCACAAGTGCGGCGCTCTTCGCGCAATCCGCAACCGCTGACGCGCCAGCATGAACGGGCCGCTACAGGTGGCATGCAAAGCGGCCACAGCGGACTGGGCGTGTTGGTCGCCCCCAAGAAACAGGAGGCGCCTGTCTCAACGGCGATGCGTGTGACTTACCTGGGGCCAAAGTCCGGATGGGGCATTGTGAAAGAGACAAGTCCCTACTATGCGCCAGACGGCAAAAGGCTGGGCACCTTGCCCGGCGGCACGCTTTTCACTTACAACGGCGTCAAGTCCTCTTCGCGCAATGATGTGCTGGTCTGCCAGGTGCGGCGCGGCGAGGAACAAGAGGGCCCCTGCCTGCTCGACTGCACGGACGTCGCGGGGTATGAGGGCGATCCCTCAACACTCAATCCCACGTTAGTTCAAAACCTCGTGCGGTACTTCACGCTGAACGGACGCGTCAAGGATCGGCTGGCAACCTTGAAACAGGAAGCGGACGCCAAGAATCCGCACACCGACGCGGTCCGACAAACGCGCCTGGCGTATCAGGCGAGCATCGAAAAAGCCGCCGCCCTGGAACGTGAGATGAACAGCCTGACCGGTACGCGCCGATCAAAGGCACTGGACAACCTGCGCGCCCTGAAGTACGAACAGGCGACGCTCAAAACGCAGGCGGATCAGGCCGCCGCAGCTTTCAAAGCCTGGCAGGATGCCCACCCGCCCGATCCCGCCGTGATCGAAGCCGACCCTCAGCTCCGGGCTTGGCGGGCCGAACTTGACGAGGCGCGCAAGCCTGTGGCGGGCATGATCCCGAAAGAGGACTGAGGCTGAGCGCACGGATCGCCAACGCCGCCGTAGCGAAGGCTGCGGTGAGGTTGTAGCCGCCGGTCGGGCCGTCGATGTCCATCACCTCGCCAGCAAAATAGAGGCCGGGACAAATGCGCGACTGCATGGTGCCGGGATCGACTTCAGAGAGCGGCACACCACCCATCGTGACAATCGCCTCCTTAAGCGGGCGTGTAGCCGGACGGCAGACACGGAATCTCTCGCTGTCGACCTGCCATTCCAATTCAAAATCGCTGAGATTCTGGCGTGCCACACACCGGCTGGCGTTGTAGGCCGCAGCCCCTCCGAGGCCCCAGTGTTCACAGTCAAGCTGGCCATGCCCTTCGTAAAGGCGACGCCCCTTGTGGAAGATGCGGCAGACCGCATGCTCCAAGGTTGTGCCGGCACGCGCTGCGATCCAAGGATGCGCAACCACAAAACCAATCAGACCGGGACGGTAGGGCTTGAGCGAATGGCCGAGCGCCTTGGCGAACTTTTGTCCGTCCCCTACCGAGCCGGTCTTCGGATAACTCACGCCGCCAGTGGCGATCAGCACGCGCTGCGCCAGCAGCGAGAAATGGGCGGTCGAGACATGAAACCCGGCGTCATGGCGCTCGATTCCGGTCGCGGGGGTGTTGAGACACAGCGCGGTACCCGTGTCCCGCAACGCATCGGTCAGGGCGTGCACCACATCCGACGCCTGTTCGGAGCGCGGGAAAACACGCCGGTCATCCATCCGTTTGAGCGGCACGTTATGGCGCTGGAACCAGGCCTGCACGGCCGCGGGCGGAAAGGCGTTCAGCGCAGTCGAGAGAAAGTCAGACATCGGCGCGCCCATATCATCGAGCATCCGCGCGGGCGTGATGTCCTTGGTCAGGTTGCAACGACCGTTGCCGCACATCAGCAGCTTGCGGCCAGGCTTGTGCTTGCGCTCGAGGATCATCGCGCCAAGACCGCGATCGCCGGCGAGACAACCAGCAAAAAGACCAGCCGCACCGCCACCGATGATCAGCAACGGAACCGGCGCGGGCACTGCGCGTGTTGCTGGCAGAGCGCCAGCCGCACGGTCACGTCGCGCATGATCAATGGGATTCGCCTTCAACACTCAGCTTTCAACGCGCAAACCGGACGTCGCACGCATTCGGTCGGTCACGCATTTTTGTCAACGTGGAACACACGTTTGGCCTTGCCCTCGGTGCGGGGTAACGTGCCGGGTTTGAAGACGTCGCCTTTGGGACTGAACCCGAGCCGCTCCTTCAACTGCTTCTCGACCATATAACCCGTCACCCCCTCCTGCGCCTCGACGTTGATGCGCACGTCGGTCACGCCGTGGTCGTTCTCCAGGATGATCTGATACTCGGGCAACACACCGGGAATCTCCATCAGCGCCTGCTCCACCTGTTTCGGGAAGAAGTTCACGCCCTTGACGATCAGCATGTCGTCGCAGCGGCCCTCGATACGGTCGATGCGCAGGCTGGTGCGGCCGCAGGCGCAGCGCTCGCGGCTCACGATGCGTGTCAGATCGCGCGTGCGGTAGCGGATCACGGGAATCGCCTCGCGCGTCAGCGACGTGAAGATCACCTCGCCCACAGCGCCGTCCGGCAACGGCGCACCGGTCACGGGATCCACGATCTCGGTGAGGTATTGATCCTCCCATACATGGATGCCGCAACGCGCCTCGCAATCCATACCGGTCGTGCCCACGCCACCGGTCTCGGTCATGCCGTAGATGTCAAACGCTTTGATGCCAAGGCGTGCCTCGACCCGGTTTCGCATTTCGTCGGAGAACGACTCCGCACCGAAGATGCCGATCTTGAGGTCGGGCAACTCCAAGCCCTTCTCGTCGAGCATCTCAATGATCCGCGCCGAATACGAGACCACCGAGCCCATGGCCTTGACCTTGAAGTCACGCATCAGCATGATCTGACGCGCGGTGTTGCCGGAACTGGCCGGCACGGTAAAAAGCCCCGCGCGCCGCGCACCGTGATAAAAGCCGAAGCCGCCGTTAAACAGCCCGAAGGTCGGCATGATCTGGATCACGTCGCCGGGCTGCAGGCCGGCCATGATTTGGCAACGCGCCATACACTCCGCCCACTGCACCAGATCCGCCTCGGTGTAGGCCATCACCACCGGCGTGCCGGTTGAGCCGGAACTCATGTGCATCTCGCGGATCGACGCGCGCGGCATGCAGAGCATGTTGAGCGGATACTGGTCGCGGAAATCATCCTTCGTCAGAAACGGCAATTCCCGGATATCTTCAAGCTCACGGATGTCCCCCGGCTCGACACCGACCTCGGTCAGTTTGCGGCGATAGAACTCGTTGTTCGCCCAGACGTGTTTGACCGTCCACTGCAAGCCCTTCAACTGCACCGCCGCCAGCTCATCGCGGCTCATAGTCTCCGCGCGCTCGTTCCAATACCGGAGTCTGTTCATGCTCAACCCTCGAATCCGACCGGCTTTGCCAGCCTCTGCGTGTTACGATGAATAGAAACCACTCTAGCGTTTTGCCCCCACCTTCGGCAACCTCAATCTATACTCCACGGCATGCCGTGATGATAGGGATGCGACAGCCCTCATGCACCGAGCACCGCCCGCAGGAAGCGGCCGGTGTGAGACTCGGGACAGGCGGCGACCTCCTCGGGCGTGCCGGTGACGACCAGCCGCCCGCCCTCGTCGCCGCCGCCGGGACCGAGGTCGATGACAACATCAGCGCTCTTGATGATGTCGAGATTGTGCTCGATCACCACGACGGTGTTGCCGGACTCGCGCAGGCGCAACAGCAGGTCGAGCAGCTTGTGCACATCCGCGAAATGCAAACCGGTAGTTGGCTCGTCCAGCAGATAAAGCGTCTTGCCGGTCGCGCGCTTGGACAGCTCGGCCGACAACTTGATGCGCTGCGCCTCACCGCCCGACAACGTGGTCGAAGGCTGGCCGAGACGCACATACCCGAGCCCAACCTCCGCCAGCGTGCGCAGCTTGTTCGCAATCTGCGGCACCGGCTCGAAAAACTCCAGCGCATCCTCCACCGTCATGTCGAGCACCTCGGCGATCGTCTTGCCGCCGTACCGGATCTCCAGCGTCTCCTTGTTGTAGCGCAGGCCGCCGCACTGCTCGCACGGCACGTAGATGTCCGGCAGGAAGTGCATCTCCAGGCAGCGCATGCCGTCGCCCTTGCACACTTCGCAACGTCCGCCTTTGACGTTGAAACTGAAGCGCCCCGGCCCGTAGCCGCGCACTTTGGCAGCAGGCGTGGCGGCGAACAGTTCACGGATCGGCGCGAAGGCGCCGGTGTAGGTGACAGGGTTACTGCGCGGCGTACGCCCGATCGGGCTTTGGTCGATCTCAATCACCTTGTCGAGCAACTCAACACCCGTGATTTTCTTGAAGGCGCCGGGCCGCTCCTTGGAACCGTAGAAGTGGCGGAACAGGTGGTTCTTGAGGATGTCGCTCACCAGCGTGGATTTGCCCGAGCCGGAGACGCCGGTCACGCAGACCAGACAGCCGAGCGGGATCCCGACATCGATGTTCTTGAGATTGTTTTCGGACGCGCCCAAGATCTTGAGGCGCGCCTTGCCCGGCTTAACGCGCTCAGTGGGCACGTCGATCCGCTTACGTCCAGACAGATAGGCCGCCGTCTGCGAACGCTCGCACGCCAGCAGCCCCGGCAGCGCACCCTGATACACCACCTCGCCGCCTTGGCGTCCCGCACCGGGGCCCATATCCACGATGTAATCCGCCGAGCGGATCATCTCCGCGTCATGCTCGACGATCACCACGGTGTTGCCGCGCCGCTGAAGCTGGTGCAGCATGTCGATCAGCCGCTCATTATCGCGTGGGTGTAGACCAATGGTCGGCTCGTCCAGCACATAGAGCACGCCGACCAGACCGGAGCCGATCTGCGTCGCCAGCCGGATGCGCTGCATCTCGCCGCCCGAAAGCGTCGAGCTTTCGCGGTCGAGCGAGAGGTAGTCGAGCCCCACGTCATTCAGGAACCTCAAGCGCCGACGGATCTCCTTCAGCACTTCGGCCACGGCCGTCGCGTCGGCAGGCGGCAGCTCGAGCGTGTCGAAAAAGGCCACACATTGCTTAACGGTCATGGCCATGACCTCCACGATCGAGCGGCCCGCCACCGTGCAGGCGCGCGCCTCCGGCCGCAACCGCGCACCGTGACAGTCCGGACAAAGCTGGCGGCTCATATACTGCCGCAGCTTCTCGCGAACCTCATCGAACTCCGACTCGCCGTAACGCCGCGTCAGGCTTGGCAACACGCCTTCAAAGGGCTTCTCTATCTTGCGCCACGCCCCGCGCATCCAAAAACGCAGCGTGACCGGCTCGTCACCGGAGCCGTGCATCAGCACCTTGCGGAACGACTCCGGCAGTCCGCTGTAAGGCGTGTCCATGTCGATCCCATAGGCCGCGGCCACCGCCTTGAGCAGGTGCTTGTAATACACCACCATCCGAAAACCGCCGTGCCGCCAGGCGTGGATCGCGCCCTCCGCCAGCGACAGCGATTTGTCCGGCACCACGAGATCCTCGTCAAAGACCAACTGAGCGCCGAGACCCGCGCAGGTCGGGCACGCGCCGAACGGACTGTTGAAGGAAAACGAGCGCGGCTTCAATTCTTCAAAACTGATCGCGCAGTCTGGACATGCGTTCTTTTCCGAAAAGAGCTCTTCGCGTGTGTCGCCCTCCACGGGCATGCTCTGCACGCGGATCAATCCCTCGCCCTGCTTGAGCGCCAGCTCGACCGAATCGGTCAGGCGCCGCCGCACCCCCTCGCCGACAACCAGCCGGTCCACCACAGCATCAATGGTGTGCGCTCTGTTTTTATCGAGGCGCGGCACGACATCCAGCGCCAGCATCTCGCCGTCCACGCGCACACGCACAAATCCCTGGCGGCGAATCGATTCAAACACCTCTTCGTGGCGTCCCTTACGACCTCGCACCAGCGGCGCGAGCACCACCAGACGGGTTCCAGACGGCTGCGTCAACAGGTGATCGACGATCTGTTCCGCACTCTGCCGTTGCACCGGCTTGCCGCAGTTCGGGCAGTGCGCACGCCCAACGCTGCCGTAGAGCAGGCGCAGGTAATCGTGAATCTCGGTCACGGTCGCCACGATCGAGCGCGGATTCCCGCCCGAAGTGCGCTGTTCGATTGAGATCGCGGGCGAGAGCCCTTCGATGTGGTCGACCTCCGGCTTCTGCATCTGGTCGAGAAACTGCCGCGCGTAAGCGGAAAGACTCTCGACATAGCGCCGCTGCCCTTCAGCGTAAAGGGTGTCGAACGCGAGCGACGACTTGCCGGAACCGCTCAGGCCCGTGACGACGGTCAATGAATCTCGCGGGATGCGCACGTCAACATTCTTGAGATTGTGCTGACGTGCGCCGGTGATGAGGATGTCAGTCATGGTTCGTCGCAGACGTATCGCCGTCCGCTGCTGCGTCAGCCGCTGGCGGCGGGACGGCGGCGGGCGTCACGGGAGCTGCATCGTCATCTTCCGCATCGGCAACACTGACCGACACCAGCGTCGCGCCCTCAGCGAGGTTCACGAGGCGGACGCCCTTCGCGGCACGGCCGATGACACGGATCTGGTTGACCGGCGAACGCACCATCATGCCGTTGGAGGCGATGGAGATGAAGGACTGGTCATCGCGCACGGCGTGCGCGGCCACGACCTTGCCGTTACGGCCGTCGTCATCCTTGATCGCGATCATGCCGCCGCCGCCGCGATGATGCGTCGTGAATTCGCTGAATTCGGTGCGCTTGCCGTAGCCGTTCTCGGTGGCGATCAGCAGCGTCTCCTGGTCGTTCACGATATCGAAACTGCGCACGGCATCGCCCGGTGCCAGCCGGATACCGCGCACACCTGCCGAGGCGCGGCCCATGCGGCGCACGCTGGTCTCGCGCTCCTTGCCGTCCGCGTCGGTACGCTTGAACGACACCGGGAAGCGAATCGCCTTACCGTTGGCGGTGACCAGCAGGATGTGGTCGCTCTCTTTGACCAGGCGTACCTGAATCAGGCGGTCGTTGGCGGTCTGCTCTTCCGACTCGCCACCCTGCGCGTCGTCGGCCTCGTCCGCTTCATCATCGGCGTCACCCGCGATGTCCTTGAACTTGATGGCGATGATGCCCTTACGGTTAATGTTGCGGAACTCAGCGAGGGCGGTACGCTTGATGATGCCGTTCTCGGTGGCGAAGAAGACATCCTCGCCAGTATCGAAGGAGCGAATCGGCAGCAAGGCCACGACAGACTCGCCTTCACGCAACTCGAGCAAATTAACGATAGGCTTGCCGAACGAGGTGCGCGGCGCCTCAGGAATCTCGTAGGCGTCCTTCTTGAAGACGCGCCCCTGGCTGGTGAAGAGCAACAGCGTGTCGTGCGTCTCCGCCACAAACACCGTGGTGATGAAATCCTCTTCCTTGATCGCCGCGCCGGTGATGCCCCTGCCGCCGCGCCGCTGCTCGCGGTAGGTGGTGAGCGGGACGCGTTTGACATAACCGCGCTGGCTCAGCGTGATTACGCACGGTTCATCGGCGATCAGATCCTTGATGTTGACCTCGCCCTCCAGCGGCACAATCTCGGTGCGGCGGACATCCGCACGCTTGCCGGAAAGGACATACTTGGCCTTGAGGTCTGCCAGGTCATCCTTGATCAGACCATAGATTTTGGCCGGCGACTCCAGCAGGTCGTTCAGGTAGGCGATGCGCTCGCAGAGCGCCTTGAATTCGGCTTCGACCTTTTCGCGCTCCAGTCCGGTGAGCTGGTAGAGGCGCATCTCCAGGATCGCATCGACCTGTTTGTCGGAGAAAGCAAAACGCTCCACCAAGCGAGTCTTGGCCTCGTCGCGATTCTTGGAGGAGCGGATGATGGCGACCACGTCGTCCAGATGATCCAGCGCGATCAGCAGACCTTCCAGAATGTGTTTGCGCGCCTCGGCCTTGGCCAACTCGAAGCGGGTACGGCGCGTTAACACGTCAAAGCGATGGTCCACATGGCTGCGAATCAGCTCTTTGAGCGTCATCACTTTGGGACGCCCCTGGTCGATCGCCAGCATGTTCGCGCCGAATGTGGTCTGGAGCTGCGTGTGCTTGTAGAGGTTGTTGAGCACAACCTGACCCATCGCGCCGCGTTTCAGCTCGATCACCACGCGGATGCCGTCGCTCGAGCTCTCGTCGCGGATGTCGGAGATGCCCTCGATGACCTTCTCGTTCACCAGTTCGGCCATCCGCTCGATCATCGACGCCTTGTTCACCGTGTAAGGAATTTCGGTAATGATGATCGCCTCTTTGTTCTTGTACTCGACGATCTCGGCCTTGCCGCGCACCAGAATAGAACCGCGCCCAAGCTTATACATCGCCTCGATACCGCGCGTGCCGCAGATGGTCGCGCCGGTCGGGAAGTCCGGCCCTTTGATGAACTGCATCAGGTCATCGATTGTGCAGTCCGGGTTGTCGATATAATGAATGACACCGTCGACCAGCTCGCCGAGGTTGTGCGGCGGGATGTTGGTGGCCATGCCGACCGCAATGCCGGTCGACCCGTTCAGCAGCAGGTTGGGCAGTCGCGACGGCAGAACCGTCGGCTCCATCTCCTTCTCGTCGTAGTTCGGACGGAAATCGACCGTGTCCTTGTCGAGGTCGGCCAGCATCTCCTCGGCAAGCCGATCCATGCGGCACTCGGTGTAACGCATCGCAGCGGGGGCATCACCGTCGATCGAACCGAAGTTGCCCTGCCCGTCCACCAGCGGGTAGCGCATGGAAAAATCCTGTGCCATGCGCACGAGCGTGTCGTAAATGGCGATGTCGCCGTGCGGATGGTATTTACCCATCGTGTCACCGACCACGCGCGCAGACTTCTTGTAGGGCTTATTATAGGAGAGGCCCAGCTCATGCATGGTATAGAGGACGCGGCGGTGAACCGGCTTCAGACCGTCGCGCGCGTCCGGCAGCGCACGGCCAATGATGACGCTCATCGAGTAGTCGATATACGACGAACTCATCTCATCTTCGATATTAATCGGATGGACGTTCGGTTCCTCGCCCGGGACAGGGATAATCTCTTCGCTCATGCTATCTCCGCTGGTGGTCAAAAAACAAGTGACAGAATACCATTTCTTGCGCAAGAAAACCACTTTTTCCGGCACCGACTGCGGAGGTAATCAGCAAAAACCCCGATATGCCTCACGCTGTTTGTGATGCATCATCAGATGTTGGGGCCAACGAAATCGGGATCGCTATCGAAATCGCTATCGGGATCGAACACCTTGCGAGGCCATCACGAAAACAAAACACGGGCAACCGCCAGAAGAATCGATCCCGATCCCGATAGCGATTTGGATGAAAGCAAGCCCCGACAACGCGGCGGAGGCGACGGGATACCGCCGCCTCACCGCTGATGTTGGGCCGGGAGGCTGTACACGTTCACAGCGAAGCGGTACACGTTCACGTACACGAGGATACTCGTCCCTATTTTGCTGTCCCCAGTGTCCCAAAGTTCTTGAAGAACGTATCGTGTACGGATACGTGAACGGGTACAAGGAATGAAGGGGACAGGTAAATTGTGGAACGAGACGACTATGGCGGCAGGGCCCCGGACGGAAGTGCGATTTGGATGAGTCCGCCAGACCGTGCGGTGGCCGATACTTTCCCGAGATATGCCGGCAGGATGCTCAGCCATTGGGTGAGGGTGGGCACGCTTACCCCCAGCGGCGCGGCCAGGTCGGTCTTGTTGAGCATCCGGCCGCAGCGGCTGGCGAGGAGCCCCATGAGGCGGCGGAAGGTCGCGAGCTCGCGGATCGAGGTGATGGCCCGCACCCGCGCCACCCCATCGGGAGCCTCCAGCAGCACATGCTGGCAGGCGGGGAACCGATGACATTTATAAAACGGCGGTTTGAATTGTCAATATCGACGATTCGCGTCCGGGTTCGCGATGCGGAACTGTCGGGAGCCGGTCAAGCGTAAGCGCCACACCAAACCACACGAATGCTGTGGCGCCGACTTCGTCGCCCACCCGTTGGGGCATCGCTATCGAAATCGCTTAGCGATACCGATAGCGCTTGGGATAGCGCTTGGGATGCCCCCCCAATTAGGACAGAGAAAAAGGCCAGGAGAAATGGTAAAGATGGCTTTTGATGAGCGTGTCACAATTGTGCTACATTATGCCCATGAAAACAGCCGTGTTCCATACACGCATCGCTCCGTCGATCAAGGCTGAGGCCGAGACCGTTTTTGAGCAGCTCGGCCTGACGTCATCGGATGCGATTCGTATCTTTTTTAAACAGGTTGTTCTCAGGAAAGGGTTTCCGTTTGACGTTGCGATCCCGAATAAGGAACTGCGGCTACGCTGAAAAAGAGCGAACGCAATATCGGGATCAAGACGTTCAATTCGCCTGAAGAGGCCTTTGCACAATGGGATAACCTGTGAAACAGTTTCAACAGACCACCAAGTTCGAAAAGGACTTGGCGAGAATGAAGAGGCGGGGTGTCGATGTGGACGCTCTCAAGCAGGTGGTCTTGGCGCTTCTTCAGGGCCAGCCACTGGCCGTGAAACACCACAGCGTGACCGCTGTGTGTGGCCTCAATCGTTAGGCACAAAGGAGCGTGCGTCGCGTGAATGGCTTCTTCTCAAATCGCTGGAGCAAAATTGGCGTCGCCCTCGTCGTGTTTGGATGGGGGCCGCTGTTTCTGATCATTCTCCTGGCGGCCATTGGTTTGTGGCCTGATCCCAATCCGAACCCCATTGGCCCCGGCCTTCTATTTCTTTTCACGTCATGGCCTGCGGTGATTTGCCTTGGTGTCGGGGCCTACCAAACATGGCGCAAGAATCGGTGAGCGTAAAAAAAAAATTATGTTACACGTTCTGCGCTCTCGCCTTCCTCGCGCCCTTCTTCTCAGCGGTTCCAAATCAAGAATTCTTCGAGTTGCGAGGCTGCTGGATAGCGCGATTAGGAGCGGGCGGGGCGGCGATCCTCAGTTTTTCAAGCAAAAAATTTCTTCGGATCTCTTTTTTTATTGACCA
>Ga0209407_1002102_pt1 | contig 19190 bp, 26 predicted proteins | sample AD_JPNHG3_MetaG_FD_184410 | JGI IMG/M metagenome (GOLD analysis project Ga0209407, IMG submission 184410) | Active sludge microbial communities of municipal wastewater-treating anaerobic digesters from Japan - AD_JPNHG3_MetaG (SPAdes) (version 2) | ecosystem: Engineered > Bioreactor > Anaerobic... | reverse complement strand
TAAATCAATAGCAGAAGGAGTTGCCGCTGGATTAAAGGAATGATTCATTTTTTTCTCCTTTTCTACTTCCGCCCGCCGGTGCGTTGCCGGCGGGTCTTTATAAAACCTGGAAAGGGAGCGGGCAAAATGAAGAATCAAACAACAGACAAAAACCTTTCCGCCGTGCTTCGGGACGGACTGGCACTGGAGTATGTCAAGGAACAGACCCCTGAAATATGTCTGGCCGCTGTCCGGCAAAACAAATGTGCTGTTGACCTAATCCGAGCAAAATCGACAAGGCGTTAGAGGCCCTAAGATGACCTTGGATTCAATCAAACAATCCATAAAGCAGGAACCGTTTTTTGAGTGTGAGGATGGATTGCTTTATTGTTCACCGAATGAACTTCTGTTGAAACTTCTGCCGGACAACTGCATTGATTCCATCGTCACCGATCCGCCCTACGGCCTGTCCTTTATGGGCAAGAAGTGGGATTACGATGTACCTTCCGTCGAGGTGTGGAAAGAGTGCCTGCGCGTAGCAAAGCCGGGGGCGATCCTTTTGTCGTTTGCCGGAACCCGCACGTATCACCGGATGGCCGTGAACATCGAGGATGCGGGCTGGGAGATTCGGGATTGTATTATGTGGGTGTACGGGTCTGGATTCCCGAAGTCGCTGGATATCTCGAAGGCGATTGATATGGCCGAGTGCAGAAAATATCTGACAGAAAAACTCGGCAGGCCGCCGACAAAAAAGGAATTTGAAGAAGAGTGGGAAAACTGGCAAATACGCTTAGAAAGAAATCCGAACAGCAGAGAAAACTGTGATAAGTCAAACACGATTTACGAATCTGGAACCGTAGGGAAAACCGCATACATCTCCGCCCCTGCTACCGACCTTGCCCGCCTCTGGAACGGCTGGGGCACGGCGTTGAAGCCTGCCTTTGAGCCGATTGTCGTTGCGATGAAGCCGGTTGACGGCAACTTCGTCAATAACGCGTTGACTTGGGGCGTGGCTGGAATGAACATAGATGGGGGGAGGGTGGAGGGTAAACCGCGCTTGACTGGAACTCGCCAAACCGGCGACGAAATCAACGCAAAACCAAGCTCATATTTGGGGAGTGGAACTCGCAAACTGCAAACCACTTATGATAAGCGTATGGCTAATAACCAATTAGGTCGCTTCCCTGCCAACTTCATTCACGATGGCTCGGATGAGGTGGTGGGGCTGTTTCCGGAGAGCAAAAGTATAGGAGGGAGTGGACCGGCAAGCCGTAACTGGAAAGGCGATGGGCACACAATAACAGAATCATGTCAAGCAACCGGAGGATTTGGTGATTGCGGCTCGGCGGCTCGTTTCTTTTACTGTGCAAAGGCAAGCAAGGCAGAGCGGAATATGGGCCTTGAAGGAATGGATGATAAGATTCTGGCTCAATCTTGTCAGGCCATCGCTGAGGCCAAACGAGGCAATACTGTTGATGAAGCGGGCGGGGCATTCAACAAGGCTCGCATTATGAAGAACAATCACCCAACAGTCAAGCCCCTTGCCCTCATGGAATACCTCTGCAAGCTGACCAAAACCCCCACAGGCGGGATAGTCTTAGACCCGTTCATGGGGTCAGGCACAACGGGCTTGGCTTGCATGAAAACCGGAAGAACGTTTATCGGGATCGAGAGAGAGGCGGAATATGCGGAGATAGCAAAGGCAAGAATTTCAGTCAAAGAACTCAAACAAGGACAAAAGGTGCTATTTTGAAAAGACTCTACCAACGCTACTGCCCCAACCTGCTCTGCCAAAAAATATGGTACGGGGAAAAAGTAAAAGAAATCCACTGCATGGATGGCGTGAAAACACATTAAAACAGAAAGGAACAGGACAAAGGAGTTAACAATGGATCACAAACACATCAAATATTGTCTTGCTGGCCTGCTTGCCCTGTGCCTTGGCTGCAGCCCTGCAGTTAAATTATACCCCATTACCGGAGAGCACATCATCGAGGCCCACAAGGGCCAATCTTTTACCCCGCCCAGGGATGGATATTTCTTGAGCGATGACTATTTCACGAAGATACTCAAAGCCAGGGTTGAGAAGTTATGATGGATGGCAAATGCTGGCGGATTGTGCTGAACCAAAAGGACGAGTGGTGCACAGCCACCGGCTGTGCAGCATGCCAGGCCGCCGGTTACACAGAAGGCAATATCAAAGGAGCGACCATGGAGGCGTTCACGGACGACGAAATCAAGAAGCTTAAATGGCTGGTCAACAATCTGCTTGACCGAGAACTGGTCAACTGCCTGCTTGGGCTCAAGAGCCAGCAGCAGGCAAAGCCGGCAGCAAAGCGATTTGTAAAGCCTTCGATTGAGGAGGTTGAGGCTTATATTCGGGAGCTCGGCGGCGGCTTTTCGGCTCAAGAATTCTACGATTTCTACGAGTCAAAGGGCTGGGTTGTCGGCAAGAGCCCGATGAAGGACTGGCGTGCAGCCGTTCGGACTTGGCAGAAGCGCAAGCCGCCGGCTCCGCAGAAGCCGGCAGACCCCCGTCGGCGGTGCACATGCGGCAACCTTGCACTGCCGCACATTCGAGACAAAAACATCTGTGCGATATGCTACGCCAAAGCCATGCAGGCAGAGGCATCCCAAAACAGCCCGTCAATCAGCTTTAAGGAGTACATCAATGGAGTCCTTGCACACAAAAACGCTTGTGCATCTTCTCAGCAGACCGCTGGATGTAATCCAGGATCACGTGCGGAGTGCTGAGGTTGAAATCGAAGAAATGCAGGATGTTCTGCGGCGAATCGAAGACGACAAGGAAGCATGATGGAATACATCGGATTGTCCGGTAAGAGCGGAGCCGGCAAGACAACATTGGCGGTCGCCCTGCGTGATGCTTACCAGCCAGAGCGGGCGGTGGTGTGGGGGTTCGGCCATGAGGTCAAGATAGAGTTTATACTGCAGTACCCAGACCTGGCGTATTCTGTCGAAGACCTCGACAGCCAGCACATCAAAAACATACGCCTAAGCAAAACACAAACCATCCGTGATGCCCTTATCCGTATCGGCTTGGAGCGCCGCCGCAAAGACCCCGATTACTGGCTGCGGCGGTGGCTGAAGCGAACCAAGCAGATGCAGCAGTGCGGCATACACAGGGTGATTGCACCGGATGTGCGGTTTGAGAATGAGGCACAGGCTATCGAGCGGCTTGGCGGATTGCTGGTTCGGCTGACTCGCAATCCGGTGTATATCGAATCGGACAGCGACACCCTGCTGGATTATTATCCGTTTAGATACATTATTGATAACGCCTGTTTAACAATCGACCAGTCGTTTGATGTGCTGCTCAAACTTGTCAACCGTTACTTTGGAGGCCAAATATGATACTATACCTTGCTTCTTGGGTACGAGGGCTCAGCGGCAGCAGGGCCAGTGAAGACGACATAGCCAGCAACAAGATGTATGCTTCCCACGCTGCCGCCAGACTGCGGACAGCCCTTGAGCCCTTCCATCAGGTTGTCTGCCCGCACGAAGACGGCTTGTTGGGCAAAATCGACGACCTCTGGCTGGAAACCCGCTCGGAGCATCTTGTCCATCTGGCTGTTCAGCGGTGCACAAGCCTGCTGGATGCGTGCGACGGATTGGTGGCTATTACACGTGGCTATGTGTCTGCCGGTATGCAGCTTGAAATCGAGTACGCCAAACGCTTCGGCAAATTTGTGTACGAAACAGAAGAACTCACGGATGAGTCTCTGGAAGATTTGGTTATGGCTTTGATAGAGTACGAAGGGAATCGGGATGGCAAAACAGCAAACCAAGCGTAAGCGTGTAGTGGTTATTGCCGACCTGCATTGCGGCCATGCTGTCGGCTTGACTCCGCCGGCGTGGTGGTGGCGTGAGGATACAGAGTCGCAGGCAAAAGTTTGCGCCAAACAGAAAGAGCTGTGGAATTTTTACGCCAAGACCCTTGATGCCCTCAAGCCGATTGATATACTCATTGCCAACGGCGACCTCATTGACGGCAAAGGCCTGCGCTCCGGCGGCAGAGAGCAGAACACCGCCAACCGCCTTGCACAATGCGAAATGGCCTGCATCTGCCTGCAGTACGCCAAAGCCAAAAAGTACTTAATTATCTACGGCACAGCCTACCACACTGGGCACGATGAAGACTGGGAGGCTGTCGCAGCAGAGATGCTGGAAGCCGATTATGTGAAGGTTGAGGGCCATGCCTTTCCAAACATCAACGGCGTGCAGTTTGACATCAAACACCATATCGGCGGCGCCGGCGTGCCGCACGGGCGGTACACAGCATTAGCCAGAGAGCATCTGTGGAATGTCGTCTGGCAGAACCGAGATGAGCAGCAGCCCAAGTCTGGCGTGCTGATCCGCTCACATGTGCACTGCCACGCATACTGCGGAAATGCATCATTCCTGGCAATGACAACGCCGGCACTGCAGGGATACGGCAGCATTTACGGTGTGCGGCGATGCTCTGGAACAGTGGATATCGGATTGATACACTTTGATATTGAGCCCAACGGCGATTACACCTGGCGATGCCACACCAGCAGGCTCAAACAGCAGACTGTCAAGACTCTGCGTCTTTGATTATTTGGGCTTGATGGAAGGGCAGTATAATCGCATCAATAAGTTGGACATTTGATTTGAAATAAATTCATCATCTCGGCTGCCCACTGCAATATGGGCCAGCTCGTGGAACAGCACATCCAATGCCGAAAAGTCTTCTTTTCGGCAGGCTTCTATGTTCAGCCATATTTTGGCTCTTAAGGTGTTGTCATCATATACCACAGCCCCTTTGTCAGTTTGGGCGGCAGTGCCGATGGGCTGCCCGCCAACCAGCAGTTCCACCTGCCAATCCCTGAGGTTTAGCTGGTTTTGTCCGTACCGCACGGCCCTGCGGAGCTTGGCAAGCGTCGTCGGCTTATAATGGTATTCCTCAATCACGGGTGAACCTCCACCCCAGCCGACTTGGCGGCGACCGCCCCAAACGAAACCAGCAGATTCAGCAGCACGCCGGCAAGGGCCAGAATTGACGGCCAGTTTTTGATGGCAAAATCCAGGATGCTCTGTTTGTATTCTGCCTGCCGCCTGGCTTTGTACTCCAATTCATTGACACGGCTGATGAGGCCTTGCGTGCCGTTGCCCCGCAAAAGTTCAATCACCTTGTCCAGCTTATCCTCGACAGTTAAAAAGCGATTTCGGCAGAGGTCGTCATAATAGCAATTGGTTTTGTCGGCTGGGGTCATTGCGGCTCCTTTTATTGTCATTAGTTGCCATACACTGATTTAGTCTGGCCATAGACGCCTTTCTTCTGGCTGCCCTGCTCAAGCGGAATGCCAATCGGCTGCGTCTCGCCGTAAAGCGTCTTGACGCCGCCGGTTTTGACTTTTGGATTTTGCGGCCGGAAATCGTAATTGGTCGGATTAACAAACAGGGGATCTTCTTCAATGGTTGTCGCCGGCCAATCAAAGTCATTGACCGTCCCATAGACACTTGCCAGCTTGTTGGTCAATTTGCCGCCGGCCGACCAGATGCAGTTGTTGTCGGCCAAAAGGATTGTTCCATAGTCCGACCCGTTATTCAGCCACGAGCCGAATATATTGCCACTGGTCGCCGCCAGATAGGCGATATTGTTGCTGGTTATCTGCGTGCCGTTGTTGTGCAGTTTTACGGCAGCTTCGGTCTGCCCGTATAAGATATTGTTGGCGTAATATTGATGATACATCACACACTGCAAGGCCCGTACACCGCCTAAAAAGATATTACCGACGGCAGATAACGAAACAGAAGAAGCGATAGTCGAGAGATTTCCAGTACTGCTGGTCGGCTTAAAGATGCTGTTTAATAAGATGGTGTTATTGCCGTATATGCAATACGAGGTTGTGTCTCTGTAATTCACATAGCAGTTATACAGATATATATAGTCGCAACTGACAGCCTGTCTGACATTACTAAAGCGGCAATTGACAAGACCCATACAATAGGTAACATATGTGCCGTCTCGAACTGCCGATACGTTGCAATTTGTAAAATGAATATTGCGGAATTGAATATTCTGCAGGTTGCCTGTTGTCGATACGATATAATCAGAGTTATTGCCGTTGATAGCCGGATAATTTGCCGATATCCCATTTCGCAAGGCGTCTAACGGGCTTTGATAGTATGCCCCACCGATATCTAAATCACCGGCTGTTGTTTTGAAGCCAATGATATATAGATGATTGTTGTATTGGTTGTTGCCGTCGTTATTGGTTGTTATCACCAAATAGCTGGTCGGCGTTTCGCTGGTCTTGTTGGTGTACACAAAGCAGCTGTAAACAGCGGCATTTACAAGATTGCCTGTCTCGATTACATATTCGACCGACTGCCACGCCCCGCCCAAATAGAGTAGATCCAATTTGCCAGCGTCTGGCGAACCATCAAACGTACCCAAAGTAATACTGTCCGTTTCTGGGTCAAACGCCGTTAGCTCGTACAAGCCGCTGGCTGTAGCGCTGTTTTCGGTCCATTCGACATAGGCGACAAGCCCGACAGCCGTATCGGCGTCATCGGCAATCGCCGAACTGGTAAAGGTTGTTGCACTTGTCTGCGTAATGTTCGTATCGCTTGCCAGTGGTGCACCGTTTGTGCCGTACACCTTTGAGACATCACCACTGACACTGGTTAAGTACGCTTTTGTGCACCCGCCGGCTTTGGTATTCGTGCAGTTGTTCGTCGCAAACACACAATACGGCTTGTGCACATTCACCGTTCCGGCCAACAGAGCCGCTGATAGGATTAGGTACAATACAATCTGCCGCATCTTAATCCTCCTTTTCAAGCGTTATGACAATCTGCCGCTGCTCAATGCGATAGGCCGCATTGGGACAGACTGTCTTGATGTTGATTATCGCCGTGTCGAGTATCGCCTTCAATGCGGCGTTACGCTTTGACTCCGCAACCTCTTGCTGCGCTATTAGCAAAACTCGCTCGCTGGTTTTCGCATCAATTGCCTTGAGCTGCTCGATGGAAAGCTTGCTGACCGCATCGGCGGTCATCAAGGTAGTTTGTGCCTCAATTTTCGCCTTGACCTCTGCATAACTATCTACTGCAACAGGCGCAGACGCCGGCGGCTTGGTTTCACCGGTTTCTTTTGCCGGCTCTTTGGCTGTTTCAGCTGCAAGCAGCAAAGCTGCAAGCCCAATCATTAATGTTCGCATAGCTAATCTCCTATACTTGTTTCGGACAACCGTCTGGCTGCACAGACCAAACAGATATTTGCATCATCGCACAAGCAGGGCGACGATTCCTTGTTTGCTATATACCGACAATCAGCATACAAGTGATGTTTGCCGCCCACCGTAAAGCAGACAATCCCGATTACCGGTTCAGTCGGTTCTTGATACGGTGTATGCCCCGACCAATGCCGGCTTAAGGCAGCAAAATCTTCCAACCGAAAGCCGAAGGTTTGGTCCAACCAGTGTTCGGACATAAACATTAAGCATTCCCGATGTGTCATCCGCCGGTATTCCGATTCCGGCATAATCCATCGCCATCTTTGCAGATTGATATAGCGGATATCATCCGGATTGTAGGTTATATATAAGGACTGATTATCGTTGAAGTGCCAAAGCTGGAATGTCCCGTGCATCGGAACGTCTGCTCTTGCCCAATAAAATAACAGCAGGCAGGTAGCAAACATAACCTGCCTGCTGCCGGAGGAAAGGGAAAGAGAATGAGAAGAATTATCGCTCATCTTAGTATTACCGACATTATGGCCGATACCGCTCCGCCGACACCTGCTGACGAAAGTCCGATACCGACCGCCAGGCCAATCAATTTAGCTTTCATTATACGAAACTGCTCGGCTGCTTCGCAAGTCTTCTCGTGAACTGAAATTCTGGATTCTATCATTTTTTCGACCTGCTGGCTGTATGCCGCAATTGCACGAGTGACAATCAGTTCGATTTTTGCTTCTTCTTCTGGCGTCAACATTAATTGACCCTTTGCGTTAATCATCTCAGTTGAAAGACTCGGTAATAGTCAATGGTCAATGTCGGCTGGCTTACTCCGTCTGATTGGCAGATAAAAGACGGTGTCAAAGCGTTGGTCGGTATATAACTTGTCCCCAGCGTGTTTGAACCAACCACATTATCGACCGAGTAATAAACATTGGATATGCCATCAATCTTCATCGCAAATGTTATGTATGACGTCCCGAAGGTGAATATCGAATTCACTGTGCCTTCGGTCTTTGCCTTGCAGCCATATAATTTCGCCACACCTGCAGCAGTTGTAGGTGAACCTGCCCCGATGTATTCGGAATTCGAGCTGTCCATTACACCGGACGGCATCAAGGTCGTATCGGTCGAAGCCAATCCGATAAATCCCTGCAGTTTGGTTGGATTGGTAGCTTTGAACCGGCATTCAAACCAGATTGTTTTTCCGGCCGCCGGCTTGACCATCAATCCCTTTTTCTGGACATTGATGCCCTTATGTTGGGTAGAAGCACCAGCGTTTAGAACGGCCGTGCCATATTCTTCGTCGCCGAGCGTAAATGTTCCGCTGGTCGCCTGCGTTGCAGTATATCCAGCCAGAGTGGCAGCGTGATAATTATTAAAGTCTTCAAACAGATATGTCCCGATAGACGGGTCATTATACCACGCAAGAAGTGGGCAGTCCTTCCAGAGGCTGGACAAGATAGAAGGATACCGGTCGTCGTAAATAATTAAATTCTTTGATTTCCAAATTGATTTTGTTGCCATAGGATTTTCCTTTCAAATTTTGGAAAGCGGGCAGCCGTTGGAGACCGCCCGCTCAATCCGATTTTTCAGTTTAGTCTGTTAATGGTTCAACGGTATCGTAATCATCCTTGAATCTCGGTTCACTCAATACATAAGTGGCGCTGTAATAATCATTATTAGCGCCTGGCGATGCAACCGCAAGCTGGATACAGTCATAATCATCACCCAGTGAAGCGGCGTCAATCTCGATAACATACATTGAATTGGCCGTGTCCAGATTGAATGTATTGCTGGTTACAGCCGTCTTTGTCAGCAGTGAACCAGTCGCTGCTCCGTCATTCGTGTACATATACGAAAAAGAAGCAGCCGTTGCACCTAATCCGGATACTTCGGTAGCCTTATTGACCGTGACGGCAGCCGTGCCGCCAGCCCAAGCTCCCGTGTTGATTACGATAGCACATTTGCGATAATTCTTCAAGGAAATGTAATTGCCTGTACCGGCCGCACCTGAATAATTAGCCGGCGGTATGGCTTCTACGAACTTGATTTTGTCTTGTACCATATCATAACTCCTTATTAAATTTTAGCTTCTCGTCGCCAAAGCAACGAAGGCGCTTAAAGTGTTCGAACCGTGTTTCGGTGTAATCGCCGACTTCATCCAGGGCTGGCCGTCGTATCGGAGGGTAAACCGGAAAGCGACTTCATCCTCAACGAATTTTATATGGATGCTGGTAGCCGCCTGAATAGCCCCGCCGGCCTTTTCGCCGAATAGATACTGGGTCGGGTCGATGCAGATGATATCGCCGACCGTACCAAGCGTCTGGGCATGCTCGGTCAGGAAAAGCGGCTTGTTTATCAATGTCTGCTGCGGCGTGCCGGTTAAGCCGTTTGTTGACATTTGAAGCAAGCCGGCCGGAATACCGCCCGTGCCGACTGGAAGCGACAGCGAAGCCAATTGCTCAAAAGTATCGTTATTGGCAATCCAGATAGCATTCTTTTGGCAGGCCGGAAGCATCCTTGACCACATTTTCAAAATGTTTTCGGCCACAATTGTCGCCGCTGCCTGGCCGGTTTCTTTGGCCACCGATATCAAGCTGGGTGAATTGAGAATACCCAGCGGCTGGCCGACACCAGTTCCGTTGATGATATCTTCATCAATTTGGAAGCCAATCGCCTCGCCGAAGGTTGTAGCAAACAGCGGCTCGATTGATATCGGGCTATCTTCCAATAGCTCGCTGGATACATACGCCATAGCGGCCAATTTGTTAAGATTCAGCTGGACGCTGCCGATTTTCGGCTTGCTACCGGTAATCGTTCCGCCTTCGGTGGGCCTGTAAACTACGATACCGCCGTATACGCTGGCGGCCCTTGAAGTTTCGTCAATCGTCGGGATTTTGACCGAATTGGTTTCCATCGGGATACGGGTAACACGGCCCAGCAGGACGGAATTTTCTACAGCGACTCGCATCAATTCAGACCGGTAAGCCGTCGGAACAAGATAACCGCCGTCGCTGCCGACCGACTCCTGCATTCCGGACGCTTTGGTGTTCAGATAGTTAGTCCATTTGCCCAACGTTTCCGGCATAGACCGGCTGACGGATGCCCGATAGACTTCGTGGGCCAGATGCCCGATAGACTTAAATCCGCCGGTCTTCTCATAATCGCTGCTTTCCGATGCCTGATGAAAAGAAGAATTTTTTCGTGCATAATTTTGTATCTGCTCTTTAATCTTTTCATCGATAAGCCGAATCAGGTCTTCGGTCAGCGAATATTGGGCTTCGTTCTTTACCGTGCTTTCGGCAACGACATCGCTTTGCTGTGGTTCATAGATTTCAGCAACGGCATTTTCTATCAATGATTTTGCTTTTTCGGCGGGAATTTCCAATAGTTGACCAACGGGATAATTCTTTGCCCCGCTGTTCCATTCTTTGATAAGTCTTACTAACATTTTGGTTTGTCCTTAAAAAAATAGTTGACGATTTATTCACGCTTCATATCTCCAGCGCTTATTCGTCTAACATCTCCGGACAAACCTGATGTCTCTGATGCAAGCGGCCTGATATGTCTCTACTTTATAATTTCGATTTCTTTTATCTCGGGATAAAATTCCCGTACATCCAAAATAATTTCTTCCTCTTTTGTCTCATCGCTCTTCAATTTGAATTCATTATACAGCTTCTCGGACAATGTCAAGTTGTGATTTTTGTAAGCAAGCTGCAACGCCTCCGGATTGGCCGGCACTGCTACGCCGCTGAATTCCAGCAGTTCCCATTTATCGTGTATATATCGGGCGTTTGACAGTACCGAATTAGTACGGATTTCGTCCGGCGTCGGTATATGCCCTTGTTTTGATATAAAACCTATCGAAAATGCATTGAGAAATCCGCCTTTGAATAATTCAAATATTTCTGAGGCCTTTTCGGTTACGGCGAACCGGATTTTAGCGATTATCTGCTTGGCGTTCCGCTTAATCCATAGGGCCTTGCCGATAGGTTCGTCCGGATTGTGCTGCCATAGAACAATTGGATTTTTCGCATAATTAGAAAATTCTGCTCCATCTGGCCGGACAATTTCACCGGACCGGTCAACCGTATCCGTCGAAATCGTTGCAATCAGTGTGCGTTCATCCTCATCGACATCATCGGCCTTGCAGATTCCGAAAGATTGCTGTTTTTTCGGCTTGTCTATCTGGATATGCTCGAAGTCTTTGCCGTCAAATATAGAATGACAGATTGCCGCTGCCTGTTCGGGCGTCTTGGCAGTCCCGTCTTCAAGGACTTGCGGAATACAGCGGGCTATGAATTCATCTCGGCTTTCGTTTGGATTGGGTACTGGCATTTTTGCACCTCTTTTTTTTATAACGCTTTAGCATTTTGTTTTGATAAGTCATCATTCTTTGATTACCGGTACAATAGCACATCGGCAATTTGGATGCAGCGGCGGATGTGCAATATTTTCATAATCCAGCTCGATATCCGTATCTTTGACGGTTAATGTATCACCTTTTTGGATAAAATCGCTGTCCAAACTTACCTTCTTGCCATGCATCGACCTGCAGAATGGACAGCTTCTGTCATCGCCGGAGCTGTCCCAGACTTTATAAGCGACAACGCCGGACTGCTTCCACGCCTGTTCGATGCCTTCGTTATGTGCCCAGATGGTTTCTGACCGTGCCACACGCTCGGCATCGGCCAATGTGTTGAAATTGTCCTTTATCAAGTCGGCAATTTTTGCCGCTCCCATACCCTCATTGATGCCCTGCTCGATAAGCTTGCGGATTTTCCTCTCGCTGTTGGACACGAGGGTAGCAATTTTTCCTTTTCGCTTTTCAAGGGCTCGCCGCACTTCCGGACTGCTGGCATTTATCACGCCGTCTGGCTTGATTTTGGACATCTCTTCAATCATTCGATTTATCATAATCCCGCGCAAAAACGGCGATAAGGTTTCTTCCAGCCGTTTGGTCCAGTGTTTGTTGTCAAAGACCGTGCTGATAACATCGTTGACAACGGCCTTTTCTTCCAGCTTTTTTAACTTTCGTCCAATATCGGCAATCATCTCTTTGTAGAACAATACCAAATGTGTTATCAGGATGGCATTTTCTTTATATTGCGGCGGTTCGGCTGGCCGATACGATTTTTCGGCTTTCTCATCGGGTATCGGTGTTTCGGCCTGCATCATCTGGGACAGCGGATTGACCGGCGTTTCGCCCCATTCGACCGGCGGAAATCCGTCGATTGCCCTTTCCTCATTAATGCTGGTATAATTGACCCGCAGACGAGTTTCAATCTGCCGTAACCTGAATTCTTCATCCGGCGGTCTGGGATTGTCGAACATCAGCAGCAGACTATCGTCAAATAACGGGACAAGCCGTTCGTTCAATTTGTTTTCCAGCATAACCAATTTAGGCCGGATGACCTGCTGTGCCCAAAGGTCAAGGCTTGCCCAAGCATTCGCCCGACTGATTTCCTGAATTTTCACAAATGACAGCGGCACGCCGAATACGCCGCATATCTCTTCGACCGCCGATTTGCGGCCCTGCAGATAATTCATATCTTTAGGGGCAAATCCGACCGGCTTGATTTCCGCTCCGCCGGTTAATATAGACAGTTTGCCCCGTCTGTCCGGGCCTTGAAACTGCTTGTATTTGGTCAATATCCGCCGCTCCTCTTCCTCGCTGATAAACGCATCCGGCGGAAATTGGATGACGGCGTCTGGGATACCGCCGTTCTTCATCAAAGAGATTTCGGAGCGATTCATATAATCATACAGGTCAGCAGCCTGCTCGCACGCCTGCAAAGGGCTTGCCCCGAGATACGGGTCTGTTAATGAAGGATACTTAAAGTGTACAATCTGTTCGACGTTAAATTCTATCTGTTTTCCGCCGGCTTGATAATGGTAATATATAATATCATCCTTTTTGCGTATCGAAACATATTGAGACAGAAGCGGCCAGATATTTATGATTTTATTGTCTGCGATTTCGAGATACCAAAACGCATTCCCGATTGCTTCTAAATAGCAAACCGTTATATTCAAGAGCTCGTATAGATTATTGACCGGATTTGGTTTATTTAGAATATCCAGTATTGGATGTTCGACAATCTCTTCTATGTCGGACGCCGCATCAATGTATATTTTGGAAACAATCCGCCGGACCGCTCCCGTCTCGGCCGGCCGTGATTTGTACTTGTTTTGTTTTTTCGTTTGATAAAGCCGCAGCGGCGTCTGGGCACAGGCCGTCGCATTGCGGTCAACACAGACATAGACCCAATTTTTTACTTTTTGAATTAAATCCTCCGGCCGGCCGCTGGAGTGCCAATAGAATGGTTCAGAACCGAAAGTATAAACGGCCGGCTTTGTACCCGATGCCTTAAACCAGTCTTTTAACCGTTTTAGCATAAATCAATTTTACCCTAACCATAATGTTGTCAATTGAAAAAATTAAAATTCGTTCCACATATCCTCTTCGTTATAATTTGTTTTGGATACATCGTACTTGTCTTCTGATATAAATTTTATCGGTTCTTTGTTGATGCGTGATACCGCATATCGGATTGCGTCTATTGCGTGGTCGTTGAATTGCACCGGTTTATTTAATTGATTTCCGAATTTGTCCTCTGCCCACTTGTACCCGTCGAATTCCTTCAAGATATTCGTTGATTCTCTGTCTATGATTATCTGATACTGTTTCATTTTTTGTATACCAAACAAAACGCTGTCCGGCCCTTTCGCCGCAGCCTGACAATTCAGGCCGAAACGCTTTAATTCGGCAATACTTTTCGGTTCGGAACTATCGGCTAAAATAAGTCCGTTTTTGTCCTGATTGGCATCCAATATCGACCGGATTAAGTCGGCAAGCTCTTTGTTTGTCAGATTCGGCTGATAAAGATGCTCTTTGACATATAGTGTTTTTCCGATTATCCGGCACTCGACAAAAGCTGCGGGGTCGATTGAATAACCAAAATCCAGCCCGTAATAACGAATATCATATTTATCCGGTACAGTTTCAGCGGTGCTGTAATTTTCAAATATACGCCCCTTAAGGACGCCCCACTTGCCGAGCGTATAAATGTTGTAATAATTTATGTCCTCCTCAATCAACCGTTCAAGGCGTTCGATATATGCTTGGTCGATAAACCGATTATCTTTGTATGTAGAATGTACAATAGTAAGTTCGCTGTTTGCCGTAAAATGCCGTGAGACAATTTGTTTACCGGATTCAATCTCTTTTTGTATCTCGTCGTCAAAGAATTGTTTCTTAATCCAGTGCTGCTCGTTGATAGGATTAAATGTCATCAGTATTTGCTTATATTGATTTGTTTTGCCTCGCAGCCGCAGGTCAATCTGCCGGAAATCGTCTAATGTGAATTCAGTTGCTTCCTCCATCCAGACTGATGTTATCCCGTGAATCGACTTTAATTTTTCGGGGTCGTCCAGCCCCATAAATAAAATTTCGGATGAATCCGGAAAAACCAGTTGCAATCGAGTTTTATTTTCCGTTACTATTTGGGATAATGACCATTTATATAATAACGATTTTATTTCTTCATATGCACTTTTCCTAACTGCTGGGGTTGTTTTACGCATACATAAGAGGCGGACAGGCTTTTTAGTATAAAATGCCTGGATAATGCGGATAATTTGCTTTTGTGCTGCAGCTACAGACTTACCAGAGCCCGCACCGCCATAATAAATTAAATACCGACTCCTATTATTTATAAGTTTAAAATATAATTCATTTATAAATTTACACAAACCGCTTGTTTGTATTAAAATCATTTTTTATATTTTTTTACTTCATCAGGCAATATATATGGAATTGTAAATTTCCAATTTATCTGATGGTGTATCCTGGAAAATGTATCTTGAATTATACCGATTTTTACACTCGATGGCATTGCTAATAATGTATAAAACGTCTTTATATAGGTTCCAAGTTCCAGATAACTACTTGTTAATCCACCTTCATTATGCTGTGTTATTAATTGTACAATACTTATTTCCGGAATAGTTAAAAATAAATAACCGATATTACCTAATTTAGTATAAACATTTACATCTTCATTAAGCCGTCCAAAAAATTCAAACCGCCTATCAGTAGCACAAAAAAATACATTCATTATTTTACGTTGCCGTCGGTAACTAAATGCGCGAGTCATATTACCGCCTATAAAATCACCCGCCTGAGACATTGCCAAACTGTGGATATTAGGTAATGCTTTAAGAGTTTCCTTATATAAATATAATATTTTATCTAAACTTTTATGTAAAATTTTTCCTCTTAATTTATTATTTTGCATATACCGATATTCAAAATTTCCATAGTCATCATCTAAAACTAAAAAAAATGGATAACCTAACTTTTTCGCTATATCAAATACTGCGTTTCTCGGAAAAACCGCCGATGATAATTTATCTATCCGGTTATCCATATAATCGAATTTACCTATATATTCTCGTTTTGAATAAATTACGAGGTTATTTTCGCTAAAATTCTTTTTATACTGGTTTATTTGTGTATCATCATCGCTAACAACAATAAATATAGGATATTTACAATTACATTTTTGTAAAGTTTTATATGTTTTTACATTATTTGCCCGCTGATATGAGATAATAAAAATACAAAAATCATTTGGATTATATATATTATCTATCATAGACTTATTCATCTAAATCTTCGGATAAGATTTCATCAGCCATTATATCTTTAATTTTTTTATGTATCACAACCATTCCATTAGCTATTGCATTCTTTATATCAATAATTATTAAAACCAATTTTTCCATAATATCTTGGACTTCTGCTGGCTGGTGGGCATAATATTCTGCTATATTCTGGAAATTAAATTTTATAAAACGAGTTGCTGCTAATTGCAAAAATTCTATTAATTTTTTATCTTTAATGCCAGTTTCTTCTATTTGTTTTAATTTTTGTTTATAGATAGTAATATCATAAAGTTCATTTATTGCTGGCGGATTTTCCTGCATCGGTTTATATACAGGTACTTCTATTTTTTGCGAATAAATAGTTTCTTTTGTAATATCTTGTTTTTCAATACTTTCGCTTTGTAATAATTTATCAAAATCACAATTCTTTAATAAAAAATTTAATTCTTTATTATCTATTAACGCATCCAGTTCAGTTTTAAGTTTTTCTATATCCCATTCTGCGAAATCTGCTGTCCGATTGTCAATAAGCCGGTAAGCTCTTGTTTGTTCCGGCGTCAAATCGGAGGCGATATGGACCGGCACTTTTTTAAGCCCCAATTTCCGTGCTGCCAGCCAGCGGGTATGTCCTGCAATAATAACACCGTCTTTGTCTATGACTATCGGCTGCCGGAATCCATACTTTTTTATGGACTCCGCTACCACATCAACAGCATTTTCGTTTTTTCTGGGATTATCTTTGTAAGGCTTTATGTCATCAATTTCGTAAAGTATTACTTTCATAATCAATCAGGCTTCAAATCATCCGGTAAATCAACAACAATTTTCAAATCGCTCGACACTTGATTATCTATCTTGTCCTTCCACCGTCCAGGCTGACGATTTTTCAGATAAAAGATTATAGCTGCCGGATTGGGCGGAAGCTGCTTTTTATACTTTTTGACCCGTACACGTCCGGTCTTTTCATCCTTTTCGGCAACGATATCCTCGTATTCATAGCCCAACGCAAGTTCGACCAGCTTGCGTTCGACCTTTTCCGTGTCGAATAAATCTCGACCCGAACAGATTGCTTCCTTGAAGTCCGGCTGCTTATGCATCCAGTCATAGATTGTGTCAACATGCACCCCGAACAGATTGGCCAATGCGGCGATATCCGCCCCGTTTCTGGAACAGGCATTATACGCCAGTTTGACATAGTCCGGTTTGTAATTGGATTTTCGTCCCATCTCTTTTTATGGTATCGGATTATCCCGAACACCTTTTATATATAGCTCAACCTTGCTTTTTAGCCGGCTACCATCAATACATCGATTCTCAATTGGCAATTGTACTAATCTTAAAAATTCATCAACTTCTTTGGCATTTTTGAAGACAATTTACGGCAACTATACAGGCATCCGAATATTCGGCCGCCTTTTTAATCAATGACTGCGGCCTGCTCCGGTCGCCAATCTCTTGCCCGCTCGCTTTTGCGGCTTCGAACGTGATTTCCTCGATGTTTTTTTTGCCATACTCTTTATTTATAAGTTTATTTTGGCCTCTGTCAATCTATTATTTTTGCAAAAATCCGAATCTCTTCTTTTTCTGCATACTTTTTTTCGGCCAGCAATTTTACAATTTGCTTATCATCCTCCCAAATAATCCCGTTTAGAGCGTCCAAAACCAGTTTGGCCAGATTATCTATATCTGCATATTTCGGGCAATACCCGCTCGTTTTGCCTTTGTAATAAAATTCTATTTTCACCTCTATCGGTCCGCACAATAATTGTGCTGGTCGAGGATAAATGAACTTGGCAATCTCATTTTTTATCTTTTGTGATGGATTCACGGCGTAAATCCTTCCGTCCCGACGATAGACTCTTGGTCTTTGCTGCGGAATCGGCCTAATAGGTATATTGTAATGAAGCATACGATTTCTTTTTGTCTTAGCATTTTATAAATAGCAGCTCACAGACAGCCTTATGATTAATCTGTAAAAGATTGTTTTACATTGGCATCTCTCCGATTATCAAGCTGCTGCTTGATTCGCTCAACTTTTTTTTGAGCGGCAAGGATTTTATATAGGATTTCCAGACGCCGCATCCGTTCTTCGATAATTTGCAGTTTTGATTTCATACTATCCAATATATGCCGGCCCCCAAAAAAATTTCCGCAAGATTAACGCAAGATTAACGCAAGATGAATGTAGGGCCGCAAACTATATCGTAAGTCCTTGTGTGAGATGATTTTATGAGGATACATTCTGCGATGCAGGGCTATTTCCCATCATCGCCCGTTCCCCGTGCCCGCTTAGTCAACCACTGAACTAAAACTTCCAAGTCAAAAAGGACTTTATTGTCGGCAATAAGAGCCGGAATTGCCCCACTTATCGCCTGCTCTTTAAGCCATTTGGGAGGCAGGCCAAACCGCCGAGCAGCGGCTCGGAGATGAATTAAGTTGTCGATTTTCCGTTCATTTTCCATCCTGTACACTTTCAAATTTTCTTTTTCTTCTTGGCTTATCAATTTATTACTCCTTAATCGGCAATAATTGCTCTTCTGCTTCTATGTATTTGTCAATGTAGCGACTGCTATAATCTACAAATACCTTTTCGGTACTCTTCTTTGGGTCTATATTTGGGAATCCCAAATCTACAAATTTGACCTTACTTCCGGCTGGAAACAAATCTTTTGCTGCCTGCTTCTGTTTGTCCGTCCATCCGGCAATCGGATGGTTGGAGATATTAACAAATTTTGTCATAATTTTCCCCTTTCATCAGAATGTTCTCGTCATTACAGTACGGGCTAATAAACAATCTTTCCCGATACCTATTATTGTTTGTTCCTTTTTTTCTTAAGTTTGCATATCCGCCACTTGCCTTCCACTCGATAATTCTCCACCCATTGCTGACAAGCTTGCCATATTCATCATCATACCCAGCAACTACGATTCTATAATTTGGATTATCGCCTCGCTTTAGACACCAATCCTCTACCTCTTTTGCAACCTCAAGCGAATCGTGATGATATATATTTTTGCATCTATCGCTGACACTGTACGGCGGGTCCGATAGGCATAAATCCACGCACCCCTCCGGCAGTTGCGGAAGGATATCCATACAATCTGCACAGTACAGCAATCCATCCTCACACTCAAAGTAAGGTGTCTGTTTTATGGATTGTTTGATTGCTTGTAAGGTCATGCGATCCCCTCCGATAACCCGTACTTTTCCTGCTCTTTTTGGATTCTCCTGATTGCCATTTCCCTGTATTCGGGATTGAGTTCTATGCCGATGTAATCCCGTTTGTTTTTGTAGGCAACAAGTCCGGT
>Ga0209407_1002100_pt1 | contig 19200 bp, 20 predicted proteins | sample AD_JPNHG3_MetaG_FD_184410 | JGI IMG/M metagenome (GOLD analysis project Ga0209407, IMG submission 184410) | Active sludge microbial communities of municipal wastewater-treating anaerobic digesters from Japan - AD_JPNHG3_MetaG (SPAdes) (version 2) | ecosystem: Engineered > Bioreactor > Anaerobic... | reverse complement strand
TTCTTCATCGTTGCAGGACACGCGGTTCATCCCCACGCATGTGGGGAACACACTTCCTGTAATTATCTGATATAACGTCAGATATTCTTCAGATCAAAATCTACGGAGATTTTTCTTATCCTATGAGCAAACAAATATTTCCAATCCGATCCAACTATCTCATCATTGAATCCTTTGCAGATGAGATACTCAGTGAGTGGATCGCATTCCCAGTGTTTCATTATGTATTTCTTGAGTCTTATTTTATTGCGATATTTGGGCATAGCCATTCACCTGGTATAAACTGATATGGGTAGGCAAAACTACTCCTCTGTCGTGTCGTTACTTTTCTTGCATTGCAGATACGTCATTGTCAGGGAGAAACGAGACCAGTTTGATCCCGTCCATTTCCTTCGGTATCCGCCTGTTTTTGCCCAGCGTCATGAAATCGAATCCGGATTCGGTATTCGTACTCCACACCATCACAGCGTTCCCATCTTCCATAGCCGCTTCGACCTGACTCCAGATCATCTCCCGTACACGACGAGACACTTTGCCCACATAGACACCCGCACGCACTTCAAGCAGCCATATCGCCAATCGTCCGCGCAACCGTGGAGGCACATTCTCAACCACGATGACCAGCATCGCCTATGCCCTCTTTGTTCGGTATTGCCGGATCGACGGATTCAGGCGGTGGCTCAGGCATTTTTATCTCCCCGGCTGCAAGTACCTCCTCTATCGTCGGAATAATGCGCTTTAACAACTTTGTTTGCCTGAATATATCTCTACAGGCCAGCCGAACCTCTCGTTCAGGCTCACGCGGCTTCCGGGCAGCAATCCTGAATGCGACCGGCACTACAGTCTCGAACTTGAAGAGGTCAGCAATATCGTAGACAAAAGACTGCGGCTTGCCGGTATGAATGAAACCGACTGCCGGTGCATACCCTGCAGCCAGAATCGCAGCCTCGCAAATACCATAGAGACAAGCAGTGGCGGAACTCAAACACCGGTTTGGAATATCGCCGCTTTCCCATTGGGTATAATCATAGTTGCGATGTTTCCATTCCACCCGATACTGCCTTGCCAGGAGCTCATACATTTTGCGGACTCGCACCCCCTCGATTCCCCGTAATTGCTCTACACTGCGTTTTGCAGGCGGTTCTTCCTTGAATCGCATTGCATACATCTTGCGGACGATTTTGAGACGGGCATTATCGTCAAGAGCCAGCTTAGCCTGATAAAGCAAACGGTCCGCCCGAGCTCCACCCGGCTGGCCGGCGGCATAAAGCCGCACCCCTGCATCACCGATCCAGACAATCAGACATCCAACCCGCGAAGCAAGGTTAACGGCTGCGTGAGACACCCGGGTGCCGGGCTCCAGCATGAGACAGGCGACACCTCCGACCGGGATGTGTGTCCTGACCCCGTTCTTATCCACCACTACGAAAGCGCCGTCCAGAACATCGAGGTTGCCTTTCTCCACAAAGAGTATGGACACTCTGTCCTTCATGGGGATCGGCTTCAAAGGCGGAAGAATAGGTTCAGCCATTTTCAGCCATTCTTATTATCACGTTTATTATCACGTTTATCGGATATTATCACCTTTTGCCATTTGGCCCCGCGGCCTGTCCCCAGGGTCTTCAGTTTGCCTTCACAACGTAGTGCTTCAAGAACGGTACGAATCATCGGACGACTGACTCCCGGGCATGCCCGGATAAGCTCTCTCATCTCAAACTCATTGGGAAGCTGTTCAACGGCTTCCCGTATCCAGGCTGTCTTGTAACCGCGACTTGACCGCACAGAACCCAAGCGATCTTCAAACTCCCGATATGCTGCCAGCAAAAGCCCGAGATTATACTCCCACCAGGGCACAAGAGAATGACCGGCCTTGTGCCATTGAGCGGATACACGATTCAGCACATCATAATAGCTTTCTTTACTTTCCTCGATCAGACGTTCAAGGCTGATATATCTGGTCACATCGTAACCGCTTTTATGAAGCAGAAGCACGGTGAGCAACCGGGAAACCCGCCCGTTTCCATCTGTGAAAGGATGGATGCAGAGAAAATCGAGAATGAAGGCATAAATGATAAGAAGGCGGTCTATCCGACCTTCTTCCCACAGGTGTCCAAATCGGGTACACAGCTCATTCATGTAAAATGGAGTCTCACGTGCTGATACAGGAACATAACGGGTAACCCACCGTCCATCAGGAAGACGCTCCTCAATCGTGTTGTCACGCCGTTTCCAGGCACCTGCGGGGAGATCCGTTCGGCTCAACATATCACGATGAATCTTGAGGATCGTCTCCGGCATAATCTCAATCCGATCGTAGGCTGTGTGAATCCAGGCCAGGACATTCTTATAGCCGATCACCTCGGCTTCCGAGCGGTTCTCAGGAGGCGAGTCTTTTTCCAGTAGGGGCTTTAAACGTTTTTTCTCTACGACTATTCCCTCGATCCGGTTTGATGACTCTGTGCTCTGGATGATAGCCGCCTGCCTGAGGGTGTTCAGAACCTGAGGCATCTGCTTCGTAAATAGATCCTGCCTGCCGCGATATTCTCCCAGCAAGCGAAGGGTTCCAGCGAACTCGATAGGGATTGCCTGGCGTTCGAGAAAAACGCGGTCAAAAGACTTCATTGTTCAATCTCCTTGAGGAGCCTATCCGCGATTTATTATGACCTGAGTACAAGTATCAGCCCGCAACCGAACGCCTCGGATTTGTATATCATCCCTTTGCCTTGCCATGAACGGTACGAACCCTCCTTGGTGAGAATAACCTTTGCTCAGATGCGAATGATACAGGCGTATCATTAATTGTATCTATTCCATCAATAAATGCTTCTGCTTCTTCCTGATAGGTAAAGTACTCGAGTGGTTTATCACCAATGAGAAGGGTTAGTGCATCCTTGCGCTTTTCCTCCACCAGACCCGTGAGATTGTCAAAATTGTCCTTTAACCCGGCAAGCACTGGGGCAGAAGGGATGCATGTCTTACGCCCGAGCCAGATGCCCCATTTCGGATCAGCAAGTGCTGAAGCGATTTCTCTCAAAAAATCTGCATTGCCTTCCAAAAGGACTCCAAACGATGCATCTGTCAAGTATTGACGGTTGGTCAGAACACAATCGGCATTCAGGGAACCACTTGCCCGCTTTGTATTCTGAACGGTGTGAAAGTCTTGCATTCTTTGAACCTTCAAATCTTTTTTTCCGACCTTCCGTGGAATCGCTATTGCAATCATTTTTATTGCACCGAACTTTTCCAGGAAAACGTGCTCCTCTCTGCTCCCACGTGAGTAGCCTAATGCAGCGCAGCACATTCCGGCAATGGCACTCTTGGTAGGCATGAGACCGGTATTCCGACGATTGTATTGACTATCGAATCCCCAGGATTGGATCGGCCCCTCAAAGGAGAGCGCAAGATATCTTCTGTCAGACGACATGCTTTTCTACCTCATTCAGGAATTCATGCAGGCTTACCTTCGGAATTGATATCTCCATGACTGCATCCAGACCCCAAGCCTTCTTCAGGTTCGTGTACTCTTCCATGAGCATATCAATTGACTTTTCCGAATAGCCTGAAGAAGGTCGTACAGGATTCTCAAAGGCATTCACCAATTGGATCGGATGGCCCTTCTCCCGGACTACACCAAGCACATAAGACGGAAGGGTGTTGCCATTCATTGTATTTTTTCGCGCCCCTGGGATCGCTTTTATGGTCGCCTCAACAAACGTACGTACTACACTCTTTCTTTCATCCGGGGACAAGCTGCCAAGATGTTCATCATCGGCCAACATGTCGAGATTTAATGCAGCAAACCGATAATAGGTTGCGGAATTGAATTCGAGAGTACTGGTCATCCCAGCACCGCTTTCTTCCTTGGGCTGCAGGTCATCCACTGCAGCAAAGAAATCGATCTCATTATCGACTTTGTGAGTGGAAAGGGCATGTGAAAACATGGAGGCCGCTTCGACTGTCAGCGAGTGGTCGTTTGCTACCATGCGGCCGAAAATCGAAATGTCTGCAGCATCTTTTAAAGCACCAGCATTAACAGTCTTCAATGCTTTTTTGACATCTTTCGTTTCCGCATAGGATTTTGCCAGCGTCTTGAGCTCAAGTGGGGACATGAAATACAATGTAGTGGACTTTACCTTATCATTCGATTTCGAGTCCAGTTTTACAAGGGCATCAACGATCTTTTTTGCTCCATCTTCAGCTTCAGAAGCAGAAAGCCCGGCAGCTTTCATTTCTTCAAGAAGGGGTTCAAACATCAATCGAGTCCTCTCCCCTTTGAATAGGGCTGGAGACAGCTCTTTGGCCATTTCACGAATTGCACGCTTCCATGACTGGCTGGATACCCTCGCACGCTGCACTCCACCAAAAATTGCAGTTTTCGGGGAGTTGAGGTCATCACGGTTGAGACAGGCGACAGGGACAGATTGAATGATATGTAACTCTAAATGCTTCATGGTATTCTCCTTTTTAATTTGTAATATTAAAGTGCTACCGGCGCCAGCAGCATCAGTCCGAAGCCGAAAGCCTTGGCGCTGCCGATACCATGGCAATAAGTATCTCTGAACTTCACCGGATCGGTTACTTCCAGGATTCCCCGGAACTGGACTCCTCCATGGTAAGCCGAATGTTCTTTGCCGGTCCTTTTATCTTTTTTCCTGAAATAACACTCATTCATGGAGCCGATCTCAAGCGGTTTGTCTTCAACGATCCTGAAACCGCCTGATGCAGCCTTACGGTCGAGCCAGGCACGAAGCTCATCCGGTTTAACTAGGGGTACTCTTTTCCCGCTTTTCCGTTTTCCATTTGGCCGGAATAAAGTTTCTCCATTTGTACCGCGCTGTACTTTTTTCTTCACAGGATTTACCCGCATGTCAAAAGCATAGTACCTGTGCGTGAAAAACGATTGGGCTATCTCTTTCACGGTAAAACCTTCAGGAGGACACCAGCGCGGGCACACAGGCTTGCGATCGGCCAGAACCCAGAACCGCAAAGCCCCTTCCAGCTGATCAACTCGCGTGAGAAAGTCACGTTTGGCATCCGGGGTATCAGGATAGCATTCCCACAGCATTTTGTGCCATACATAGAAATCACCTGAAATGCCTTTAGCACAAAGGGCTTCCAAACTGATTTCCAACCGGGCCAGCCAGGTCATATCTCCTCCTCGTAGACAGGCGTTGAACCTGTTATCCAGAATGCTGCCGCCCATTCAGTTTTTATGCGGTCACCCCAGAATCTGAGATCAGTCTCTAGCTGCTCGTAATTGACAGAGATACCTTGCGCCTTGGCCATGAGGACCATGCGAAAAACGCGCTGATATAATTCCTCTCCTCTCTCAGCGGCAAGCAGATGCTGGAAGCGGCGCTCTGTAGGGGTCAGCTTATTATCATCGCCTCGCTTTTCATTCCTCTGCTGTTCGATTGACTTGCAGGTATTTCCTAAATTTCCTGTACCCGCTATTTCAGGATGGGATGCGAACAACCCGGCGATAAAGGCCTGTATTTCATCATCGATTGCCACCCCCAAACGGTTCAGTGCAGGCCAGGCACGGTGCCTTTTGTTTTTCACAAGCACACACCGAAGGTTAGCCATCATCCCCCGATCGTCTTTGCATTTTTGAAGCCTTTCGAGAAGCCAACTCATACCTCCTCCTCATCATCATTATCATTCATCTCCTGTTCAAGTTCCTCTCCTTTAGAGGTCAATACTTGCCACCCTTTGGCAAAGGCATGCCTCTGCCGCGGGCTCTCCTGTCCGCAAGCAGTCCGATAGGCATCACAGGCAGCTGCAAAAACCATTTTTCTCCATGCTGCACGAGTAGATATCGCATTATCTGTCCCGATGGCTTCGATATGGTCCATTAGGAGCGGCAGGTTCTTTTCGACAGTTGTCCAATAAAAAAGTGAGGCTGTCTGTGCCAATCGATCCTTAAGCTTTGACTTGTCTCTGGGTGGCGAGCGTTTAACACGAGGCACCCAGTCATTATCGATTGTGGAGCGATAAGTTCCCACAGCTCTTCGAAGGCGATAATAGATCCTTTCCGAACGGGTTACCTCATCCGAATAAGCACCAAGGTTGTCCTGGAGAGCGGTTCTGATGTGAAAAACGGAATCAATGGCAATATCCATAGACGCCTGATCTCGGGTCATGGCACAGACATGAAAGTCATACTCCATACCTTTTGGTGCATTATTCATTGCCAGCGGACCCCCAATTCCTTCGGCAGTTCTTTTTGTCATAAGTGCTGATAATTCACGCCAAATAGCCTTGCCTGGGCTGATGCCTACAATCTTTCTTTCTTCTGTCTCAATTCCTTTTTTGTCTCTACGTCTTATCAAACGAACTGCCGATGTCGGCTCGGCAGGGAAACCATCCCTGTAAGTGTCGTATTTAAATCCGTTGCAGCAATACATCTGGTCGGTATTCTCGATAAGGCGTACCCACCGTGAGATTGGTACCAATCTGCCCATATATGTTCGTGTTGCGTTTATGATTGCTTCTGAATCTTCAGGAGTGCTTGGAAAACATTCCCATACTGGCCGGCCAAGGTCTACTTCAGTAAACAAATCTTTCTTTTCTTTCTTATTGTACGAATATCCATGGTAAAGCATCCTAATATGTTCAAATGTAGGCAGGTTCAGATGTATGGTTTCTTTCAAGTTCCTGCCCCTGAGGAGACAGTGAGCCATGGATTGCGAAAGACACGGCGCATCAGGATTTCCCACTTGCTTAGTTTTAGTATTACCCCATTGAGCAACGGGGGAGCCACCGCCAGATGAGAAATTTTGAAATGTTAAGAGATTTAAAGCGATTCTTCCTGGATTGATCATCCTGACACGCATTGATCCTGAATGATCAAATAGGGTTGTTCTGTTACCTGTCGCTAATTCAAAATCAAGAAGAGCCACAGGCGAAGTCTGTCCTGCATTGCCATTTCCCTTTTCTACTCCCTTCAGCGCAGCTACCTGTAGCCAGGGCTTATTGGGGTGAAATAACTCAAACGTTTCCTCTCTATTCCATTTTGTTAAGTACTTGTATACCTTTTCAGCCAACTGTTTCGGCACATCGTACCATTCAGGGTAGTTTCTCGGCCCATCCAACGCTGCATGGGCAATACATAAAAATAGGCGCATCAGTGCAACCCGTTCATGAGGTCGCACCGCAAGGTCAGCAAAGGTATCGCCTTGGGTAAAGACTTCTGCAAGGCTCGCCTTTTCTGGTTTGCCAGAAGTTGTTACAACCGGTATCCATCGATCAAAAGCGACATTCATATCCTTACCTCTCCAAGTTATTATTGGATTACAAGCCCCAGCTCATTTGAATAATAAAAACGAAATCCCTTCTTTAATCCCTTCACATCGATCGCCCCATCCCCAGAAACGATCCCTATACATTGTTTGCCATACAGGTAGTCTGCAAATGCTTCAAAGGGGTGGATACGATCAAAGCAATACTCCGGAACCCTTACCAGGTTTTTATGAATCGCCTGGGCTATTGCAAGTTGGTATGAGCCTTTCACCAAATGACACCTCGACCCGTCCATAAAGACCGCTTCCTGCTCTGTGAGCTTGGAACAAAGTACTATTGGGATTGTTGGCAGTTCATTCAGTCGGGTTTGAACACCTTCTGCATCTTCAAGGGCTGTCTGCCAGATATTGCAATTCCGTAAAGCAGACATCCTCTTTGCCGAATCTGTACCAAACCACTCACCATAGAGCTGCAGCCATGAATTCGACTCGTTTTCCAGTTCTTCGTAGGTGGACCTTATCAGCTGCCGTATCTGTACTGGTATCGATATCTTTGGCTGCGCTTGCTTCCAGACTAAGAGAGAACGGAGGAGGACATAAGGAGCGTATACATGGGCTTTGCTGCCCAATGCTTTCACAATCGCCTCTGGTTCAAGATTCTGAAACTCCTCAATGGACAGCTCTTCTTCGATTATGCAAAGCCGTGCAGTATCTACCTGACGAATTCTGCGATTATGCCGCCAGAGACGCCCCAGGCGCTGGAGCAGCATGTCGGTAGGTGCCAACTCGGTAATCATGAGGTCGGCGTCGAGATCGACGCTCTGCTCCACTATCTGGGTAGACACGAGAATTGAGCCACATCTGGTTGCTCCATCTTTTCCGAACCGTTCCATCCATGTGTTTTCAAGCTCTTCGCGACGCCAAAAGGGGAATCTCGCATGGAGCAGGCCGACAGGGAATTCTTTATACGTCATATCGATAAGCTGTTGATACTGCTTCTGTGCAGCGTCAATGGTATTGCAGATCCAAATTACAGCTCCACCATTGCGGGCGAGTGCTACGGCATCCTCGGCAGCATCACCTGCCGAAACAAACTCCACCTTGACAGTTCTTGGGTTGGGCGGTGTTGCAGAAACCGGAACAAGTGGACACCCTTCTAACCGTCCGGCTATGACTGGGTAGGGAAGATCGGCATCATCTGAATCGCCGCTTGAGTAATCGATTATCTGGTCGCGCCTTTTCCCGGTCAGTGTTGCGGAAAGTACGATAACAGTGCAGCCCAATCCTTCGAGTGTTGTTATGAGCTTATCGATGAGGGTCCCCGTATAGATATCATAGGAATGGACTTCATCGAGAATGACAACTTTACCTGCAAGGGCAAAATGCCTCACAAAAAAGTGCTTTGCAGCCACCACGCCAAGTAAAGCCTGGTCAATAGTCCCGACGCCGAAGGAGGCAATCAAAGCGCGCTTCGAAGAGGCAAACCAGTCCCTTCCAGCCCTTGCATCTTCTCTCACCGATTCAGGGCAGGTAGCTGCGGATTGGAGCTGCACGTCTTGGTCAAACAGCCATGAATTACCATGGATCAATCGGCTTTCACTAGGTGTTTTCGAAACACGCCGCACGAACTCCTTCATTCGCAGATGCATCCGGTTACTGGTCGCTTGCGTAGGAAGTGCGAAATAAATACCCGTTGCTTTGCCGGAAGCCAGTAGCTGGTAGGCGGCCCACAGTGCCGCTTCTGTCTTGCCCATACCCATAGGAGCCTCGATGAGATAGACACCAGGCCCGGAAATAGTTCTAATCGCCTTCTCCTGCATCTCATTTGGGTGCCAGAATATTTCAGGATGCTCTGGATCATGAAATAAGTCGTGGAATGAAAGTCCTGGAATGAGCTCAATTTTTTTGAACCCGATTGCATCGAGTGCCGTATGAGCTGCAACGTTTTTATCAATGGCTTCATCGCTCTTGCCCGGCTGGAAGAACCGTTCATCAGAACCGATCCAGTCAGCAACCGAAGTTAGCCCTGCGAGCCACCATAGTGCAGGAGACAAGTCATCCATTTTAAGAAAGGCATCACCTGCAGCAAAACGATCCCAGATTCTTTGTGCATTGATTCTGCGTTCGGCATCCCAATCTATCCAGCCTGACGAATCGGATATTCCTTTGGAAGGCTGATATCCACGGTCACTGGGTGGATTCAAACGACCATGGTGGGCTCCCAGCACGGCGGATACGTATTTTGCTGTAGAATGGTCTGCTCCGATCTCGGATAAGAAAGATTGGATTGCAGCATGTGACACCTTTCCGTGGTCAGGCTCCATTGCCGTATCCCAAACATAATTGCGATCTATCTTTGACAGATCGTTCTCTTCCAGCCAGATTTCACACTTACGCTGAAAGCCTGGGGAAATCTTGCCGAGATCGTGGAGTGCAGCAAGTGCGCCGACTATCGTTGGTTCAATCTTGAAGTGTTCCAGTAATACTGGATACATTTCAGCGATACAGTGCGCTACACACCCAACATTTATCATGTGGTCATAAACAGAAATGCCTGGTTTTCCTTCTTCTGTGGTTTTCGCCCAAAAGCTAGGAGGGGTTTTCTTATTAATCACTTGTCCTCTCCGCTGATCTGGTCCTGTTCATATCAGGCAAAGTGCTGAACTTACACCAGCAGGCAAGCACTAGAGAATAGCAGGTTAATCTGGGACAGTGCTTCCCGCTCAGTTTGTTGGTGCATTGATATCGGTCAGCCAAACCCAGGCCCAAGTAGTGGAACTCGGCTTTTAGAATACTCATGTCAAATCTGGCATTGTGAGCGACTAAAACACTGACATTCATAAAGGTTTGAAATTTAGGAAAGACATGCTTCGGCGAAGGCTCTCTTGTGAGCATTTCATTCGTTATGCTGTGGATTTTTGCGCCCCTCTTGAAATCTTTCGGGGCGTTGATCGGGCTGTGAAGCTCTTCAACCATGAGACCCTCTTTGGCGGCAACAGAAGTGGCTCCGGTTGTTGAGACAGGTGATGGCGATTTATAAGTGTGATCTTGCCGATCCCATTTACGCCGCATGGTCCAGCCCTTTCTGATAAGCCTCATTCGGGGTAAGCCTGTCAAGCATTGAATGTGGTCTGAAATAATTATAGAATGTTAGATAGCGCTCCAAGCCCCTTTTCGCTTCACCGACACTGTCATAGGCGTGCAGATAGACTTCCTCGTACTTGATGCTTCTCCAGAGACGCTCTACGAACACATTGTCACGCCAGCAGCCTCTGCCGTCCATGCTAATGGCAATACCCTTTTCCTTCAAAAGCTCAGTAAACTCCACGCTGGTAAACTGGCTGCCCTGGTCTGTGTTGAAGATATCGGGCGTACCGTAAAGGCCAAAGGCTTCCTCAGCCGCCTCAATACAGAAATCCGTGCTTAAACTGTTTGACAGACGCCAGGAGAGTACACGCCTTGTTGCCCAGTCCATTATCGCAACCAGATAGACAAATCCCCGCCTCATCGGTATGTACGTGATATCCGCCGCCCAGACATGATTCGCTCGCTCGATCTTCAAACCCCTGAGCAGATAGGGGTAGACCGGATGTGCAGGATGGCTCATACTGGTATGAGGCTTCCGATATAGAGCATGGATGCCCATCTTCTTCATCGGGGTCCTGGTATGGCGGCGTCCGATCATATGACCTTCACGCTTGAGCATATCCCGAATCATTCTCGATCCGGCAAAGGGGTACTCCAAGTGAATCTTATCTATCCGATGCATCAGCTCAAGATCAGTTGGCCTTGTCGCCCGGGGCTGGTAGTATGTGCTCGATCGCGAGAGCTTCAGGACACGGCACTGCTTCGCTACCGGCAATTGATGATTGCGGTCTATCATCTTTTTGCGCTCAGCCTTCCCGCTTTGGAAAGCGCTCTTTCTAAAAAATCATTCTCCAGAGTCAGTTCCCCGATCTTGGCATGCAGCTCCTTTATGTCCGGTTCCTTGCCTTTCCTCGATCCCTCAAAGACCGTGGAAGCACCATCGAGCACCTGCTGCTTCCAGTCCGATATCTGGTTGGGATGCACATCAAACTGCTCTGCTAACTCAACGAGCGTCTTGTCTCCCCTGATCGCTGCTAATGCCACTTTTGCCTTGAAACTCGTTGAGTGGTTCCGTCTTGTCCTTCTCATGCTCTTGCTCCTTTCCCCGACCCTATTTCATCATCCTCTCTTGAGCAAGATCCACTTATCAACCTGTCCGATTTTGCGGAACCACTTCTTTGTTCTTTTCCTAACACACCAACCCCCCCATAGAGTGTCCTAGGTGTAGAGTTTGTTCATTTTTTTGATTTCATCTCTCACCTCGTCTCTGAGGGCCGGGGGTGAGACCACCTCCACCTGTGAGCCGTATTTGAGGATTTCCCTTTTTATTTCGCGGAAATCAGCCACCGAGAATCTGAGAAGGAGCGATCCGTCCGGCTGATGCTCCACGGTCTGGTTTGCATGCCACACCTGCTCTTGAATCCAAGGCGCGATGCCCGGGGCAAACCGGATGCATACCTCGATGGACTCGGCGCTGCTCAGGATGCCGAAGTTCCACCTCAGATATTCCTTGATAGAATCTGTTCCGGGAGGCACGGGGATGTGGATGGCGGACGGCTCGATGGCACGTATCCTTGAGAGCGCGAAGTCGCGAAGCTCACCCCTCAGGCTGCAATGGGCGATGATGTGCCAGGTGCCCATGTAAGAGAGCAGGTGCAGGGGCAGGATATCGCGGCTGGTGATTTCATCCTGGTGGGGCGAGTAGTACTCGATCCTCACCGTCCGGGAGTGAAGCAGGGCATCGAGCACCTGCTGGAAGGTCTTCTCGCTCGTTATGGAATACTCGATATTCTTGACCGAGACCTTCTCTCCAAGCCCTTCCAGACTGATGGGCACCTCATGCGTATACAGGGAAAGCACCTGGTTGAGAAACGTCTTTATCCTGGTCTTCATACCTCTGTCTGGCACGGTGGATGCCAGCCTGAATGAGATGAGCAGGGCCAGGAGCTCATCTGCACTGAGCCATGAAGCGGGCAGTTCGTAGGTTGCAGCTTCATATGCATAGCCGCGCCTCGAAAAATCATATGCCAGGGGCGCAAAGAGCCTGTCTTGCATAAAAGCAATGTCACGCTGTGCTGTCTTGACAGAGATCTCGAAACGCCGTGCCAAGGTGGCTGCATTTGGATACCTCCCCCGCTTCACCTGGCTGTGAAACCAGAGAAACCGCTCATAGATTATCTTTGACGGCATGAAACCCCCTATGCAAACCCGGATCTGTCGAGCCGGAACATGATCTGAAGATTGACCGGCACCACCCCTTTAGCCGCAGCCTCCGGCAAGTTTCTCATTTCCGTTGCATTGCTGCTCAGCTTACGAGAAAGACAGGTCGATCAAGCCTTTTTCTGCATCTTATGCACGCCTTGAAAACCTGAGCCTGCGTCTGTCCCGGCAGAAAAAAGGCACACGTCCGTCCTTCAGGGTGGTCTTGTAAGCCCCGGGTGTGGTTGTACTCTTCATCTCCTCTTACAAATCTTCCAGAAACAAACAGGGGAAAATCCCCAGTCATACGATCATATTCATGATGAGCAGCAAAGATGGGTGAAAAAAGAGTACCATGGTTCAACCGGTATGTCAAAACCGGTTTTCTGTTCTAATGCCTGCCTGTACCTTTCCGTTTTCGAATTATCCGAAAAGGATAAGGTGGTTTTTCATGCAGGTCATGGGGTCAGTTAAATGGTCGGATTTCTACATATGACATTGGCGGTGTCATCTGTATGGACGACCCCGATACAGGCACAGATTTTTCTGTAATCCCTTGGCTTAATGTTGGTAGACCCAAAATGAGTCGAACCCCTGTCTCCGGCGTGAGAGCGCACTGTGACGCCTTATACTGCCAATTTTAGATGACTTGAGCCCCGTTAAGACCGCTTTCTGAATGATAATCCCGACCAGATTTACGACCAGGGAACATAAAGATGGATTATAATTCTATATGGTTACCTTAGGACAACTTATCCGTTGATTAGAGCTTCACCTCCCAGACTCCATGCATTGCTTTACAGGTGCTACAAGGCACTCTCCGGACCGCAGCCATCTCTATTTGTAATACGAAAGGAATTCTTCTTCAGTTAACCCGGAGACCTCAATGAGCTTGCAAAGTAAACCGTGTTTGAGGGGCTTGCCCTTATGAACTGGAACGGACAATATCAACGGATAATGCTCCTTGCCTAATATGATATGACTTCCTGTTTGTCTCTTCACTTCCCAGCCAGCTCTTTCGAAAGCCTTGATGACTTTCTCAGGCTTTAAATTATGAAGCCCCTTCATAAGGCCTTGGAGATGTTCTCATTCTGTTTGATCACATTAAGGCATCCATCGATAGCGTCCTTGATCATCTCAAGGGTTTCTCTGATAGTATCGCCCTGAGACACGCATCCCGGGATCTCAGGGCATTCTGCCCAATAGCCGCCATCCTCGGTATCTTCATGGAGTATAACGGGATATTTCCGCCCCTTGCAACTTACCTCATACTTTCGATGACTGTAGAAGGGCTTCACGGTGCCTTTGAGTTCATTAATGATGTCGTCCAGGAGGAACGTGAACACCACCTGACCACGGTTGAGTGTATCGATTATCGTTTTTTTATCTTTGGTAATGACAAATATCGATTCCCCATCAGTTAAGAATTTGAGGTTCGCCAGGGGCTTATCGATGTCTGGCATATTCTTTTCCAGGTAAATGAGCGCTTTTCTCATTTTCTGAACACTGATACCCGCATCCTTGAGCGTCTTGGCTACTTTCAGCTGGATGAGATCAGAAAACGAATATAACCTGACACTTCCATACCCGGCGGCTTCTTGCACCGAGGGCTTGATCAGATTTGTTTTGTCCCAATAACCAATTTGTCTGGTTGTTAATCCGAGAATACGGGCGACTGTTTTAGTATTGAAGTTCATAATCACCCTCCTTGATAATATAAATACACTAGTGTATTTATATTATCATAATGGTTATTGTCAAGCTTATTAAGATAGAAATAGAAGATGATATGTGTGAGGTGTGGGATTCGAACCCACCAATGAGGTGCCAGGTCATCAACGGCAGGCCGGCGAAAAAACGAAACGCCAGATGGATCTCTATGCCAAACTGGGCGTCACCACCCCTGCCTCGTTACAATAACTCGGGAACTCAGCAGATATTGGGGCAGCATAAGTAAAGAGAAGTGCGGCAGGATATTGCCGCACTTGGGTGTCCTGTATGGCATGGGCGGCTCAGCCCTGCTCCGTCCCCGGGTTATCCCCGGTGCTCTACCACTGCCGATTCCATCCGTTCCAGGGCCCGGGCCAGGGTGCTGCGCTGGCATCCGAAGTTCAGGCGCACGAAGCCGGGTGCGCCAAAGTCCTTACCATTCGACAGGCATACGCCGTGGCGTTCGAAGAATGCCGCAGGGTCCTGCATGCCGAGCTGCCGGCAGTCGATCCAGGCCAGATAGGTGGCCTCCACGTGGCGCATGCTCAGCCCCGGAGCCTGGGCCACGAAGGTCTCCACCAGATTTCTGTTGGTTCTCAGATAGTCGATGAGGGCCTGGTGCCAGGCCGAGCAGTCGCGGTAGGCCGCCATGGCCGCGATGTAGCCAAAGGTGTTCATGTGGGGCACAATGCCCTCCATCACCTGTCGAAAACGCTTGCGCAGAGCGCTGTCTGGGATCACGGCGAAGGAAAAGCCCAGGCCCGGGATGTTGAAGGTCTTGCTGGGAGAAAGCAGGGTGATGCTCCTCAATGCGATCTCCTCGTCGAGGGCCGCGATCGAGAGATGGCGCGCATCCGGTTCCAGAACCAGGCCGCAGTGGATCTCGTCCGAGCAGATGATCGCGCCCCGGCTCAAACAGATTCGGGCCAGGCGAAGCAGCTCTTCGCGGCTGAAGACCCGGCCCGTGGGGTTCTGGGGGTTGCACAGCAGAAAGAGTTTGGTACGCCCGGTCATGGCCTGCTCCATGGCGTCAAAGTCGAAGACATAGCGGCTGCCGTCGTCGACATGGGGCACCGTGATCAGTGACCGGCCGGAAAGCCCCGGTGCTTGCAGAAAAGGCGGATATACCGGCGTGGTGGTCATCACCGAGTCGCCCTCCTCGCCCACGGCCCGGCAGGCTGCGTTGAGGCCGGTCACCAGACCGGGCATCCACACCAGCCACTTCGGGTCTATCTTCCAGCCGTGCTCGCGCTCCAACATGTGCGCGACCACCTCCGGCAGTTCCCTGGGCGGCAGGTTATAGCCAAACACGCCGTGGCTCACGCGTTTCTTCAGGGCCGCGATCACAGCGGGCGGGGATATGAAGTCCATGTCTGCGACCCACATGGGAATGATGTCTCGGCCCTGATATAGATCCCATTTGAGGCATCCGGTGCCCTGACGATCGACCGGGGTGTCGAAATCAAATCGTGTTTGCCGTTTACAGGTCATGATATGAAACAGGTATATCCAGCAGGCTGCTAAGTCAAGGACAAGGCGCATCGGCAAGATATCCGGCCCGCAGGTCCTCATCTCCATGCCAGCGTTCTCTTGAGTTCGAAGAACGACGATCCGGCACTCTCACCGCAGAGAAACAGCAAAGGTGACGGCTTGAGCTCCAGATACGGTGCCGTGTATCCATTGGCTGAACAAATTCATAAATAATTACGCTTGACTTCATGTGAGCTGTCGATATTCTGTCTCTGTTCAGACAGGCTGTACGCAGCCGTAAAGAGGAGGAATTATGAAAAAGATGATTTACCCGTCTGTGGTCCTGTTCGTGCTCTTGGGATTCTCCTGTGCCTGGGCCGACGCCACGGTAGAGACGTTCATCAAGTTCGGCGGTTTCAACGGCAGCGGTGCATACGAGGGAACCACCGTCACCCGCATACAGGGCGACAAACAGGCCGAGACGTCATCCATCAAGTTCTCGGGAGTTGTGCTTTCCTGGGCTGCAGGCAAGAGCGAGACAACCACCATCACCCGCATAGACAAAGGCGTGATCTGGACCCTCGATACCAATAAGAAGACCTATGTCGAGACCCCTCTCGCAGATTTCGGCCTCAATGATCTGGATGACGGAGAGGATATGAGTGCGGGCGATGAAATCGATGAGGATGATAAACCCCGGGTCAAGGTGACCAGGAGCGAGTTCCAAGTCAAGAAGACCGGTGCCAAGCAGAGTATCAACGGGTTTGCCTGCGAGGAATACCTCATGACCTGGCTCGTTGAGCTCGAGGACCTGGAAACAAAGGAAAAAACCGCCAACACCATGAAGACCAGCCTCTGGACCACGCCCGAGACCCCTGCCATCAAAAAGCTCCAGGCCGAGCAAAAGGCCTTTTCTCAGGCCTATATGAAAAAACTCGGCGTCAACATCTCCCCCGAAGAGATGCAGCTGTTCGGCATGGCGGCGTTCGCCATGGCCAGCGGTGCATCCGATGAAGAGCTGGCAAAAGAGTTCGAGAAGTTCAAGAAAGAGATGACCACGGTCAAGGGCTATCCCATCCGCACGGCAGTAGACTGGAGCATGGCCGGCGACAGGCCGGCGGCCCCTCAGCCGGAAGAAGAACCAGGCGGAATATCCTTCCCCGCCGGGAAAGACGACCTGCTCGGCGGGCTGGGGGGCATGGTCTCCAAGGCCGTGTCAAAAAAGGTGTCTGACAGCACCAGGCCCGATGCGAATGCGCCGTTTTTCTCAAGCATGACCGAGGTGAAGGCCATATCCATCGACGCCCTTCCTGCAGGGACCTTCGATCTCCCCTCCGGATACAAGAGGCAGCAGTAAGCACAACCAGAGCATGGGGTCGCGCATGGGGTCAGGTTTCGGCATATGACACTTCAGTGTCAGATGTCGAAGCCCGATCCCGGCCCGCTTATGACCCCCGCCCTGTTTTGGTGCTCCGCGATCGGCTAGAGCAGAGAGAACACGTTGCTTTTCAGGAGAGACTCGGCAAAGGATATCCGCTCTGAGAGCTCAGTGCCGATCTGCCCGAGTGATCCGGCCTGCTGCTCGACCGAGCTGATCGGCCCGCTCACGCGCTGCTCGAGCGCTGTCATCACCTGTGCCTGAAACTGCGCGGTGAGGTCTTTTGCAAGGGTATTGATGACGCCCCGGAAGCTGTCGTCAAGGTTTGAGGACACCTTCACGGCATAGTTCTCCGGCTCGCCCGAGACCCCGACATTCAGGGAAAACCCGCTGATCCCGGCAAAAACCTTTTCCACCGCAGCGCTCAGGCCTGTGGCCTGCTCGGCCTGGCGGACCAGAAAACGTGCGGATCTCACGGTTGCCTCCAGATCCGCACTCACCGACCTGCCCGCGATCACGGCAGTGAGACCCGTGTCTAGAATGCCCTGCTGCAGCTCGACAGGCAGGATACCCTGCCCGAGCTCCCTGGGACGAAGGTCATAGCCTTTGAGCCCGAGGCGAACCATGTCTTTCGGGCTTGATGGATTGACATGATCGAAGGTGCCGTCGAGGCGGATGCCCTTGATGCCATCGAGGTTCTCTCCTGTAAAGAGGCAGGTCATGGGCAGGCCCAGGACATCCTGATCAGGGGTAAGGTTCTGAATCGTTCCCGCAAGTGTTCTCCCCCGGGTGAGCACCGAGACCGCCGCCTTCCTGATCAGAAAATCCGGCACCGGGGCATACTCTTTGAAACGCATGTCGATGCCCTTGAAACGGGGCGGCCGGAGCTCTTTCTGCTCCTCCGCCTCCAGGGTCTTGCGATCGAGCATGGGCCTGATCCTCTCGTGCCATCTCAGCGAACGCTCCACCCACACCCCGACCTGCTCACCGAAGAGCATGGAGCTGATATTGCCGATGCCTTCGGCGCTCGGGCCGTATTTTCGGGCGATCTGCCGGGCATCCTGGGCGGGCAGCTCAGAGAGCCGGTTCACCTGCGCGGTGACGGTGCGGTAGTCGTCCGAAAAACTCCGGTAGCTGTCCCTGAGCAGGCTCAGATCGGCATTGATGTCGGAATACAGGTCTTTTACCTCGGTCCCTTTCCTCAGCAGGGCGCTGAGATCGCCCTTGCGCGCCCGGCTCAGCTCCTCGACACGGGCCTGATACTCCTTCAGGCGGTCTTTGTCGGGAAGCTGCTCTATCCGCTGGTTCCAGAACTTGTTCCTGTTCTCGATCTCATCGCTTAGGGCGCGGGCGGAATTCACGGTTTGGAGGTTGGCCTCTTCAAGCGCCTTCCTGACACTTTCACTCGTGATGTCAGGCACCTTGAACCAGGAAACCCTCTCGCCGGGGGCGGAAGACACCTCTTCGGCGGCCTTCCGATAGACGCGCCCGGGGCGCTCTCTTAATGTCCCCAGCGCAACATCCTCGACGCTCATGTCCTCGATGACGGTCTTGCGTAAGAAGAGCTGCGCGGTGTCGAGCGTGAACGCCATCCTCCGGATATCCAGGGCGTTCGTCTCGGGGTTGTCGGGGTTGGTCACCTGTATCCGCGTGATAACGAAACCCAGCGGAGAAAAGGTGAGGTCTGCATTGTCCACATTCACCTCGGCTCCTACCAGAAAGGCTGCTGTCCGCTCGATCCCCCTGCGGACGAGGTCGTCCACGAGCACGAGCCAGAAAAACGCCAGCAGGGCCGTGATCACGACAAAGGCCAGAAGTCCTTGCCACCGTATCCACTTCTTCATACCACCCTCCCTAGTTCCTGCCGGGAAGAGACGAATAGATCTTGTAGAAGGTGCTCGCCCAGATCGCCTGTGCGAGCCTCGTCTTCTTCATCCATGCGAGAAAACGCTGGCGATATCGCACAATGCCCGCTCTGGTGAGGAAGAACACGGGTAAAAACAGAACGAGCGAGACAACGAGGCTTCCCATGACGATCGTGTTGTTGAACCTCTCGATCCTGAAAATGGGCATGTTGTACATGGCTGTCCAGAGCCCTTCAAGAGACTGCGCCGA
>Ga0209407_1002096_pt1 | contig 19227 bp, 23 predicted proteins | sample AD_JPNHG3_MetaG_FD_184410 | JGI IMG/M metagenome (GOLD analysis project Ga0209407, IMG submission 184410) | Active sludge microbial communities of municipal wastewater-treating anaerobic digesters from Japan - AD_JPNHG3_MetaG (SPAdes) (version 2) | ecosystem: Engineered > Bioreactor > Anaerobic... | reverse complement strand
CCTGCTAAGGTGTTAGTCGTGTAAGCGGCTCGAGGGTTCGAATCCCTCTCTCTCCGCAACATCGTGCTAGCACGAGGTAGTTGTTACGGTCTTTATGTCTTAAAGATTGAAAATAATAATCTAGTCTTGTTATCTAGAATAGATGTTGGCAAGGAGTTGCCTGAAAATATAAAGATAGAAAATAATAAAATATATTTTTCTTATATTAATCTCGATAATTCAAAAATTTCCAAGGAATGTTATTTCAAGAATAATATAATAGAAGAAAGAAATTTAATTTGTAACTAGGCTTATGTTAACAGAATCACAAGTAGAGAAATTTTTAAGAGAATATCTTATTAAAAAGGGATGGAAGATTGATATGCCCGAAAAGAAGCGAGGTGAGCATGGTTGTGATATTGTTGCCAGCCATCCTAAATGGAGAAAGAAATATTTTATAGAAGTAAAAGGTAGCGGAAAAGCCGCTTTACAAATGAAGCACTCAGGATTTTATATGTTGTTAGGTCAAATAGTTTCTAGAATGGATATCGGTGGCAATAGTCAAAATAAATCACGCTATTATGCTATAGCCGTTCCAGCTGAATGGGAGAAAACATTTCAAAACAAAATAAAAGAAATGCGATATGCCTGGAAACTTTTAAAATTAAAAGTATTTTTAGTTGATCAGACTGGTGATGTTGTAGAAAAAAGTTATTCTAAATTTTTATAATATGGAAGATATACAAGTTTTAGTTAATAGGGCGGTTGAATTAAAAAATGAAGGCAATTTGATGGCGGCTTTAAGTTGTTATAACGATGCTTTTGACATGCTTATTCATGAAGCAAATAGTTATGCCAGGCAACAAGATGGTTCTGTTAAGGACATTGGTTCTGTTAGAGCAATAATGCCAAAATTATTCGATGAATCAAAAAAATATCTTAAATCAGATATGACGGCCGCAATAATATCAAACAATATGGGCACGCTAATGGCTAGGCTTGGTGATTTTGATGGGGCTAAAAAAATGTTTGAGCAATCTGTAGACTTAACGCCAGATAATAAGGTTTATGATGACCCCATTATTGGTTTAAAAGAAATAGAAAAATAATTTTACAATTATGGACTGGAAAACAATAATAAGTGAAAAATCAATGGATATCGTTGTTAAATATGAAGAGTCAAATGGAAGAAAAACGAAAATAGTTAATACGAAAGGCGTTGGTTATGACATTTTATCAGAAAAAGAAGAAGAACAGAGATTTATTGAAGTTAAGGCTACTAGCGAATCATGGAAAACATATAATTGGCTTCCTTTATATTACAGTGAAGTTAACTGTTTAAATAAATATCCTAATAAATTCTATTTGTATATTATAAAATTTAATCTAGATAAAAATAATAGAAATAAAGAAAATCTCGATGTGGCTGATTACGAAATTTTTGTTATTAATGGCACTGAGTTATTAGAAAATTTTAAAATTAAACCAGAAACATTTAGCTTGTCGCCAATCAGCCAAAGAAAACTCGCAAAATACATGTTACAAAATAATCAGTAAATCAAAATAAAACTATGCATAAAATACAAAATTATTCTAAATTTTTATAATATGGATAAAGTAAAAGAAAATATTTCAATAGCCGAATTTTATCAGACTAATCAAAACAAATATCCGAGCGGTCAAATTTCTGAAACTCTAAATAATTTAATTAGCGATTTTAGAATTCAATATCCAAAAATGTTTGAACCAGTTAATAATACTTTAGTGGCGGTTAAATCGATCCAAGAAGTTTTAAATAATATAGATTTTAATTGGGAAAGTAAATACAAAAATCATCCTTTTTTATCTTTTTATAAACAAAATGAGCCAATTAATAACCTATTAGATTTTTATCAGGCTAATAAAGGTTATTTTGATGGTTTAGAGCTTAAATATAACGAAATAATAAGCAATCTACTTAATTCTTGGCAAGAATTCTCTGGAGATACCGTGAAAAACACAGGCAGTTTTTATAACCAAGCACTAAATTTGGAGAGAAGAATTATTTTTATAAAAAATAATGACTTAAAAGATTATTTAGCTAATAAAGAAAACTTTGATCATAAAATTTTTGGCGATAAAACATCTCATGTTTCTCTGATTTTTATTTATAAGGTTAGTGATCAGGAATTTTCTTCTGATAATCTACAAAAAATTATTTTAGCTCATAAAATAGAAAAATATGGCAAAGAATAATTTGGAAGATGTTGTTGATAAAAATACTAAAATATTATTTTGCGGTATGGCTCCTGGGAAAAAATCTTGTGAAATGGGCCATTACTATGCAAATACTGGTAATAGATTTTGGCGCATTTTATACGAAGCTAAGTTAGTTAATGATTTGATCCAACCGTCTAGAGAGTTAAGAGAATCGAACTATAATAAGTTAAAAAAGGCCGGCATTGGTTTGACTGATTTAGTCAAAGACCAGTGCGGAATGGATTCAAAAATTAAATTTATAGAGAAAGATAGAGAAAGGTTGTTAAAATTAATTAAGGATAATAAAAAAATAAAAATATTAATATTTAATGGCAAAAAGCCAGCCTCTAAATTCCTAAAAATTCAATCAAAAAAATTAGAATCTGGACATCAAAAAGAAAGCAGTAAGGATCTAGGAGTAGATATCTATATTATGCCTTCTACTTCAGGCGTAAATACTAGATTTACAACTAAAGATTTAGCTAAGTTATTAAAATCCTACATCAATAATAAAATTTATGCATAAAATACAAAGAGCCATATTAAATCTCTCAGAAAAGGGTAATATTGGCTCAATGACATTAAGAGCTATCAGTCAGGCGATAGGAGAGGGGGATGCTCCGCAGAAAATCAAGCATCATTTAAATCAATTAGAAGCTAAAGGGTTATTAAAAATTATTAAAGAAGAAAACAGAGTTGTCGGACTGAGCAACAGCTCAAATAGCAACATTATTTCAATACCTATAATGGGGGCGGCCAATTGTGGCGAAGCAAGAATATATGCCGATAATAATATTGATGGCTACTTAAAAGTTTCAAAAAAAATATTAAAAAAGAATAAGAAGGAAATATTTGCTATTAAGGCTGTCGGTAATTCAATGAATAGAGCTAAAGTAGACGGAGAAAGCATCGAAGATGGTGATTATGTAATTATCGACTCCTCAATTAATAAGCCATCTGATGGGGAATATGCCCTATTTGTTCTTGATGGAGTTGCTAATATTAAAAAATTTAAAGAAGATAAGAGTAGGCAATCAGTTATTCTGATTTCGGAATCAAATCGAGATTATCCGCCAATAGTTTTACATAAAGATGATATTGGTTGTTTGTGTGTAGCTGGGAAAGTACTCCAGGTTATTAAATCATAAGATTTTAAATATGAAAAAAATTATTTTTATATTCTTATTAACCTTATTATTATCAGGCTGTAGCTTAAACGATAAAAAAGTTCCTGAAATTAATACAGAAATAAAAAATGATCATCAAGCATCATCTAGTGTTAATTTAGAATATGAAGATGATGACGCAAAAATATACTCCTTTAGTCAGGGTCTTAATAATATCGATTTAAATTCGGATGGCTTAGATGATGCCGTCTTTGTTTCTCATATTATTGGAGCTGATTATTATGATTATCATGTTTTTTACGATAGAGATATTTATAGTTTTTATATTAATAATAAAAGAACTGAGCCAAGCTCTGATTATTGGAGTTTAGTAACCAAGGAAATTACTGGTAAAAAAATTGGTGATTTTGAGAAAGACTTTGTTATACCAGAAATATTAGGATGTAATGGTGGTAAATTATTAAGATTAGCTAAAATTAATAATGTAACTTATTTATTATTAATATCACCAGTTGAAAATAATAAGTCAGACATAAATATACAGGTAGAAATATATAAATTAACTTTATCTGGAAAATTAAGAGGATCTGATCATATATTCTCTTATGTTGATACCTTTATTAGTAAAGATGCGGATTGCGGAATAGAAAGTGTTTATAAAGAAGAAGCTCCTAATATTGTTGAATTTTTGAAATTAAAAAACAAAGAAGAAGATAAAAAACTAACTTATAATCAACTCATGTCTTATAAGTTAGAAAAGTCCGATGTCCCTGGCTACTTCAATACCGAGAAAAAAGGAAAGGAAATAGAATGGCAAGCTAAGATAAGTGATTATTATTCTCAAATTACTGGCATTAAGTTCTGTGTTATTGATGACGAACATCAGAATGTTGACATAAGTCAACCTTGTGATATGTTTTGGGCTTTTGCCGATGAATTAATGGGCGCCGATAACACAGTGACTAATCCTAGTTGGGATGGAAACTGGGTTAATTATATTTTAAATTATTATAAAGTGCCTTTTGATAAGAATGTCGATTACTATAATAACATCTATACTGTGAAAGGTATTGTTAATGGAATTGACTGCGCTCCAAGCGATAAGTGTTCACCTGATATAGAAATAATTAGTATTAATAAGATGTAAATGCAACACATTACAAAAACAATTTATCTTGAGTTTCTAACTTGTGCAAAAAATGCTTGGTTGAAACAACACAAGCCAGAGTTAGCATCTAAATTTGAGCTGTCTGCTTTCGAAAAAAGCTTGGTTGCTAATGGTAATTTAGTTGAATTATGGGCGAGAAAACTTTTTCCGTCTGGAATTTTGATTGAAGAATTTGGTGAAGCTGCGACAACAAAAACACAACAATATATTAAAGATAAACAGCCCGTTATTTTTCAATCAACTTTTATTTTGGGAAATTTTTTGGCCAGAAATGATGTTTTAGAGTACGATAAAGATAATGATTGCTGGAATCTATACGAAATAAAAGGCACGAATACTTTAAGAGAAAACGGTGAAGAACGAGATCATGTTGAAGATGCCGCTTTTCAATATGTAATCTTACGTGATTGTGGCGTTAAAATCGGAAGAGTTAATATTATCCATCTAAATAAAGAATATATTCGCGGCGATGAAATCAATATTCACGAACTTTTTGTTATAGATGATGTAACCGACAAAATATTAGAAAGAGAAAATACTACTCGAGAAAGAATGAATAAAGCCGAGGAGGCTCTTTTTCAGCAAGATGAGAATGCTCTGGAATGCACCTGTATCTATCAAGGGCGCAGTAATCATTGTTCAACTTTCCATTATTCTCATCCAGAGGTTCCAGAATATTCAATTCACGACCTTTCTCGTATAGGATTAAGTAAGAAAAAACTGGCTGAATTAGTAAATTCTGGAATTTTAGATATTAATGATATTCCTGATAGCTTTAAGTTATCAGATACACAGAGAAACCAAACTGATGTACATAAGAGCCAGATACCAATTATAGATCATTCGGCTATAAAAAATGAATTAGAATCGCTTAGCTATCCTTTATATTTTTTAGATTACGAAACTTATCCGCCAGCCATACCGCTATTTAAAGGATTTAAACCATATCAACACATTACTTTTCAATTTTCCTTACATATTTTGAATAGTTCTGACGGCGATCTGGAACATCATGAATATCTTCATACAGACAATTCCAACCCAACTGAAGGAATTATTTCCGCTTTAAAAGAATCTATTGGTCCGGATGGTAATATTATTGTTTGGTACAAGCCATTTGAACGAACAAGAAACTCAGAATTAGGAGAACTGAGTCCAAGTAATAAAGAATTCCTTTCCGATATAAATAACAGAATTTATGATTTAATGGACGTATTTCATAAGCAGATGCATGTTCATCCAGATTTTAAGGGAAGCACATCAATTAAAAAAGTTTTGCCTGTTTTAGTTCCTGAATTAAATTATAAAGAATTAGAGATAAAGGAGGGCGGTTCGGCTATGGAAGCGTGGTTTGAAAAGATTTTAAACGCTGGCTCTGAAGAAGAAAAAAATGAGACCGCTAAAAATCTTCTAAAATATTGCCATATGGATACTTATGCCATGTACGCTATTTGGAAAGAATTAATGAAAATAATATGAGCAATGTCAATTTCACTAGACAACTAGTTAAAGGTAAAATTGCCGAAACAATATTTTCTCAGATGTTTAGGGAGTCGGGCAATTTTACTGTTTTAGAATTTGGTTATGAAAAAGTTATTCCTGAAATGATTCAACAAGGATTCACTGAAAATAATCCGATGATTGAAACATTAAGGACAGCTCCTGATTTTGCGGTCATTGATAGGGATACAAGACAGGTAAAATTAATTGAAGTTAAATATCAGCGTTCTTTGAATCCCGAATATACGCTTAAAGCGGCTAACAGAATGAGTCAATCATGGAATCCGTCATATTTATTTATTGCTACTCTAGACGGTTTTTATATGGATGAAATCGTTAATATTATTAAGAATAATGGAGAAATATCTAAATTGAATCATCCAAAAATAAACAATGATTTACAGTTTGATTATTTAAGTATATTAAGGAAATTTGAACAGGATAATTAACTAATAATTTAATAATATGGAAATTGTAATTATTTGCTTACTTGTAATAATTGCCTTAGGAGTAGGCTATATAATTTTTGTAGGATCTAGAAAAAAGACAGAAGATAATTTATCAAATATCCCTGAGCTTATTGATAGCGTAATTCAAAAGAATGAGCGTACTGTAAAAGATGAAATGTCTATGAATCGTAAAGAGTCCGCTGAATCAGAGAAACGCATTAGAGAAGAGTTGACTGGACTATTTAAGGGTTTTGGCGATCCAATAGATAAAAGAATGGCTGACCTTTCTGTAAATCAAAATAAAAATTTTGAAAACTTTTCTACTAAACTTACTGAGCTTATTGATAAAAATGAGGCCAAGATGGAGAAAGTTAAAGAAACGGTTGAAAAAAAGCTCGAGAGCATACAAAAAGATAACGGTGAAAAATTAGAATTGATGAGACAAACTGTTGATGAAAAATTACAATCAACTCTTGAAAAAAGATTAGGGGATTCTTTTAAACAAGTTAGTGATAAGCTTGATTCTGTTCATCAAGGTCTTGGAGAAATGAGAAATTTAGCAACTGACGTTGGCGGTCTTAAAAAAGTCTTGGCAAATGTAAAAACGCGTGGTATGTGGGGTGAAGTACAGTTGTCTGGTTTATTGGAACAGATATTATCTCCAGAACAGTATTCTAGCAACGTCGCTGTAAAGCGTGATGGTAGAGAGCGAGTCGAATTTGCAATTAAATTACCAGGTGCAGAAGAAGGAGGTGCTCCTGTGTGGTTACCAATAGATTCAAAATTCCCCCAGGAGGATTACCATCGTTTAGTTGAGGCCTATGAACAAGCTGATCCAGCGGCAGTAGAGACAGCAGCCAAACAACTTGAAATTAGAATTCGTAGCGAAGCTAAAAGCATTAATGAAAAATATATTGATCCACCAAGTACTACTGATTTTGCAATATTATTTTTGCCTTATGAAAGTTTATATGCAGAAGTTGTTCGACGCCCAGGCCTAAGTGAAGATATACAAAGAACATATAGAGTGGCGATAACATGCCCATCTACCTTAGGGGCTTTATTAATAAGTCTTCAAATGGGTTTTAAGACATTGGCTATACAAAAACGATCAAGTGAAGTTTGGGAGGTTCTTGGAGCCGTAAAAACACAGTTTGGTAAATTTGCTGGCATACTTGAAAAAACTCAGAGACAACTAAAAACTGTAACAAACACAATAGAGGATGCAACAAGAAAGACAAAAACAATTGAAAATAAATTAAAAAAAGTTCAACAATTACCAGAAGCGTCGGCTCAAAAAGTGTTAAAGGGTGTTGAAGAAATAGAGGATGGTTTAGAGGACTTTGGAGAGGCGGATGAATCATCAATTACAGACGAAGAAGAAATAGAGCCAAATAACATACCTTTTTAAGGCTATACTATAAGTGAATGTTACAGTATATTGTAACTTTATTATTGATTCCTGTGTCACTTTTGTCACTTTTCAAGAAAAATCATAGCGCACGAGGATCTTATTTATTAACGACTTAAAAAATCACCTAAAAGCCTTGCTGGGCTTACCAAAACCACGGTTCCAGCCCGAGGTAGCCCGCAAGACAATTTTTGATCGAACGCGACCCTAATGGCTAAAGTATAAAAATATGAATAAAGACAACATCAAAGGTGTAATTTTAAGACAAAAATTGTCAATCCTTATAATTACTGTTCTTCTAATAATTATAGGGGGTCTATTCGTTCAAAAGCAGAATTATAAGTTTGCTCTGCTATATCAATATCAAGCTATACCCGATATTGAGTTGATGAATACTTTAACCACAGCACGGGGCGGTTTATCTGGTGAGGCAAGAGGTTTTGTTAAATTCGATAATGTAGCAGATCAGCCAAAAAATTTGCGACAGTATTACATTATTAAGCCACTTAGTAAATTTGATGAAAATTCCCGCCAGTATTTTTCAATAGAGGAAATTATCAAAATGCAATATCTCGCTCCGAAAAGTCTAGGATTTTCGGAATTAGTTGAAGTAAGTGACACTGGTAATACGATATTTTTAGAAGATGGGAATGAAAATAAGTTTTTCATTGATAAATCGACAAAAGAGATTTCAATAAAGGATTCAACTGGCGACAGCACAAAACTGATTACGAGTAATGATGAATACGAAGATTTTATAAAAAAATGGCTAAGGTAGCAGCGTCTGTTGTAGAACAATCCCAACCCACATGCCTCAATTGTCGAGATCATAAAATCATCTAAAATACCTTCAAATGTTTAGTACTTAACCCGAATACACCGCCAATTTTTAAAATTCGGATTTTGGGCGATTATTGCCTCGCCCTCGCTTTTCCGCCACCGCAATTTTTGTTATTCGCTTTGTGAAATGCACCGCCAAAATTAGAGCTATGTTTGCCCCACCCGTGCGCACACAACAGATTTGCTCCCTTTATTTTGCTTGCCAAAAGTTTTATAATTTAGTATCATTGTAGTAATAATAAAGACTCAGTCCCAAAACATAACCTTATAACAATCATACTATTCTTGGCGCAAGTCAAACAAAATATCAACAATAGCAGAAAACGCAAAGAAAGCCCGAAACAAAAAGGGTGTTTCGCAGGATAGGTTGTCAAAAATGGCTGATGTCGCCTACAACACCGTCATTAAAATTGAATCGGAAACAATCCAAGGCCCGACCATTGAAACATTGGCAAAAATCGCCGTTAAATGTTAAGGTTGATGATCTAATTAAAAAATAATATGAGCCAAGTAGCAACATTATTTTCAAAAACAAAGATTGACTACTCGTGGTCTTTTTCTGACAAGACCAGAAAAGACACGGCTTATATTACTCACGGATACCACCGCTACCCTGCAAAATTTATCCCTCAAATAGTTTCGCGTTTGGCTGAAAAATATACCAACGAAGGTGATTTAATTGTTGATCCTTTCGGCGGTTGCGGGACAACGCTTGTTGAATCAAAAGTTATGGGTCGACCTTCGGTCGGGGTTGATATCAACCCAGTAGCCGTTTTAATTACAAAAGCAAAAATTACCCCGATTGACCCACAGAAAATCGAAAAAGCATTTACTATTTTAAAAGCAAAACTGGATACATATAGCAAAGATACAAAAGTAAAAGCACCCGGACATAAAAGAATTGATTACTGGTTTAAGCCAGAGGAAAAAAGAAAACTTGCTTTTATCTTTGCTGAAATTTCAAAGTTGAAAGACCAAGATATTAGAGATTTTTTCTATTGCGGATTTTCTAACATTTTGAAAAATTGCTCAATTTGGTTGCAAAAAAGCAATAAGCCCACAAGGGACCAAAATAAAAAACCTTCCGACCCGATACCGACTTTTTACAAACAGATAAAAATGATGATGAGAGGGAATGCCCGATTTTACGAATTATTAAGAGAAAAAAAACATCTGGAAATACCAAGTCAGGTTCATTGCACGGATGCACGAACAATTCCTGTTAAAGATAATTCTGTCAGTCTGATTATTACTTCGCCGCCTTATGTCACTTCTTATGAATATGCCGACTTACACCAATTAACCGCTTTATGGTTAGAATATACAGAAAATTTAAGCGATTTTCGTAAGAGATTTATTGGCACTTCTTATCACAATAAAAAAGATTTTATTTTGAATAGCGAGCTTGCCGAAAAAATAAGAAGTGAATTACTGAAAAAAGATAAAAAAACCGCCGAGGAAGTTTCTACTTATTTTAGCGAAATGAATCAAGTTTTCGTTGAGATGAAAAGAATATTAAAAAAAGGTGGAAAAACTTGTATTGTTATCGGCAATACTAGCCTAAAAGGTGTTGAAATCTTAAACGCTGAAGTTTTTGCCGAACAATTACAAAATTTAGGTTTACAAATTGTCGATATTATCAAAAGAGAAATACCCTCAAAAAACTTGCCGTCTGTTAGAGATAAAAAAACGGGCAAGTTTGCGAGGATAAGTGATAAAAATAAAATTTCTGTTTATCCAACAGAGTACATTTTAATAATGGAAAAATAAAATTATGACAATAAACGACCTTATAAAAATTTACGAAACGAAAAAGAAAAAATACGGCATGCAAGCATATCGCCATATTTCAAGTGTCTTGAAGGAGGCAAAAGAACAACATAAAAAAGATTTTAACGGCAACGACCATGAGCAATCTTGGCGTGCTTTCAAAGGTAAAAATCTTGAAAAATTGATTGAGTATATTATCACCGATGAAGTTAGGGCTTTGGGGTTACAAGTGGTGAATGGTAATAGTTTAGAGCGAACAAATGGCACGAATTTGTCCAAAGAATTGAGTTTAGTAAAAAGAAACTTAATTGTGGATTATGGCGAATTTGGTTCGCATTTGCCCGATGTTGATTTGATTATTTACGATCCAAAAACAAGCAAGGTTGTTGCTGTCTTATCAAGTAAAGTAACTTTACGAGAAAGAATTGCGCAAACTGGCTATTGGAAAATTAAACTTGCTTCTGATGAAGCGACAAAACATATCAAGGTTTATTTCATAACGCCGGACGAAGACGGAACGCTAACTATCAAAAAGCCAGCGAAGAAAGGACGAGCGATTGTTGAAGTAGATACAGACGGTAGTTATGTTTTAAGCGAAACCGATATTGAAGAAAGCAATAAAGTAAAAATGTTTGATAAATTTATTGATGATTTAAAAAAATTACTCAAATAAGTATGGCTGATGATTTAATAATTGAATCAACAACGCTTTGGGATTTTCCGAGACAAAATTACGGCGGTAAACCCCATGGAAACAATAAATATAAGGGTGTAACACCGGCTTTTGTCATTTGGAATTTACTTCAAAGATACACAAAAGAAGGTGATTTGGTCGTTGACCCGATGTGTGGAAGCGGCACAACCATTGATGTGGCAAAAGAGTTAAACCGAAAAGTAATCGGCTATGATTTAAACATTGTTCGCCCCGATATTATCAAAAATGATTCTCGGAAAATCCCACTTAAAGATAATTCCGTTGATTTTGTTTTTATTGATTCGCCATATTCGGATAATATCAAATACTCTGATGACGAAAAATGTATCGGCAAAATTTCCTGCGAAAAAACAGAATTTTATGACGAGTTAGAAAAAACCGCTTCGGAAATCGCGAGGATTTTGAAGCCCGGCAAAGTTATGGGTTGGGTCATTGCCGATCAATGGATTAAAAAGAAATTTACAGCTGTTGGATTTTTAATGTGGCAAAGATTAGAAAAATATTTTGAGCCAATGGATATTGTTTGCCTAACTCGTCATAATCAAACCTCAAACACTGGTGTTTGGCATAATAGAGCGAGGCAATTTAATTTTTATTTAAGAGGGTTTAAGTATTTGTTTATAATGAAGAAACCAGAAAAAAAATAAGCGGCGCGCCAACAAAGTTGGCACGAAAAATTGCGACGGCGAAAAAACGAGGACGGGATAGGAATTCCTTTTTACCCCCTTCTCGCTCCTCCCGAGCGGAAAAATTTTCTGCTCTGCCCTCCCGCCGAGGGCGGAAGCAATCAAAATTTGCAATCCGAATTTTAATCAAAAAACTTTGGATTTTGTCCAAAGGGCACCGCCAATAGTTTTAAAAAAAGCAAACAGTGAAAGATTTTATTTTACAGTACATTTTGAAAACAAAATTTGTAAAAGCGACGAACCCCAGGAGAATTAAAACTTATAAAAAGTTTTGAACAAACAAAAATAAATCATTTAATGGATATGACATAATAAAAATTCAAACTTATGGAAAATTTTGAAAGAATAAAAAATCAAGAACAAGTAATTGCCAAATTTGAAGATTTGAGAGGCTTGGATTTGTCAGAAAGAGATCTTAGAAACACCCCTGTAGATGTTTTGGTGACTGCGGATTTTGATACCAAGACAAAATGGCCGGAGCAAGATAGATTGCCCGAAGGTTTTAATCCTGAAAAAGTAATCAATGAAGCAAAAAATCCCGGACTGGGTATAAGAGAGTTGCATCAGCAAGGAATAGATGGCCGAGGCGTAAGGGTGGCAATAATTGACCAGACTCTATCGTCAAGACAAGGAGAGCTCGTACAGCATTCGGAGTATGCTGCCAGAATTATTGATTATAAAGAATTTGGTGATGCAAAAAATGAGGATATAAACATGCACGGACCAGCAGTTGCGAGCTTATTAGTTGGTAAAGAATGCGGCATTGCGCCAGGAGCAGAACTTGTATACAGAGCAGTTCCCTCGGGAAGAGCCTTCAATTACCGAGCAGATGCCTTGTCGGACATTATTGAATTCAATAAAACCTTGCCTCCTGAAAATAAAATAAGAATTGTCAGTTGTTCTATTGGCTATATAGAAGAAAAGTCTGAACCCGGGCTAGAAAGATGGATTGAAACAATAAGAAAAGCTGAAGCGGAAGGTATTATCGTTTCCGATGTTAGCGACAGGACGGGTGTTGACAGTATGGGCGGTGGAACGAGCGCCGATAAAAATGACCCCGAAAATTATGACATAGCTTTATTTTTAGAAGACCAAAAAGATAAAAATCTGATTAACATTTTAGCAGAATGTGGAAGAAATATTGATTTGATTCTGCAAAAATTAAGAGAAACGAAACAAGACAAAATTGCACAACTATCAGACTCAATTTTAAGAAAAAAAATATCACAAATTTTGAGTCAAAGAGAAAAGGAAGTAATAATTCCCTGTGATTACAGAACGATGGCCTCTAATACCGGACCAAATGAATTCATGTATAATGGAAAAGGAGGAATGAGTTGGGCTGTCCCGTACCTAACTGGACTATTCGCGTTAGCCTTTCAAATCAACCCCAATCTTACCAAGGAAGAGATTGCCGATACCATAAATAAAACTGCCACTATAAACTCAAAAGGATTAAAGGTAGTTAATCCGAGGGGTTTTATTGACGCTATAAGGGTATAGTAGACTATAGCAGTAAAGTTTAGATGCCCAGTTGTCGATTCAAATAGCTCTATTCTCTGGCCCCACCTACAAATAAAACATTATAATGGAACAAGCTACCCAAAAAATTGAACAGACAATAAATACAGCAGAAACTAAAAGACAAGAACGTCTTAATTTCATTATAACTGTCAAAAACTCAGTGCTAGCAATAATGAGAATAATTAGAACAAACAAATAGTTACTGGTTAAAACAACAAAAGCCAAACTATCTGCGGCTAGAAGTCAAAACACCAGAAACCACCGTTTACTGTGCTGGTAATGTTCTCGCTCTTTAATCTTCCAGCTAAATAATTTACGCCCATAGATGACAGTTCTTCATCCATAAAATCAACTTAAATAATATTTGACATAATAAATATTATTATTTATTATAGGCTTAAATGATACTAATACCACCACCTTAATTATCTAACAAACCGGCCGGAGAGATGCCTAGGTGGTTGAAAAAGGCACCCTGCTAAGGTATTAGCCGTGTAAGCGGGAGGGTTCACCCCCACCTCTCTGCCAGTTTTATTTAAATAAGTATGTTTAATTTTGAATATCCCCTAAGGGAAACAAAAATTGAATCAGAATTGGAAAATAAAATTAATCTTTTGAAAGACTACGTCAAAGAAGTTTATTTAAAATCTGCCGAGGGCGATCCTAAAAAAGAAATGCAGGTCAAAGAATTTAATCGACATAATGAAGATATTTTAGATTTTGTAGAAGAGCTTACTGAAGAAGAAATGTCACCTGAAGACAAGGAGATGGCAAAATTAGCGGCGATTTTACATGATATAGCCAAATTTAATGCTCCGCTCGTTAAACATGGTTTTGAAGGCGCAAAGATGGCAGAAACAAAATTAAAAGAACTTAATTTTGACAAAGAAATGGTTCAACAAGTCAAAAATGCCATTGAACGACACATGGGGCCAATTCCCGGCTTTATGGCAAATGAGGCAAAGAAGTGGGAAGAAAAAACTGGTGAAAAAATAGAATTTCCCCGACCAAAGAGCACCGTTGATAAATTGCTTTATGACGCCGATATGCTTTCATTAATTTCTCTGCACGGTATTCAAAAAATTCTTACAATCAGAGAAAATACTGATGTTTTTCAAGAAGAAGATGAAAAAACAGCGGCAAAAGAAGGAATTACGGTAGAAGAGGCTAGGTGGCGTTCAGCCCTAAAAAGTGCCTACGAGGCAGCTGATTCGCTATTTACCGAATCAGCAAAAAGAAAAGCTCATCAATTTTTAATTGAAGCGGAAGAATTTGCAAAAAAATCCTTAAATAAAAAAAATCGCGTAGGCTGATACAAAGGGTTAAAAAAATTGTAAATCCAGAAAGTGTTATTAAATTAGCAAAAAGAAAAGTCTAAAATTGGTTGTTAACAAACATATTTTGAATCCGTCTTAAATTCCGCAACTCTATTCTCTGGACCCACCCACAAACAAAACATTATAATGGAACAGCCTACCCAAAAAATTGAACAGATAATAAATACAGCAGAAACTGAAAGACAAGAATGTCTTAACTTCATTATAACTGTCAAAAACTCAGTGCTAGCAACCTTCCCCTTTACAACCGAGGATGAAAAAAAGATTCTGGAAGATAAATTTGATTCATTACTCAATAATAATGATTCAGACACTGAGGTTATAAACAATATTAAATCAATTTTAGCTAGCCTAGAAAACACCCACACATTATTAAAAGAAAAAAAGGAAGACGCCTATTACCTAGAAAAATCTATTTTTTATAAAGCTAACAAATATTGGATAGAAAATGATAACCAGATACTAGAAGTTGTCAATCTCAATGGCCTAGATATTAATGAATTAATTTATCAAAAAATCAAGAAAATGGCGGCGGGACCGTGGACTATAAAATTAATAGAGCCTTAAAAGATTTACTGATATCTGACATTCCCTATGCGGCGGTTTTAGAAGTTAAAAATAAGGAAGGCCAAACTTTTAATTTAAAAATCAATTATACCAATATAAAAGAAATCACCCCGTCTTTAGCAAAAGAAAAATTCGTTGATAGTCAAATGTTAGATGAAGACATTGGCTATTTAAAAATCAACACTTGGTCTAGCCGCGTTAATATTAATGGTCAAAACATTTCCGACTTAGTAGAAGATAATTTAAAGCTTCTTGCTTCTTCTAAGTCTTTAATTATAGATGTTAGGAAAAATAGCGGCGGAGATAGTAAACTAGCCGAAAAGCTAGCTGGCCATTTCATAACTCAACCAATAGTCTATGGAACAGTTCTTACAAGAGAACTGGGACATGATACCCTAGTAAATCAAAATCTCTGTCTTCAGCCTCAGGGCGATTATCTAGACAAAAAATTAGTTATCTTAACTGGGCCAGATTGTTTAAGCTCCAACGAGATGTTTATTATGATGCTGAAAGATACGAACCGGGCTATTACTGTTGGCCAAACTACTGGTGGAGGTTCGGGTAGTCCTAAATCTTTTAATATACATCTAGGGGAAAGAAAATTTACCTTAAACATAGCTACTTGGAAAATGCGACGTAATAACGGCAGTCCTCTAGAAAATATTGGGATTGAACCAGACTTACCGGTAATCACCACGCCCGATGATGTAATACAATATCAAGACCCTGATCTTAAAAAAGCTATAGAATATGTGCATTCTCACTTAGAGATATAATATAATATAAATACTAACAACCCTGTACTGGATTCTAAAGATTATAATAGTATTGTTGGGCGTATTTTTTATTATTTTTGGTGAATATGATGATAGTCCTGGACTACAAAGAATCGGCCTCATTCTAATTATTATCACCATAGTTATTGTAATTAGGAACAAAAAAAACAATCTACTATAACCGAATGCCACCCCACCCTAGTTGTCCACACAAATCTAGGTCTGCCAATTAATTTACTGCTCACGATATAATCAAAACGTCAAAATCCTCAACCCCAGAAGGGACTATATGTGTAATATCTAAAACGGTCTGGACATCTATATTTATAGTCGCTATACTAGAATCAACATAAGTGGGGTACAATAACCCATTCAAATTATCTTTTAATAATAAATTATGCCTAATTTCGAAATGCCCAATACTATAATGGAAAGGATGGATAAATTACAAAAAACTGATGGCAAATATGAAGATTCAATTCGTGATCTTGCCCAACATGAAAATGAATTTAGAGACAAATTAGCTAGTTACGGTATAAATGATAAAACAGCAATAGATCAAGCTGCCGACCTTTTTTCAACTGAAACGCTAGAAAAAATGGAGGCAGAAAAAGAAAAATATACCGATTTTTTAACTGGCTTGGGCAACAAACAGGCTCTTATGGAATATGGAACAAAACTATTGAGTCAAGAAAAACGCCAGCATAATCCTTGCTCGCTTCTAGTAATTGACATAGATCGCTTTAAGGAAATAAATGATTCTTACGGTCATGAGGCCGGTGATGCTACTCTACGACAAATTACCCAAGCTATCCGTCAATCAATTAGACAATCAGATTTTTGTTTTCGCTATGGTGGTGATGAATTTGTAATTCTTATAACTGATGCAGATATCCATCAGGCTAAAATAGTGGCTGACAAAATCCGCCAGACCATAGAACAAACCAAAATATTATTAAATAATCAGACAGGTGATAATGTTGCTATTGGTGCCACTATTAGCATCGGCTGCATTGATACTAATAGCCTCCCCGACTGGCTAGAGGATAAGGCTCCAGTAACTGACGGTGTCATTCATAATTTAATTGGCATGGCCGACCAGGCTCTATATAAATCAAAAAAGAATGGCCGCAACCAAATCGCTAACTATTATGACTTTGCTGATGACAACAATCAATAAAAACCCTTTTATTTCTTAACTAAGCCAATAACCCAGCCCTCGGCATTAACTAAGGCTAAAACATCATTCTCACCGAAACTATAACCCCACCCCTTTTCTAAACCAGACAAAAAAGCATTTTCAACATCCATTAGATCATTATCACAAGCCATTTCTGTCCTAATAATTGGTCCATCAGCTACAATGTGGACATCATCAACTATTTTATAATTTCCACTAAAACTATTACAGATGCGGCCAGAGATTTCCTGGTCACTAAATTGAATAGAATTCTCATAACTGGATAAATCTAAAACATCTTGACTATTAGTTAAAGAAACAATTTGCCAAGTTGTGCCAATTAGCGGATTTACGGGATTCTCATCAGCCGGCTTATTGGCTAAGTCGGTAGATAATACTTGATCGACAATTTGCTCTACCTGCGCTTCCTGATTATTGATTTTTTTAGATTGCACTGCCGACCAAATAGATAAAATTACAGCGATGACGGCTAGAATTGCCGCTATCCATATTAGTACTTTGAGAGTTTTTGACATAAAATAAAATTATTATATTATTTATTTGGCTCTTTAATAATAGCTAATAGTTTATTAGCTACCATTTCAATAGCCCCCGGCTTTAATGAGTAAATTAAAGATCTCCCCTGCCGCGACTGATTAACCAACCCAGCCATGAGCAACACTGATAGATGATGAGACAAAGATGGCGCAGTGATATCAAAATGACGGCCTATCTCCCCAGCTGATAAATTTCGCTTACTTAATAATTTAAGAATTTTCCGTCTTGTAGGGTCAGCTAATGCTCCCAATGCTTCATTGAAATACATAAAAATATTTAGATGATTAACTAAATTATATCTTAAATGTAGCTTACCGTCAACTATTGACAAAAATTGACTAATATAGTATACATATTACAAATTTGTACCTTAAAAGGAGGAGCAATGTTAGAAGATCAATATCCTAGGGCTCCTTATATTTTACAATCAGGCAAATATAGGGGGAAAAGTCTGGAGTATGTATTACTCCACGATGTTTCTAGCTTCTTGGCTATGAAACATCGCCTAGAAGATGTGGCTCAAGGGCACCAGCCCAATGCCTATCATAGACACCTAGTGTGGCTAGTGACTGGTATTAATATACTTGCAGGCAATGTTACCTGCAGGGAATGCGGTAAATATGCTGAGTATTTACCTGCTAGAGGTAATTACCGGGAAGGACTGTATTTTCTGTCTGTTCCACTCTGCCGACAATGCGCCAATCAAGGTGAATGGGAAAGGACATTGAAATTTAATATCCTCCCCTGGCATATATGCTCTTTACCCCTGAGTAAGGCCGACCGGAATAAACTCTGGAAGGCTGAAAAAAATATTTTGAAAATTAACAATATGTCCGGTCAGCAACTTTTTGAGTTGCTGGTGGACATAAATTAACTAAAATCATGGCCCCTGTTTATTAAAGGGGCTTTTTATTTAATAGCTATTGCCATCCAGGGCTATTTTTGTTAGTCTTTAGATAATCCGGAGAGGTGCCAGAGTGGTTGAATGGAACAGTCTTGAAAACTGTCGTCCGTGAAAGCGGACCGCGGGTTCGAATCCCGCCCTCTCCGCCAGGACAATTTAGTATCGAATGGACCCACAAAGCCTCATGTTTACGAGGCTTTTAATATAATTAATAATTAATTAACAAAATAGGACAATGATGTTATGCTGTATATAATAAATTAATCTAAATAATTATGAAAAAGAAAGTAATAATTTATACATCTTTACTGCCTTTGGTTCTAGTGACATTTCTTGCCGTTATTTTCCATCATTACAATAAAGTTACCCCCCATAATTCAGTTGTTAGCAATATTTATAACAACATGAAAAAAGACTGTTTAGTGTCAGAAGCTAATAACAATAAATATTTAAATAACATTTTTCATTTAGAGTTTAATTATCCAAATAATTATGTCA
>Ga0209407_1002090_pt1 | contig 19276 bp, 12 predicted proteins | sample AD_JPNHG3_MetaG_FD_184410 | JGI IMG/M metagenome (GOLD analysis project Ga0209407, IMG submission 184410) | Active sludge microbial communities of municipal wastewater-treating anaerobic digesters from Japan - AD_JPNHG3_MetaG (SPAdes) (version 2) | ecosystem: Engineered > Bioreactor > Anaerobic... | reverse complement strand
CTTCCTGTGGCTTCAGCCGGTTCGTTGCCTCCCCGTCTGCACATTCGGTAACAGGGTGCTGGTTAGGCTTTCCCTGTGTCGGACTTTAACCGACTGCATATCGCACGCTTTGCTTGGCGCACTCATCGGATCCTCCCTCGTGGATAACTTGAGCGTTGGGAGTTGTCAGTCTCGATCATTCACGCCTCCGGGCAGTGATTCCCATCATGCTGCTTGTGGGTCCCCTTGTCAACGCCGCTGAAAATGAAACTGCCCGCTCTTACAAACAATATTTTTTCGTAACAGCTCTTCACACTTCCCCAAAAGTATCCGTTTGGTTATACTGAACTTGCTTGAGGGCGTGGAGTGTCTACATGTCATGTTTCTTTTTTCAATAAAAGGAGTCACAGTATGAAAATTGAAGCAGGTTGCCTTGGTGCGGTTGCGTGGTTATGGATCGGTACCGCAGCGACGCTGTCGGCTGCGGACGGCACCTGGAGTGCGCCGGGCGGCGGCGCGTGGAGTGACACAGCCAACTGGCAGGATGAGACTGTGGCCGAAGGGAGCGGCGCGACCGCCACCTTTACTGCCGGTGGCGGTACGGTGAACAACGACATGGAAGCGCTCACGCTGCGCGGGCTGCAGCTCGGCGGCGCGGGCTACATCCTCGCCGGCAACACGCTGGCGCTTGACGATGCGGGGTTCATCACCGTTCTGGGCGGCAACCACACCGTCAATCTGCCACTGACGTTGAACGGTCCGACAACGTTCACCCTGGCCTCTGGTCAGACGCTGACGGTCAACGGCACGGTTTCCGGGAGCGGGGGATTGGAACTGTACGGCGGGCGGACAGTGCTCGGCACGGCTAATACCTACTCCGGCCCTACCGTGCTTGTCACAGGCATTCTGGAGGTGGCCTCGGTCGACGCATTGGGCACAAGCTCTGATGAGCCGGCCAACCTGGTGCTGGGAGAAGGCACGTTCCGCTACACGGGCCCCTCGGCAATGCTGAACCGCGGCTACACCCTGCTCCCCGGCGCCAGCAGCAACCACGCGGCCGTGATCGATATTCCCAATGCCGACACGACGCTGACCATCGCCGGCAGGGTCGATGCGCCGGGGGGCGCGTTTATCAAAACCGGCGAGGGCACCCTGGTCTATACCTATCCCGGTTTCCAGGAGCTGAGTAAAAGCAGGGTAGCTGTGACCGAATCCTCGCCGCTAGTATTTGACGAAAACGGTTGTGCCGGCACCAATGGCTACGGGATTTTCACTGTCGATAGAGGCCGCGTGATCCTCGGCGCGCCGGGGCAGACCAATCAGATCGCCAGCGTGGCGTGGGTCGGCAGCCAGACCCTGGCCTCGCCCCGTATGGATATTGTCGGCGGCGTGACCCGTTTCACCAGCACCTATATGACCATCGGGCGTGGCACAGGGACGCTCGCCTCCCCGCAACAGCCGAGCCTCTACATTTCAAATGGCGCGTTCGTGGAAATGCACAGCTTCGTTATGGGCTACGCGAACGGTCAGCCGAATTTTTACAGCGAGCCCTACCTTCACATTGACGGCGCAACCCTTCAGGTCAACGGCAACTGTTTCCTCAGCGAGAATGCCAGCCTGAAGAGCACAATGATGATCACCAACGGCGGGCTTTTCCAGAACGATTCGACCTCGTGGGAAAGTGGCATGTCCATATCGCAGACGGCTGGGGCGCAAACCGATATCATCGTCAACGGCAGCACGGTACGGACCTATCAGATGCGTCTGGGGCGGGGCGGCCCCTGAACGTTGGAGCGGGTAGTACGGTCGAGCTGGACACGACGCCCGGCAATGTGACGGCGGGCAGCACGACGCTCAATCTGGGAACGGCGCGTTTCAATGGTGCCACGCTCAAACAGCGTACCCCCCAATTGGCATCCGACTGGTTCGTGGACGTCACGAATCTGCTGGTCGGAGTCGGCGGTCTGACGCTGGAGGTTGACAGCCACGCCTGGCTGGGCACGCAGCCGAAGGCCGATCCCGCCAGCACGGGTGGCGTCTTGACCAAGACCGGTGCCGGTCGGCTGGTGCTGCCCCCTACAGCCCTGGATATTCACGTGAACAACGGTACGCTGGCCTTGACGACCGCCTATGCGGGCAACGATGGGCAGGCAGCGGGAACCGTCACGCTGGGCACGGGAAGTGCACTGGAGATCGGCGCCACTCGCGGTGCAGCCGGCATGACACTGGAGCTGAATGGCAATCCGCTCCTGTTGACGCCGTACAGTTTTTCTTCAACCCCCGGCTTCTGGGTGATCACCAACAATACGATGCGCCGTGCCGATGGCTATATCCAGCTCACGCGCGAAAGCGGCAAGTGGAACGCTCTCCAGAACGCACGCGGCGCCGCTTATCTCCAGCACAAGGTCGCTGTCAATGCCCCCTGGACCGTCCGATTCGGTTACACCTGCTGGGCACTCGGCACCGACCCGGCCGACGGCGTCACCCTTGTCTTCCACAACGATCCGCGCGGCATGTCGGCCCTTGGGGGCGTCGGTGGCCATCTGGGATACACGGGAGGTGACACCGAAAAGATCACCAATTCCGTGGCCGTCGGACTGAACGTCACCGGTCACCAGATCCGTTTCGGGCGTCAAGGCGCGTTCGTTGACTCGCGCTCGTTTCAGGCTGGGCTTCCCAAATTGGCGCTGCAGCCGGTCAAGAGCCTGATCACGGTCAGTTACGACGGTGTGGGAGAACTGGCCGTGTTCATCGACCGCCCCGGATCACCGGTTTACCGCTACGCATGGCGTGTAGACGTGCCCACGGAGGTTGAGGGCAACGAGGCCTTCTTCGGTTTCACCGGCAGCACAGCCTCCCGCCAGGGCCAGCATTCGATCTCAGACGTCACGTTTGAAGGCGGTTACAAACTGCCGACGTACAGCCGTACCGGTGGCCGGATCGCACTAGCCGCCGACGAAACGCTGAACGCCGTAGCCGCGGCTTCACCCGTTCAACGCGGCTTTGTTCTCGGGGAGCTGACCTACGGCGACCAGACGGTCCTGAATCTCGAGACGCCGCAGTCGCTTGCAGCTCCCTTGCCCGAGCCCGTGCTGCTTGACGAGGGGCTCTGGCAATTGAATGGCAAGGCGTCCTGGAAAGCTCCGGGGCATGTCGCCGTTTCGGCCAACGCCACTAACAGCCCCGGCTCTGTTTTCACCACCAACGCCTATCCGGTGGCGCACTCGTGGACCGCAACATTCAATTACGACATCGGGGAAAAAACGACCCCGCCGGCCGACTACGTGACGTTTACCCTGCAGGGTCAGTCACCGTCCAGCACCACGCACACGCCCAATCCGGGCTTTGCGCTCATGTGGCGCTACTATGAAGGCGCGATCCGTACCACTCAGCTCAAGATGTACACCAATGGGGTCATCGTGGTCGCGAGCACGGACCTGACCCCCGTCAACCTGGTGACCGGAGGCCCCGCCCGCATGAGTATCCGCCATGACGCGGAGGCGCGGACCTTGACGGTCATCACTGAGCAGGCCGCCGGCGCCGCCACCAATGTCTTCACCGGCGTGAGTATCCAGAATGCCGTCGGCGCCTCCTCGGCGTTTATTGGGTTCGGCGCCTACACGGGCGGCCTCTCTGCCGAAAACATCGTGAGCGACTTCTCCTTCACTGCGGCACCGCTGAAAGACGAGGCGCTGCCTGCGTATGTCGCGTTCGACACGATGAGTGGCAGCGGCACACTCATCAAGCGCGGCGCGGCCGCCCTGGGGCTGATGGGCGACAACGACCGGCCGACCTCCAATATCGTGCTCCGTCTGGAGCAGGGAGGCCTGGTGCTCGGCAAGGCGTCGGAAGAGCCGCTCTCCTCGATCAACAGCGGGGGTGACTGGATCTTCAGCGACACGCGGCTCGGCGGTTGCGACGGCACGTTCAAGATCTGTGAATACCAGACCTATTTCACCGGCACCGCCATGTCGGCCCGTCGCATGCCTATCGCAGTCCCGTGGACCGCAACCTTCAAGCTGTTCATCGGCAAGAGCACCACGAGTCCCGCCGACGGTTTCAGCTTCTTCCTGCACAATTCTCCGCAGCGGCTCGGACTCGCCGCAGGCACAACCGCAGAGAGCGGTTTCAACGCGATCCCCAAGAGTTTCGGAGTGCGTTGGTGCTTCTATCCGAGCCACTCAGAAAATATGTTGTATAAGACATGTATCGGCCGTAACGGTGCTTGGAACACGGGTACCGCTCAGAGTTACCTGCCGGCAAAGATTATCAAAGGCTCCGAGACCGCCTTCACGCTCCGCTACGAGCCTGCCTCCGGAACGCTCTCCTCCATCATGGCGCATGACGGGACGGTTGTCACCAACACCTTCACCGACATCAATCTGGTTACGGACGTGCAGGACACGGAGGCCTATATCGGGTTCGGCAGCGGCACCGGCGGTTCCTATCAGGAGTTGTTCGTGCGTGATTTCCGCGTCACGTATGATGAGCCAGCCGACGCCGCCTCCGGTCAGGACTATCTCGCCAAGTTGATCCTGCCCGACGCTTCGACCAACACGGTCACGCTCGACACATCGTTGCCCGACCGCCAATTCCGGCTCACAGCAACGGAGATCGGCGACGATGCGACACTCCGCGTGAACGCCTCGCGCGAGCCAGGCACACTCGTACTCAATGCCCCGGCGCTGGCTGGCGACGCTGCGTTTGACATCGATGCCGGCTGCACACTGGCGATCAGCGACCTGACCGGCGGTGAAAGCCTCACGAAACGCGGTACGGGCACGTTGACGCTCGCGGGTGCGACGGCCGACTACGCCGGCGGCACACGGATCGAGGCGGGCACGCTGGCGCTCGACGCGGCACACTTACCACGTTCGACCGACCTGCATGTGACATCCGGCGCGACGCTCGGACTGACCTTCACCGGCAAACAGTATGTGCATACGCTCAGCGTGGATGGCGTGCTGATGCCCGGCGGGGTCTACACGGCGGAGAAGGCGGCGTGGATCGCAGGCCCCGGCACGCTGGTCGTGACCTATCCGCCGGTCGGCTCGATGATGTTCCTAAAATAAGCGTTTCAAAAAGGAGAGACTATGAGACCCCTCATCGTGACAAGCTTGGCCGCATTTGGTGCGGCGATGACGCTGTCGGCTGCGGACGGCACCTGGGTCGCGCCGGGCGGCGGCGTGTGGAGTGACACAGCCAACTGGCAGGATGAGACTGTGGCCGAAGGGAGCGGCGCGACCGCCACCTTTACTGCCGGTGGCGGTACGGTGAACAACGACATGGAAGCGCTCACGCTGCGCGGGCTGCAGCTCGGCGGCGCGGGCTACATCCTCGCCGGCAACACGCTGGCGCTCGACGCGGCGGGGTTCATCACGGTATTGGACAACAACCATATCGTCGGTCTGCCGCTGACGCTGGGCGGCAATACGGATGTCACGACGGCACCGGGCACCGTTCTCGCGCTTGACGGCGACATTGACGGTGCAGGCGGTCTCACCCTCACGGGTGGCCAGTTCGCGCTCAACGGGGCCAACTCCTTTACCGGCCCCTTCAACCATATCCGCGGCATCGTGTCGTTCGCCGATCTCGCTGCGCTCGGCATGAGCAGCGAGCCTGTCGTCCTCGGCGAGGGGGCCTTCCGCTACACCGGGCCATCCGCCGCCTTCGCCCGCGACCTCACGCTGCGCGCCGGTGTGCAGGCTGCCACGAACCGCGCCGCGGTCATCGACATCACCGATCCCGCCGCCACGCTCACCGTCTCCGGTCAGGTCCGCACCGAAGGGGGCGCGTTCGTCAAGACCGGTCCCGGCACCGTCGCCTTCACGTTTCCCGGCGCGCAGACCATCGGCCTGAACTATTACGGCGGGGCTTCTGGCGTCCTTGCCTTCGATGAGGACGGCATCCTCACGAACGGCAACAACCGTTTCACTATTGAGCGTGGCACCGTGCGCCTCGGCGCGCCCGGCCAGACCAACGTCATCCAGGCCGGCTGGGTCGGCTGCCGCAGCCTCTATTCGCCGACACTTGAAATCAACGGCGGTTACCACCGTTTCATCAACGACTTTTTCACGATCGGCCGCGGAACCGGCACCTCCGCATCGCCTCAGTCGCCCGGAATGATTATTGACGGCGGGGCGACCGTCACCATGGAGGGATCGGGTTTTGTCATGTCCAACGCGCAAGGGGAGCCCGACCATCGCTGTCGTCCTTGGCTGCGTATCGACGGCGGCTCCACCCTTAAAGTCAACGGCTCCATCTTTCTCGGCGAGCACAATAGGGCCACCGGCACGGTCGACGTCGTCAACGGATCAACTTTTATTTCCGATCATCAGACCAGCGACCGTGGCCTGATCGTCTCACCCTCGTATGATGCCGATATGACGGTCACGTTCGACTCGGCCTCCACCAACCGGGCCTACCTGATGCGTGTGGCGCGCGGCGGAAAGGTGATCTACAAAGGCGGCAGCGTGCTTGAACTCGACGGTTCGCCAGTCAATGCCACCGCAGGCGGCAACACTGAGGGCAGCGTGACCTTCGACAATGCGACGCTCAAGCAGCGCACCGCCACGCGTTCGGCCGACTGGTTCACCGGCAGCCACAGCCTGTTTGTCGGTTCCGGCGGGCTGACGGTCGATGTCAGCACATACGGCTGGATCGGTCCGGCTCTCAAACCGTCCGGCACGGGCGGGGCGATCACAAAAACCGGGCCGGGCACGCTGGCCCTTCCGCCGCCGCAAGTCCCGGTCACGGTCGCCGCGGGCACGCTCGCGCTCGCGGCCGATGCCGTCAATGTCGCGCCGGCAACAACCGCGCCGATCACCGTGTTGCCCGGCGCGTCTCTACAGGTTTCTGGCGCCAACGTGCTGAACGTCACGCCTGTCTTGACGGATACCCTCCTGCTGAAAGCGCCTTCGCTCGCCTCCCACTCCGACAACTGGACCTTCGGGGGCATCGCCCAAGCCGGTCGTACCGACGGCCATCTGCGTCTTACATACGACCTGAGTACAAACCCAGGCGCCGGCAGTGCCTGGCTGACACGTAAACGCGCAGTCACCGGCCCGTGGACCGCCCGCTTCACCTATCGCGTCTTCGCGCAGACGACCACGCCAGCCGATGGTGTGGCGTTCATCATCCAGAACGACTCGCGCGGCACAGCCGCACTCGCGGGCACGGCTCTGAATGCGGGTTATCAAACCTCAACCGGCATCCCCGGCATCAGTAATTCTGTCGCCATCGGCCTGATCGGTTACACCAGTTACCGCCGGCTCACCCTCGGTCAAGGCGGCCTCTGGACAGTCACCAATACCGTGTTGCCGAGTTTTGACAACAGCGGGGCCCCTTGGCAGGTGACCGTCCGTTATGACGGAGCGGGAACACTGGGTGTTGAGGTCGAACGCCCTGACCGCCTGTTCCGGCACGCGCAAACCTATGCCGTGAATCTCGCCGATGAGGTCGGCGCGGACGAGGCATATGTCGGATTTGCTGCCGGCGTCGGCGGCTCCTACGGCGCGCACACCATCACCGATTTCACGTTCGAGAACGACGTGGCCGAATTGTGGTCCGCCGCCATTCCGCACCGTCTTGGCGGCGCCTTCACCCTTGGCACCGACGAGGCGTTGCCGGTCGCGCTACTGCCCTCCGCTGAGCACTCCGCTTTCTCACTCGGGTCCTTGACCTACTCGGACGGAGCCGCTCTCGATATCTCGACCGCAGCCGCCGACACCATCCCCGTACCTGCCGCTCTCCCCGAGATCTCTCTAACCAACCAGTCCATGTGGGTGCTCTCGGGGTCAGCGCGCTGGTTGCCTGACGGGACGCTCGCCCACACCATTGCCGCAGTCAATCAACCTTCAGGCTCCTCGAAGACCGCCGACCGATACCCCGTTGCCGGCTCGTGGACCGCGCGGATCGGCTATGCGTTCGGCGAGGCGAGCGGCCTGCCAGCCGACTTGATCCAGTTCCGCTTCATAAACGGCAGCAAAAATTTCGCTGTCGAATGGCGGTACTATGACGGCAGTATCCACTCCACCCGTCTCAAGATTATCACGAATGGCGTCAAGCGGGTCATCACTGACGACATCGCGCCGGTCACGCTGACCAACCGTATTCCTGCGACTTTTGTTCTGAAATACGATTCCCCTGCGAAGATGTTGACCGTCACCTCCATTCAGGACGGTGTCGGCACCAATGTCACCGCCATTTCCGACATCGACATCGCCGCTGCCCTTGGCGCCACCGACGCCACGATGGGTTTCAACGGCGTAACAGGCGGCCAGTATACCGAGAACATCATTACCGATTTCTCGTTCACGCCCCTGTCGTCTGCCGATCTCATGACGATTCCGGCATCAAGCGCCCCCGCATCACTCGCCTTTGACAGCTACAGCGGTACGGGAGCACTCACCGTGCGCAACGGCACGCTCAATCTGCCTGGCGACGTCGGCCGCCCGACCGCAGATCTCGCCGTCAGGCTGGAGGACGGTGCGGGCCTGCTGCTTGGCAAAGTATCCCTTGCTCCCTTGGACGCTGCACGCGGCACACGTTCCGACTGGCTGTTCAGCCAGATCGGCAGGTGGGTGTCCAGCGACACCATGCAGTTCTGCGCGGCTGTCAACAATACCAACGGCACCGTCACATCGACGCGCCGTGTCCGCGTGTCGGACGCTTGGACGTGCACATTTGACTACACGTGGGGCTCAGGCATGAACTCCCCAGCCGACGCCTTCTGCCTGTTCCTGCACAACGACCCGCGCGGGCCGGGCTATTCCAAAGGCAATACCGGAGGGGCCGGCTTCCAAGATATGCAGAACAGCGTCGGCGTGCGCTGGTATTTCTATCCCAACAACACCTCCGGAGAAAAGAACCGCGTAGCGATCGGCTACAATGGCTCGTTCATTGCAGATTCCCGGCAACTGTACGAGCCGGTCCTCTTCTACAGCAATGCTCTCACACGCGTCACGGTGAAATATGACCCTGTCGCCAAGACGCTCACGAGCATCATCGGCAACGACGGGCCGCGTTCTGACACGTTGAATCCCGCACGCGAATTTCTTGCCGTCACGAACGTGTTTACCGACGTGGACATCGCCCAGCGCGTCGGCGGCGACTACGCGCATGTCGGGTTCGGCGGCGGAACGGGCGGCGTAAACGCCGAGATGCGCGTCCGCGACGTGCGTTTCTCCTCTGACACGCCGTCCGACGCCATGTCCGATGTCGATTCACTCGCATCGCTGGAACTGCCCGCCGCAGCGGCCGGCCTTGTCACACTCGACTCCCCCGTGCCCGACGGCACGTTTAACATCCCAACGCTCACGTTAGGCGACGGAGCGACACTCGCGCTTGCCACATGCGGTGTTCCCACCCCGACGCTCGCGCTCGGCGCCGTGACGCTCGACGGCGAAGGCGCATTCGATGTGCCCATCACCGCTCAATGCAAGGTGGAGTCCGTCACCGGAACGGGATCACTGGTCAAGCGTGGCGCGGGTACGCTGGCACTCACGGCCCAGACAGCCGGCTATGTTGGCGTCACGCGGCTCGAGGCGGGCACGCTGGCCCTCGACGCGGCTCGCTTGCCGCGCGCGACCGACCTGCATGTCACCTCCGGCGCGACGCTCGGACTGGCCTTCACCGGCAAGCAATACGTGCACACGCTCACCGTGGATGGCGTCCCGATGCCCGGCGGGGTCTACACCACAGAGAAAGCGGCGTGGATCACAGGGCCCGGCACACTGGTCGTGACCTATCCGCCGGTCGGCGCGATCCTGTTCGTGAAATAAGGATCAGTGCCTGAAGCTGCGCTGGCCGGTAAAGACCATGGCGACGTTGGCGCCATTGCAGCAGTCGATCACGTCCCAGTCGCGGATCGCACCGCCGGGCTGAACGATGGCCGTGATGCCCTCACGGATGCCGACTTCCGCGCCGTCACGGAACGGGAAGAAGGCATCCGACACCATGCTGCAGCCCGGCAGTCCACCCTTGCGCGCCTTGACCTCTTCGTCGATCTCGGCCATGAAGCTCCGGCCCTGATCGCCGAATTTCAGGACAAGGTCGTTGTAGGGCGTGGCGTGTTTCTCCCAAGCGATCCAGTCGGCCAGTTTGCGGTAGGCTTTGTCGCGCGCGATCTCGGCAACCCCCACGCGGTCCTGCTCACCGGTGCCGATGCCCACGGTCGCGCCGTCCTTGACGTAGAGCACGGAGTTGCTGGTGACCCCCGCCTCGACCAGCCACCCGAAGATCAGGTCGGCGGATTCCTGCGGGGTGGGCAGACGCTTAATGCGGTGAACCGTGCCGTCCTTACGGGTACACTCGGCCGGGATGAGCTGCGCCGCCGTACGCGCCTCAGGCACAAATGACCACTGCGCCACCAGTCCGCCGTCGATCAGCGATTTGAAATCAACCACACGCTGCGCCACGAAGGAGGTCAGGCGCGCCATGTTGTTGATGCGCATGACACGCAGGTTTTTCTTGGCCGCGAACAGATCCATGACGCCCGGGGCGAACTCAGGCGCGACCACCACCTCGGCATAGTTCTCGACGATCAGTTTGGCGGTCTCCAGATCGACCTCGCGGTTGAGCGCGATACAGCCGCCGAACGCCGCCAGACGGTCGGCCTTGTTGGCGCGGAAATAGGCCTCGGCCAGCGTACGGCCGCGGGCAACGCCACACGGGTTGTTGTGTTTCACAATGACCGCACACGGCGTGTCGTCGAGATAGCGCAGGATATTGAGCGCGTTGTCGGCGTCGGTCAGGTTGGTCTTGCCGGGATGCTTGCCGGACTGCAGCAGCTCGGGATCGGAAGCCAGGTAACGGCCCGGCGCGATGGATGTGACATCGCCCAATGTGAGGTTGCCGTTCACGAGCTTGTAGAGCGCGGCCTCTTGGCCGGGATTCTCGCCGTAACGCAACCCCTTCTCCTCACCGTCGATCACCCAGGAGACTTTCTCGTAACAAAGTGTCTGGCGTGAATCGCCGTCGATAAAAGAGATCTCCATTCGCGGCGTGAAGTGGTCATCCATGATCGTCTTGTAAGCGGCTTTCAGGTCAATGGCCATGGGGCACCTTTTGGATTTCGGGTTTCGGGTTGAACGTTACGGACAAAAGACGGTCGTATTAAATCACAAACGGTGCGGCGCTGCAAAGGGCGCGGTACAATCGGCGTGGGGTTCCCGCACTCCATAGGCCGCTCACGCCTCTCATCAAAACACTCGTTCAACTCTCCCTATTTCTGTGGCGACAGGATTTGCATCAGCGCCTGGCCAAAAACCTGGCCCTGCCGCATCATGCCGAGATCGTTCGGATGGCACCCGTCCACGGTGCCCTCGCCATCATGGCCGAGCATCTCTTTGGCTTTTAAGTAGTGTAGGCGTGCCCACTTGGCACTGTCCTCCGCCTTCAGTTTCTCAAAAATCTCACGCAGGATTTTGGCCTTTGAGGTTGGCGCGTGTCCGAAGACATGACAATCCTCCGCCAACAGGATCGGCGTGTCAGGCCGTTTGTCACGAAGGGCACGGATGAACGGCTCGGCGCGATCGCGGATCAAGGCGTCGTTCATGTTCCACAAACAGTCGAGCACATAGACCGACGCATCGATCTCAGCCACCAGGTCGCAAAGCGCCATCTCCATCTTGCCATTGCCGGAAAAACCGAGATTGACCACCGGCGCATCCACCAGACGGCCCGCAATCGCGGTAAAGGCCATGCCGGGACGCGAGGCACATCCACCTTGCGTGATCGATGTCCCGTAAAAGACGATCGGACGCATCCGTCCATCGGCGCGCGGCGGCGGTTCTCGGAGTGAATGGCCAACGGGAACGCCGACCTCGACCAGATCAGTCGCGTTGTAAAGCGGCAGATAAATCAAGCACTCGGCATTCGGTGTGATCGTGGTCTCAACCGTGTTGGTCACAGCCGTGGGGCGCCCATTCTTGACGAAGCGCCAACCCTCAGGCGACCGTTGATAAATGTCTACGCCACTGACGCCCGTCGCGGGCATATGCGGCATGGAGAGCGAGGCATTGCGCACGGCCCAACGTACGGTCAGTCGCTTCGCGTCGGTCACAACGCGTAAAGCCATGCCGGCCGAGTTGCGGCTCCGCCCCCACACTGCGGACGGCACGGTCTCTTTAGCGCGTGCAGGCAAGCGGTCGTAATAGCAGTCTGTATCCTTGAAGGCCAGGCCCTCGATCGTCAGAGACTGACCATCGAACCAGACCGTCTTGCCATCCGCATCTTCGCGTCCCGACACGCCAGCAGCCTGCGCCGTCAGCACAAGCCCGGCAAACATGATCCCGCATGACACGATACGCCAACGCTTATTCATCATCCGGCCCCTTCTTTCATCCCGCATGTTCCTCGTCAGAACGGCGGCATGCGGTTTTAAAAAAAAGACGCGAGTCCTCATCAGGACACGCGCCGCAATCAATCATGCCTTCCGGGCATTTATCCGTCACACAGGCGTTAGTTCTTGTGACGGTAGATGATCCGCCCCTTGGTCAGATCGTACGGCGAAATCTCAAGGGTCACCTTGTCACCCGCAGCAATCTTGATGAAAAACTTCCGCATCTTACCGGAAATGTGCGCCAACACCTCATGTCCGTTGTCTAATCTCACCCGATACATGGTGGCAGGCAACACCTTAACCACGACTCCGACCACCTCTATGGCATCATCACTCGGCATAATTCTACGTCCTTCGATTTGAAATCGTTTTTAACTGTAACATGGGCGCCGCAAGGTTGACAAGTCTTGCCCCAACACAAAAAAAATGAAAAAAATGAAAGAAGGGGGTGCATCCCCTGATTCCTCAGCCGGGCGTACCGGCTTTTGCTTTTTGCGAACATGGAATTGTGATATAAAGAGGCGAAATCTTTTTTGGAAAAGGAGGCCGATCCAGTTGAAGAAACGAGGCATGTTGATCGGAGTGGCGGTCCTGGGGGTCTGTGTGGCTGTGGCCCTGGTGGTGGAGGGCCGGCGCGACCGCCGTCCGGTGTTGGTCTGCTTGGGGGACAGCCTGACTTCCTGCGGGGGAGCAGGTGGCCATTTTAGCCACTGGTTGCAGCGCTATATGCCGGATGTGCGGGTGATTGACGCCGGGATCGGCGGCGACACTCTGGATGGCGGGCGCTCACGATTTGAGCGTGATGTTCTGGCGCACAATCCCGACGTGGTGCTGATCGCGCTCGGCGCGAATGACTTTTGGCGGAACCTGCGCCCGGTTTCGGCGCTGGGAGACGATCTGCGCGCGATGGTGCGGGAGGCGAGACAGCGCAAGATCCAGGTGGTCGTGGCAAGCTGTTTTGGGGATCGCGATTTCTGGGAAGAGGTGTGCACGGAGTTTGATGCCTCGCGCTTCAGGCTGGCTGAAGAGGTCGCCCGCATGGAGCGAGCGGTCTGTGAAGAGTATGGGTGCCTGTATGTGCCTAACATGCAGATCGACGTCAAGCCCAACCGGCTGCCGCCCTTCTGGGATGAGACGGATCATCCCAACCGCGCGGGGAACGAACAGGTCGCGCTGTGCCTGCTGCCCGCGTTGCGGCAGGCGGTGTCGCGGGTAGCGACGAAGTAGGCGACGGAATGCGAGACAGATACGAACGAAGAATGGGGGCTGGACATGGCTGACTGGCGGAGTGAATTGAGCGGGATTCTGGGCGGCAGGGCGCGCGCGACGCGCGCGGAGCAGGAGAACGCGCAGTTTGAGGCGTTTCTCGACAACGTGGCTCTGCCGGCGCTGAATGAGATTGCTGAGGAGCTCTCCGGCAAACACGGCCGCGACGCGCAGGTGCGTCGAGCGCCGGCCTCGGTGACGCTGAGCGTGCGCTCGGCCGATGTGGAGGAGATCAGTTTCCGCGTGATGAAGCATTTCGTGCAGACCGGCATTTTGCCGCGCGCTGAGGTGCGTATCAACCGCCGGACGCGCTTGGTCAAGTACGAGTGCATGTTCAAGGACGATCCGCAGAACTATCCGATCTCAGATGTGACACAGGAGGAGGTCATCGCCGCCTTCATCAAGTATTATCGGATGGTGATGGATCCGGGGCAGGCCAACGCGGCGGACTAGCGCGGTGTTCAGACGTTCGGGCGGATGACAATGGAAGTTTGCGTATTGGGAAGCGGGAGCAGGGGCAACAGCATCTATGTGTCGGGCGGCGGCACGTCGTTGCTGGTGGACGCCGGACTTTCCGCGCGGGCGTTGACCGCCCGGTTGCGTGAGGCCGGCATCTCCCCGCAGTCACTCCAAGGCATCCTGCTGACGCACGACCACGAGGACCACTATCGGGGCATCGAGGTCTTCAGCCGCAAGCACGCCTTGCCGCTGTTCGCGAATGAGGGCACCGCATCCGGCGTCGAGGCGCACTTCCCGGGGGTCGCGTTCTCGTGGCACATTTTCGAGACGGCCTCGGCTTTCGAGATCGGCGGCCTGCGTGTCGAGGCGTTCACGGTGCCGCACGACGCCGCCGATCCTGTCGGGTTTGTCTTTGACGATGGCGTTTCGCGCCTTTGCGTGGTGACCGATCTGGGGCAGGCCACCCCGCTGGTCAGCGCCAAACTGGCGCGTTGCCACGCGGCGATTGTCGAGAGCAACCACGATTATGACATGCTGATGCAGTCTGACCGCCCGTGGTCGCTCAAGACGCGCATTGCCGGCCGCAGCGGCCACCTTTCCAACGATGACGCGGCCGCGCTGATGAGTGCCACGATCCCCGGCCAGATGCACACGCTCTGGCTGGCGCACCTGAGCGAGGCGTGCAACACGCCGGCGTTAGCGCTGAACACGATGCGTCAGGCGCTCGCGAAAGCCGGACGCGCCGATGTGCGCGTGGAGGTGCTGAGCCAGTCGCGGGTGAGCTCGCGGCTCACGTTCTGAAGACGGGCGCCGCCCGTGCGTGTCCCTCCATTCAAAAAAACGGTGCGCGGCGTGTAAAAAAATCGCGGGGTCGGCTCATAGAGGATGGAAGGAGTGCCCATGTGGTCTGACAGGCCGGGTCGCGAGGAGCCCTACACGCAGTTCGCCAAGGAGCTGACAAACGCGCAGTTTGATCTGTTTGCTTTTGTCTCGATGCTGCTTGGCAATCGCGATGCCGCGAAGGATGTGCTGCAGGAAACGAATGTTGCCTTGCTGCGGCATGCGGCGGAATACGACACGCGGTGCCCCTTCCTGCCTTGGGCCAAGGCCTTTGCCTACAATCAGGTGCGCGCCTATCTCAAGCGCGAATCACGTGAGCGGTTGGTTTTCGATGACGCCCTGGTGGCGACTGTGGCGGATGATGCCCGTGAGGTGCCCGTCGAGAACGGACGGATGATGGAGCTTCTCGACCTGTGCCTGGGACGGCTTGCGGAGGCTCAGAAGCGCTTGATTCAGGATCGTTACTTCCGCCGCGAAAGCATTGCGGCGATCGCGCATCGCTTGCGGCGCAGCGAGATCTCGGTCTATGTGCAGATTCATCGGATCAGGCGCACACTGGGCGCCTGTATTGAGGACCGGATGAACGTCGAACGGTCGGGAGGGCGTGCATGACGCGCGCGGATGACTATTTTGAAGACCTGTTGATGCGGGTGCTGGAGGGCGTGGCATCCGAGCAGGATTTCATTACGTTTACCGAAATCATCCGCAGGGATGAGGGTCTGCGGCGGCGGTATGAACGTGAGATGTATGTGCAGGCGCTCTTAGACAGCCAGGGTGGCGCCTGTGCGCCGTCAGTTGGCGTGACGGAGCACTCAGAGGCGCGGGGCAGCCGGTTCCCGGACGCATCTCGCGAGATGCCGTGGTGGCGCAGAAGGCTGGTGTGGGCGGCGGCCGCCGCGCTGATGGTGCTGGCGGGTGGCGCACTCGCGCTGGCGGTCAAACAACAGGTTCTTGCCTCGCCGTATCGCACGGAACGCAGCACGCGCGAAACCGTTGTGCAATGGGTGAGCCAAGACGGGGCGGACGGATTGCGGCTCCCCGCCACGCTGCCCGGTGAACTTGAATTGGTCAAAGGCGAGGCAACGGTGCGGTTGACCTCAGGTGTCGAGCTGACGCTGTGCGGGCCAACCCGCATGACGGTGGCCGATGCCATGAGAATTGACCTGGCGTCCGGGCGGGTGTTGGTGCATGTCCCGCATTGGGCGATCGGATTTACCGTGCGGACGATGAATCTTGAAGCCTGGGACATGGGGACGGTCTTTGGCGTATCCGTTTCCAATACGGTGTCGGAGTTGTTTGTTTTCAAGGGCAGTGTCCAAGTGAATGATGCGTCAGGCGGCGGGGTGGGCCTGTGTGAAGAGGGCGAGGGGGTGTTTGCCTCGGGCGAATCTGCTCCGGTGAAAGTGGCGGCCGACTGGCCCGAGGCCGAGCAACTGTTCGCGCCCGTGCGCGGCCTCGGCGCGCGATCCCGCGCGTCTCGCGCTTTTGAAGTGTCTGACCGGGTCATCGCGGCATGGATCGACCGTTACATGCCGGAATCCGCATGGCGCGTTCGTGAGCGCTTCGCCCGTCAGGCGGCTTTACGCAAAGAGGCCTTGCGTTCCCAGATGCGGAAAACGCCTTGGGTTCCTTCAGCCAGGACTCTGACAGCGCCGGAAACTTCATCCGCAAGAACGGTTGCAGTGGCTCCGGAGACGCCGAGCCGGCAGGGGGCGAGCCCTGCACGCGGGACATCCCGGATGTCGGCCCCGGTCTTGGTCGACGTGTCGCCGCGGCACAACCGGCGGTGGATGACGGTATTTGCCAGGGAGATCCCCTTGCAGTGGACATGGCCTGACGGTGCGGCAACGGTCACGCTCACGCTGAAAGGACTGCGCACCAGCACGCGGGTCACGTTGGAGCGTCCGGTCTCGCAGTGGGTGTGGCAGGCATTCGACAGGGAAGTGCCAGACGCCGAGGACGTGGTGGAGGCGGCTCTCACCTTTTATGGCGGATCGGCTGAGCCGTTGAGTGTCTGGTCGACCCGCTTGGCGGTCCTGCCGGGGGCTTTCGGGGCGGCCCCGGTGTTAGGGGACAGCGCGGGCCGTTTATGGCAACGCGTGAAAAATGAGGCGGTTGTACCCTATGACGCGGAGTGGCTGGAGGAGACGGCCGAAGCGCCGGCAGGAACGCTGACTGTGGCCAAGTCGGGCGGATGGACGGTCACCGACGACGTGTTCGGCGTGACGGGATATGTAGGCCTGCCCTGGCGTCAGGCAGGGTGGGGCTACGGGACTTTTACGCTTTCGTTGGCGTTCGGGGATCCGCAGGGAGAGTGGACGGCCGTGATACACCGCCGTGCCGACGGCACGCTGGTGGGGATCCGTTGACTTCAAGGTGTGGCCCTGGACGCGTGATGGATAAAGGAGAGTGAGGTATGAGAAGAACGCTGTTGATGCTTGCATCAGTTCTTGTGCTGTGGCATGCCGTTGCCGAGCCGGTGGTGAGTCAGGTGACGGTCCGTCAGCGCTGGCCATGGAGCCGCCTGGTGGATATCGATTACGTCTTGGAGGGCGTGGAAGGTGGAATGTGGGACATCGAGGTGCGCGCGTTCGACGGGACGACACCGCTCGATTTGCCGTTTGCGTCGTTGAGCGGTGACAGGGCGGCGGTTTCAAACGGTCCGGGGCGTATCGTGTGGAATCCGACGGTCACGGCCTATACCAATGAACAGGTGCTGACGCAGTTCACCGTCGAGCTGACTCCGGTGCAGGCGCCCCTCTACCTGATCGTTGATCTTACCCATGCGGTGGGGACGCCACCAGTCGTGCAGTACCTGTACGAGGAAGACCTCGCGAGCGGCGCGTATGGCACAGTCGAGACCAACCCTGTGCCCGGGGTCATCTCGCTGGCGTGGACCGGTGTCACCAACGACGTGGCGAACAAAACCGACCGTCTTGTGCTGCGTCGGGTGCGCGATTTCTATATCGGGGTGTTCGAGTGGACCCAGGGACAACGTAAGAATGTGAATGGTGCCTATTACTCCAATTCGTATTACACGAACGCGACGGATCGCGCGGTGCATCCCGAAGAGCGGCTCTCGTACGTCGTGATCAGAGGTGCGCCCGGTGACAATCCGGCGGTTGACTGGCCCGCCACCGGCAGAGCGGTCAAACCCTCCAGCCTGCTCGGCCGGTTGCGCACCAAGAGCGGGCTGCCGTTCGACCTGCCGACCGATGAGCAGTGGGAGTTCGCCTGCCGCGCGGGTACTGCCACACGCTTCAACAATGGGAGCGACGACCTCAGCGCCATGGAGGAATTGGGCTGGTATAAATCGAACGCCAATGACCACACCCGCGAAGTCGGGCTGAAACGTCCCAACGCCTGGGGCCTCTACGACATGCACGGCAATGTCGAGGAGTGGTGCCTGGACTGGTTTGATGCCGAGAGGACGTTGCGCGTTCGCAGAAACGGATCCTGGCTACGGGAAGCGAGTTACAGCGCGTCGTCCTACAGCACGGGCTACGCGCCGAATGGCAGCGGCGGAACGTTGGGGTATCGGGTCGTGCTGAATATGCGATGAGGGACGGCATACGAAAGGACACGGCATGAAAAGGCTATTCGCGGCTTTGGCGGTATTGTGCGCGGCAAAGGGGTTTGCCGCATCGGAGCCTGTACTGGTGCACACCGCACCGTTACACAACCGGCTCTGGATGACTGTGGTGTCGAACGAGGTGCCGCTCTCATGGGCGTGGCCGCCTGACGCGCACTCGGCGGTGTTGACGCTGGCCGGGAAATACGTCAACGAGACGGTGGCGTTTGACGGCGTCACGACCGATTGGATCTGGCGTCCAGCCGATGTCCCCGATGCAGCGCGGGACGATGTGGTTGACCTGCTGCTGACCTTTCGCGGGGCGGGAGACGAGCCCGTAGGCGTGCTGGCCGCACGGCTGGCTGTGGTCGCCGGGGCAGCCGGGCCTGTCCGGGTCATGCCGGATGAGTCGACGTCCGACTGGACACGCGTGAAGGAGGACGTGGTGATCGGTTACGATGCGGCGTGGCGGGACTCGGCCAAGATGGCATCCGGCAGCCGTCTGACAATCGTCAAACCGGATGGCGGTGCCGTCACCAACGTGATGGCGGATGTGTCGGGCTTCGCGCTTTGGAACGTCAAAAGCGAGAGGTGGGGATTTGGTGCATTCACGCTCGCCCTGGACTTTCCGGGTGGCAGTGGCGGATGGGAGGCCACGTTGACGCGTCTGCCTGGCGGAACGTGGGTGGGAATCCGGTGAGTGCGCCAAGCAAAGCGTGCGATATGCAGTCGGTTAAAGTCCGACACAGGGAAAGCCTAACCAGCACCCTGTTACCGAATGTGCAGACGGGGAGGCAACGAACCGGCTGAAGCCACAG
>Ga0209407_1002085_pt1 | contig 19328 bp, 13 predicted proteins | sample AD_JPNHG3_MetaG_FD_184410 | JGI IMG/M metagenome (GOLD analysis project Ga0209407, IMG submission 184410) | Active sludge microbial communities of municipal wastewater-treating anaerobic digesters from Japan - AD_JPNHG3_MetaG (SPAdes) (version 2) | ecosystem: Engineered > Bioreactor > Anaerobic... | reverse complement strand
CGATGGTGGCGCGCCACCTGGAGAGCGTGGAACTGTGGGATACGGGGCGGTTGCTCTCTGGCACGCGAAAAACGATACGTCAAGGGCTACTGGTGCCGTGCTATATCGTATTGGACGTGCTGCTGCTGTGCGGGGTGTGGGTGCTGGCGCGCTGGGAGACGGGGTTGCCGCTTTCCCGCGCGGCATTCCTTTCCGACCTGCCGCGTTATGTGGTGCCGGTGTTTGTGCTGCTGGTGGTGGCGAAGGTCTATCAGCGTGTCTGGTCGCGGGCGCAGATCCGCGATTTTGCGATTCTCGGCGTGGCCGTGGCGGCGGGAGCCGCCATCGGTGCCGGACTGGTTTGGCTGTTCAGCGCGGAGCATCCGCATGTGGGCCGCTTTACGCTGTTATTCGGCACACAAGCTATGATTCCGCTGTGTGCGATCCGCCTGTGGCGCGACAGCGTGAGTGGCCTGACACAGTCTTTGGAACGGAAGATCCTGTTCAAGAAGCCCGACGTGAAACGCCTGCTGGCCTACGGAGGCGGCATCCGCTTCAGAAGCTATCTGCGAGAGTTGCGGGTGCGCCCCGGATTGAACGATCGGGTCATTATTGGGATCATCGATGATGACATCAACCTGCGCGGTCGGATCATCTCCGGACACCGGGTGATCGGCGGTTTCGACCGCTTAGACGAGTGGTTGCCCCAGCAGCAGGTAGATGGCGTAATTATCACCTGCCTGATGGACGAAGCGAAACAAGCGCATGTGGTGCGCGTGCTGAGCGAGGCGGGTTTGTGCGTGCTGCTTTGGGCGTGTGAGGAGAAATTGTTGTGCGAGGCGAAAGCCGCACCACAGACGCAGCATGAGAAGGAGGATGAGAAATGAAAAGTTTTCGCAAGGAGTTGTGGTTCAAGGCGCCGAGCCGACGGGCGTACATTAACATCACGCCGGAAGTGGATGCGTGCCTGCGTGAGAGCGGAATCCGTGAAGGACTCTGTCTGGTCAACGCCATGCACATTACGGCAAGTGTGTTTATCAACGATGATGAACGAGGGCTGCACGCCGATTTCGAGCACTGGCTGGAGCAGTTGGCGCCGGAAAAGCCGCACAGCCAGTACGCGCACAACGGCGCGGAGGACAACGCCGATGCGCATCTGAAACGGCAGATTATGGGCCGCGAGGTGGTCGTGGCGGTGACCGAAGGTCGGCTGGACTTCGGGCCGTGGGAGCAGATTTTTTACGGTGAATTCGACGGGTTGCGTAACAAGCGCGTACTGGTCAAGATCATCGGGGAGTAGACCGTGTTATTCAATTTGATGAAGTTCATCACTTGGTTTTTGAGCCCGTTGACGCTGGCGGTGTTCGGCGTGCTGCTGGGCGGCTACTGGGTATGGCGTGATCATCTGCGGCGCGGCCTGTGGGCGTTGGCGCTGTCGGTGGTGTGGCTGTGGGTCTGGGCGTCGCCGTGGTTCTTCATTCTGATCGGCGGCGCGTTGGAGCGGGCCTATCCCCCGGCCAAGCCGGAGTCGTTGCCGCGCGCCGACGCAATCGTCGTACTGGGCGGCGGCATCAAATCGCCGACGCACCTGACGCCCGATGCCGATCTGACCACTGCGGCTGACCGCGGCTGGCACGCGGCGCGCTGTTACCATGCGGGTCGAGCGCCGTTGATCCTTTTTTCGGGCGTCGGCGAGGGCCCCGGCATGCGCCGGTTCCTGATTGATCTCAAGGTGCCTGCAGATAAAATCGTGCTGGAGACCGACAGCAAAAACACCTATCAAAACAGCCTGTTCACGCGCGAAAAGCTCAAGGAGATCAAAGCCAAACGCGTCCTTCTGGTCACCTCGGCGTGGCACATGCGGCGTTCGCTGCTGGTTTTCAAACACATGGGTGTGGAGGCGATACCGGCCGCCACGGACTACGAAGCACTGTCGACGCGCGGCATGCTCTCCCCCTCGAAACTCGCCTACTATTTGCCGACAGCCGACTGCCTCGACAAGAGCTCGGCGGTGCAGAAAGAGTATATCGGCTACTGGGCGTATCGCGTATACCTGCTCACAAGAAAGGTCCGAGGCCGCTCCTAGGGGGCGAAAACCGTCAAAAAGCAGGAGCCCGTCAACCGTTTTCCCTCCGCGCGCAGCGCGGAAGGCGGCTTGCGGGGACGCTCGCCCTCCAGTCTATGATCGGACTCGCGAAGCGCTGGGACGAGCGTCTGCTCGTCCGGGCGGCGTTTCACGCCGCCATTTTTGCATGCGTCGTTGCGGGTCAGCGCGTGGTCGCAACAATCGGTTCCGATAGTGATCCCGATCCCGATTTGGATGAAACCATGAAACCTGAAACCGAAGAGCGTTGAAAGTTCAAATTGCTCTTTTTAGGTTTTAGTGTCCTATTCCGCATGGTATTGCGGATTGGTCTTGACCGTTCCGCAGTAATATGAATAATAGTCGGCCATGAAAATCTACCCCAGAGTGTATACGGAGCTTTTGAAAAAGCATCTTTCCGAGAACCGCCAGATGGCGTTTATGTCGGGGCCGCGCCAGGTGGGGAAGACCACGGTGTGTCTCGGATTGGCGGATGCCTGTCTGAACTGGGACAATCAGGATGAGTGTGCGTTGATTTTGAAAGGCCCCGCAGCGGTTGCGTCTTTTGCGGAGCTGCAAAAACTGCATGCAACCAAGCGTATCGTGGCGTTCGATGAGATTCACCGTTACACGCGCTGGAAAACATTCCTCAAGGGCTTTTTTGATGTTTATGGCGAAACGGTCGGCATTGTGGTGACGGGCTCCTCGCGACTGGATGTTTTCAGGCGGGGCGGGGACAGTTTGATGGGACGCTATTTCCTTTACCGGATGCATCCTTTCAGTGTGGCGGAGTTGATCTCTGCGGCGGTCAGTGAGGATGTGATTTCACCGCCCCGTCCTCTTGCCGATGACGAGTGGGATGCCCTTTGGGCACACGGCGGGTTCCCCGAACCGTTCGTTAAGCGGGACGCGCGCTTCTCACGCCGCTGGCAGAACCTGCGGCAATCGCAACTGCTGCGCGAGGATGTGCGAGAGCTGACACGCATTCGGGAAATTGACCAGTTGCTCGCACTGGCGTCACTGCTGGCGTCACGTTCGGGGCAGCAGGTTGTTTACGCTTCGCTGGCAAGGGAAGTCCATGTCAGTGAAAACACCGTTCGTGCGTGGATCGGCGCGTTGTCAGCTCTGCATCACGGCTTTCTGGTCAAGCCTTGGCACCGTTCGGTCGCGGCTGCGATTCGCAAAGAGCCGAAGTGGTTTCTGAGAGACTGGTCCCTTATCGAGGACCCGGGCCAGCGGGCGGAAACGTTTGTCGCTTGCCATCTGCTGAAGGCGGTCGAAGGTTGGACCGATCTGGGAGAGGGACGGTTCGGTTTGTTCTATATCCGTGATAAGCAAAAACGCGAAGTTGATTTTGTGGTGACACGGGATCAGAAACCTTGGTTTCTGGTTGAGGTTAAATACTCTGACACGGCACTGTCGCCATCGTTGGATTTCATGCAGCGGCAGATCCGCAGCAAGCATGCGTTTCAAGTCGTCATCGACGAGCCTTTTGTTGAAGCGGACTGCTTTGTCCATCAGACTCCCGTTGTCGTTCCGGCCCGCACGTTTCTGAGCCAGTTCCTTTGACCGTAACCGAGCGCAACTAAGGGACCGCAACTAAGGGACAGGTGTTTAGACGACTAATGGATGACTCGACGGTGGCAGCGAAAGCGAAAGGTGGCAGCAAAAGGTGGCAGCGAAAGGTTGCCCCGACCGCAAGAAATAGGGTACACTCTCCGGCTGTTGTTCTCGAAAGGCTATAGCGGCCGGTAGACCGTTCATGGGGAGTTTTTATGCCGAATACGATTTTGGTGGGTGCGCAGTGGGGTGACGAAGGCAAGGGCAAGGTGATCGATGTCCTGACGTCACAGGCGGATGTGGTTGTGCGGTTCCAAGGCGGTAGCAACGCCGGGCACACCGTGATTGCGGAGGGCGAGAAGTATGTCCTGCATCTGATCCCTTCCGGCATCCTGCATCCCGACAAGCAGTGCGTGATTGGCAACGGCGTGGTGATGGATCCCTTCGATCTGATTCAGGAAATCGAGGGCCTGCAAGCGCGGGGCTTTGATCTGCAAGGCCGTCTGGCGATCAGCGACCGTACGCACATGGTCATGCGCTGGCACCGCGCGCTGGATGCGGCCGACGAGGCGCGCCGTTCGCAAGAGCGCAAGATCGGTACCACGGGACGCGGCATCGGGCCGGCCTATGGCGCTAAGATGAGCCGTGTCGGGCTGCGTGTCGGCGAGATGCTGAGTCCTCGGTTCCTGGATCAGGTTCGGTCCGGGGTTGAAGAGGCGAATACGATCCTCGCGAGCCGGGGCGCGCCGACGTTGGACGTGCAGGAGACGGTGTCGGCTTATGCGCAGGCGGCTGAGACGCTGAAGCCCTATATCGCGGATACGGTGGCGCTCGTGAACGCCGCTGACCGCGTCGGCAAGAGCATTCTGATGGAAGGCGCGCAGGGCACCATGCTGGACATTGATTTCGGAACCTATCCCTTTGTGACATCGTCCAATCCCTCGGCTGGCGGTGCCTGCACGGGTTCGGGGCTCTCGCCGCGCAGGATAGACCGGGTGGTTGGCGTGATCAAGTGCTACACGACGCGCGTCGGCGCGGGACCGTTCCCCACTGAATTGACCGACGCCACCGGCGAGCATCTGCGCCAGAAGGGCGGCGAATTCGGCACGACTACTGGTCGGCCCCGGCGCTGCGGCTGGTTTGATGCAGTTGTGGGTCGTCACTCCGCCATGGTCAACGGTGTGGATTTCTGGGCCATGACCAAGTTGGACGTGCTGGACGAACTACCGGCCATCAAAATCTGTACCGCGTATGAGCGCGATGATGGTGTGCGCTATGAGACCTTCCCGGCAGACCTGAGTACCTTGGAGCGTTGCACGCCGGTGTATGAGGAGATGCCGGGCTGGATGACGCCGACCAGTAATTGTACGCGCTATGAGGAACTTCCGATCAAGGCACGTGCCTACGTGGAGCGTCTGGTATCGTTGATCGGCGGTCGGCTGGGCATCCTCTCTGTCGGGCCGGCGCGCGAGACCACGATGCGCCTCGGGTTGTAAAAGAAAAAGAGATTGGCGGACCCTCAACGCATAAACGCGGAAGGAGGAAAGTCGCACGGTGGAAAACCCAGCCGATAGAGTACCGGCGCATGTCGCCATTATCATGGACGGAAACGGTCGTTGGGCCAGGCAACGCGGAAAGCCGCGCCTCGCCGGACATGAGGCCGGTGCCGAGACGGTGCGCTGTGTGCTTGATTACTGCCGCGACGTTGGGGTCGGTTACCTCACGCTCTACGCCTTCAGTACCGAAAACTGGTCGCGTCCGCAGGCGGAGGTGTCGGGGTTGATGACATTACTCCGTACGTTCATCGACAAATACGAGCGCGAGATGATCGAGCGCCGGGTGCGTTTGCGCGTGATCGGGCGGCGCGAGGACCTCTCCGGCTCGTTGCAACAGGCGCTGGCGCGTATCGAGCGTTCGACCGCCGCGTTCGACCGCCAACTCATCGTCGCGCTCAGCTATAGCGGGCGTAGTGAGTTGGCGCGTGCCGCGCGGCGCATCGCCGAAGAGGTCAAGGCCGGGACGCTCGTACCGGAAGAGGTCGACGAGGTTGCTGTGGCCGCACGTCTTGATGCGCCGGACGTGCCAGACCCGGATCTGATCATTCGTACGAGCGGCGAGTTGCGCATCAGCAATTTTCTGCTGTGGCAGTGCGCCTACAGCGAGTTCTACGTGACCCCGGTGCTGTGGCCGGATTTCCGGGAGGCGGATTTCCACGCGGCGCTGGCGGCCTATGCCGCGCGCGACCGCCGCTTTGGCGGTGTGGAGTCGGGGATGCCGTGCGCGGAAACGGCAGGGGCTAGGCAGGAGCAAGAATCTTGACGAAACGAGTTGTTACGGGTGTGCTGGTGGGAGCGGCCTGGCTCTTTGCCCTGTGCTATATGCCGGGCTGGATGCTCTTCGGCGTGCTGCTGTTGATGTCCTGCGCCTGCCAGAACGAGTTCTACCAAATGATGAAACGTAACGGCCATCCGGTCAGCCGCAACGGCGGCATGGCGATGGGCGCAGTGTGGCTGATCGCCTGTTACGCCTTTCCGCCCTGCGCGGCATACGAACTGCCGATGGGCCATCAGTTCGAAACGCTGGTGCTGGCGGCACTGATCTTCGCGTTACTGTTGCGTGTGCTGTTTGACTCGCGGATCGCACGACCGGTCGAACACACAGGCGTCACGCTGCTGGGCTTCTTCTACCTGCCCTTTATGCTCAGCTTTTTTATCCGGTTGGCGCAATGGGGGGCGGACTCTATGTTTGAGATTCCCTCGGCGCGCGTCGGTGTGTATCTGGCCTCTTACTTGGCAGCGGTCGTGAAGTTCAGCGACGTGGGGGCTTTTGCGGTCGGGGTCACGTGGGGGCGCCACAAGATGTTTCCGCGCGTCTCGCCTAAAAAATCATGGGAGGGCTTTTTCGGTGGGATCGCTGCTGCCATGCTCGTGAGCGTGGCGATGATTCAGGCGGCGAAACATTACACGTGGTTGCCAGGCGGCCCGCTGACCGCGCTGAATGTGCCGCATGCGCTGATCTTGGGCGCGGTGCTGGGGGTGGTCGGTGCGATGGGAGATTTGATCGAGTCGATGTTTAAACGTTCGGCAAACACTAAGGACTCCGCCGGTCTGCTGCCGGGCGGTGGCGGCGGCATCCTCGACATGTTCGACAGCCTGACCTTCACGCCCGCGGTCCTCTATTTCTATCTCGCTTGGTTTGTCGGACAATCAGTATCGCCATGAGGTCTGTCGTCATACTCGGGAGTACGGGTTCGATCGGCGAGAATGCGCTCAAGGTCGCCGAAGCCCTGCCGCATGCGGTGCGGGTGGTCGGTCTCGCCACACGCACCAATGTGAAGCGCGTGATCGAGCAGGCGTTGCAGTTCAGTGTGAAGGTGGTCGCGGTCGGGAGCCGGACCGCTGCCGCCGAGGCGGAGGCGCTGGCGCGTCCGCACGGCATTCAGGTTTGGGCTGGCGCGGAGGGCGTGACGGCGCTGGCTGGACTGGCGGCGGCCGATACCGTGCTCTGCGCGTTGGTGGGGCTGTCCGGTCTGCAGCCGGTGTTGACGGCGCTGGAGGCGGGCAAGGATGTGGCGCTGGCCACCAAGGAGGTGTTGGTCGCGGCCGGCGAACTGGTCATGCGGCGGCGCGCCGAGGCGGGAGTCAGCCTGTTACCGGTGGATAGCGAGCACAGCGCACTGTTCCAGTGTCTGCAATCCTCTGCCTTCGCTCCGGCCTGCGTGCGTACGCACGACAATGAACCAGCAGCCGAAGATCGCGTAGCATGCCTTACGCTCACCGCTTCGGGCGGGCCTTTCACGGCGCGACGCGAGGTCGATTTCGAACGGGTGACGCCCGAACAGGCGCTGGATCATCCATGCTGGAACATGGGGCGCAAGGTGACGATCGACTCGGCCACCATGATGAACAAGGGCTTGGAGATCATGGAGGCGCAGTGGCTTTTCAATGTGCCGGCCACGCGGATCGGAGTGGTTGTACACCCCGAAAGTATCGTGCATTCGCTGGTGACTTTTGTGGACGGAACGCAGTTGGCGCAGCTTTCGATGCCAGATATGCGCTTCCCGATCCAGTATGCGCTGGCTTGGCCCGACCGCCTGGCCGCCGTGATGCCGTCGCTGGATCTGGTGAGTCAGGGCCGTCTGACGTTCGAAGCACCGGACGAGTCGCGCTTCCCCTGCCTGCGGCTGGCACGTGAGGCGGCGGCCGTTGGCGGCACCTTGCCGGCGGCGCTTAACGCGGCGGACGAGGTGGCGGTCGAGGCATTTCTGGCGGGCGCGATCCCATTTGCCGGCATCTGGCGGACGGTCGAACAGGTGATGGACGCGCATGCGGTGCAGCCCGCCGCAACGTACGAGGCGATTGTAGAGGCGGACGCCTGGGCGCGCATCGCGGCTTCCGAGCGATGCGGCATGCGGGACGCGGATAAAGTTTTGGCCTGATCACGGATCCGGGCCGGGAAAGAGTGGTGGAGTATCATGGAGTTTTTGTTGTCGGTCTTAGCGGGCGCGTGTGTGCTCCTGCTGTTCGGTTTGGCGATTTTCATCCACGAGTTCGGTCATTTTCTGGCTGCGCGCTGGATGGGTTTGCAGGTGGACGCCTTTGCAATCGGCTTCGGACCGGCGCTTTGGAAGCGCACCGTCAACGGTGTGGAGTATAAGATCGGATGCATACCTTTCGGCGGGTATGTGGCGTTGCCGCAACTTGATCCTTCCGGTATGGAAAAGGTGCAGGGTGGCAGCGGCGAGGCGTCGCGCGATGACCTGCCCGATATTGCAGCGTGGCGGCGGATCGTGGTTGCGGTGGCGGGGCCGTTCGGCAATGTGGTGCTGGCGGTGGCGCTGGCTTTATGCATTGCTTGGATGCCGGGCGTGCGAACCGGCGCGTTGGATACGCGCATTGGGCTGGTGGAGGAAGGGACGGCGGCCTGGGAGGCAGGACTGCGTACCGGTGACCGCATTGAGAGCGTCAATGGGCACAAGGTGTCGACCTGGACCGACATGGAGGTTGAGTGGCAACTGGCGGGCGGTTCCGGCGAGGCGACCTTCGGCGTGTTGCGTAACGGCGCGCGCCACGACCTGACCATCACGTTTGAGACCAACAACGTGCTGGGCTTGCGGACGCTCGCCGGTGTCTTTCCCGAGGCGCGCTGCGAGGTGAAGGAAGTGATTCCCGGTTCGGCGGCCGCACAGAGCGGGTTGCAAGTTAAGGACGTGATCCTGGCGGTGGACGATACGCCGGTGATGGGTGCATATCATTTTTCATCACTGATCGCCAAGCGAGGTGCAAAACCGGCGCTGCTCACATTGAAGCGAGGCGCCGAGCACATGCAGCTCTCGGTGACGCCGCGCTACGAGGAAGAAGCCAAGCGCTATCTGATCGGTATCCGTTGGAGTGACGGTCGTGAGGGTACGAAGCCGTGGATGATGTACCGTGATCCGTGGCAGCAACTCAAATGGGATTCACTCTCTGTGGTCCGGGTTTTGCAGGCGCTGTTCGCGCCTGAATCGCCGGGCGAGCGCAAGGCCGTCGCACGCAACATCGGCGGGCCGGTGGCGATTGTGATGGGGCTCTACAGCACGGTGCGCGGTAGTTTGATTGACGGGCTGGGTTTTCTGCGCCTGATCTGCGTCAACTTGGCGATCCTGAACCTGCTGCCCTTCCCGGTGCTGGACGGCGGTCATATCCTCTTTGCGCTGTACGAGATCATCACACGCCGCAAGCCGCACCCCAAAGTGGTCGCCGCGCTGGTCAACACCTTTGCCGTCATTTTGATCGGACTGATGCTGCTGTTGGTCTACGTTGATATCGCGCGTAAGGTCAAGACCAACCGCGTGCTGCGCGAGATGGCGCAAGAGCAGCAGGCGGCGGAAAGCAACGCACCGTCCGCGGAGGCGGAGGCGCGACCGTGACCCGCGCGTTACGCGCGGGTCGCGGAGTTGTCATTTAGGATTTAGGAATTAGGAGTTTTTCACACAAAGGCACTAAGGGCACAAAGGCTTTTTGGAGGGCGAGTGTCCCCACGAGCCGCTTTCCGCGCTGTGCGCGGATGTAGGAGTTGCCGTAACCATGCAGACTGACGCAACAGCGGCGGTGCGTCCGCGTAGCGAGACGCGCCAAATCTTCGTGGGGCCGGTGGCGGTCGGCGGCGGTGCGCCGGTCAGCGTGCAGACCATGACGAACGCCGATCCGCACGACGCGCAGGCGTTGCTGCGTCAGATCAACGAGGCCGCCGATCTGGGGTGCGACATCATCCGGCTGACTGTTCCGGACGCGGAGTCGGCCGCTGTCTTCAGGCAGGTGCGCGCCTCGTCCCCGCTGCCGCTGGTGGCGGATATCCATTTTGATTACCGGCTGGCGCTTGCGGCGCTGGAAGCCGGTGCGGACGGACTGCGCATCAATCCCGGCAACATCGGCGGACCGGAGCGCGTACGCGCCGTGGTGGCGGCGGCTCGCGGCCGCCGTGTGCCGATCCGCATCGGCGTGAATGGCGGCTCGCTCGAAGCCGACATCTTGGCCAAGCATGGATCGGCGACGGCCGAGGCACTGGTCGAGAGCGCGTTGCGCCATGTCGCGCTGCTTGAAGCCGAGGAGTACCGCGAGATCAAGATTTCGGTCAAAGCCTCCGACGTGCCGCGCACGCTGGCGGCCTATCGCCTGCTATCGGCGCGTACCGTGTATCCGCTACACCTTGGAGTGACGGAGGCCGGTACATTTCTGCCCGGTACGGTGCGCTCCTGCGTGGCATTGGGCGCGTTGCTGTTGGAGGGCATCGGCGATACGATCCGAGTGTCGCTTACCGACGTGCCGGTGAAAGAGGTGCGGGTAGGGGTCGAGTTGCTGCGTAGCACGGGACTGCGCGCACCCGGCGCGGCGGTGACCTCCTGTCCGACCTGCGGCCGGACGCGTGTGGACGTGGCTGGGCTGGCCGCGCGCGTGGAGGAGCGACTGGAGCGATTCTACCGCGAGCACCCCGACGCACCACGACCGCATGTGGCGGTGATGGGGTGTGTCGTGAACGGACCGGGCGAAGCCAAGGGCGCTGACATCGCCGTGGCGGGCGGTCAAGGGTGCTTTGTGCTCTACGTGCGGGGCGAACGGATCAAGACGCTGCCCGAGGCGGATGCGCTTGAAACGATCGCCGCGCTGGTGGAAGGGTGGGGGCAAGGGGGGTGAACCTAAAAAGAGCAAGTTGAACCTTCAACTCTCTTTGGTTTCTGGTTTCAAGGTTTCAGGGTTTCAATCAGTTGAACGTCGAGCCCAAAAGCAGTTGAAATGCAAGGTGTCCTTAGGTTGCGGGTTTCGTACTGGCTCAATGTTCAGTTCCTTCGGGGCTAACGTCTAACGATGTTTGGTTGACTCGCGACCCGCGACTTGCGACTTGCGGCCAGCCCTGCCCCCCCAAAAAAAACCTTTGCGATCTCTGCGGCTAAAAAACCGAGTCATGCCCCCCCAAAAAAATCTGCGTAATCTGTGTCCATCTGGGGATAGAAAAACCGAGCAATGCCCCCCAAAAAGAACCTTCGTGTGAGAAAAAACCAACCTGCCGCCTTGCCGCCTTACCGCCTCATAGCCTCACAGCCTACCCGCAGGCTTCGCCCGCGTTAATCGAGGAACCCATCAGTCTCTTTTTTCAGCAGCTCAAGCGCCGCCGGGTCGTTTTCCGCCTTCTTAATCGCGGTCCTGAAATATTCCTTAGCCTCGGCGCGCGCCTTATCCGCTTCGGCCTTATCCGGGATCGTGTCGAGGATGTCGCCGATGCGTTTGGCGTTGCGGCCTAGAATCCACTCGCGGCTGTAGGCGATGCCGCTAGTGGGGTCGAACTCCTCCTCTTGATCCGAGGCGATCCAGGCATTCATAAACTCGCGGAAGAAGCCGACTGCCTCACGCGGCTGTTTTTTGGCCATGGCGCGGTGCGCTTTGACCTTGGGCAACGACATATCATGCCAAGTTTTGTCTTTTCCCGGAATGCCTTTTTCCAGCATCTGCACCGCAAGGTCGTAATTCTCGATGATGAAGGCACCGTCCAGAACCTTGATTTTGACAGAGTTGATCGTGTTCTCATCGGAGCAGGTCGCGAGGATACGCTCGCCGACAGCGCAGAGGGCGCGGATGATTTCGGGCTTATCCGCCATTTCATAGAAGTAGCGGTCGAAGAGGTTGCCGACCTGCACCGGCGAGATGCGGGCAACCAGCAGGGCGTCGAGGCGTTCCGGCAGCAAGCGGGGGTTGGCAGCCACGCCGGTCTCCACCCAGACACGTGCCGCGTAGTTGACGGAGTTGGTCTTGTCGAGAGCGTTGTACACCATCTTTTTGCTGGCCTGTTCGACCAGATCATTACGCTCCTCTTTTTGGAGCGTCGTGAAGAAGGTACGCGCGAGAGAGTAGAGCATGCTGTCCGGCAGTTGTGCGACGCAAGCGTCGAACGCGGCGGGTGCTTCGTCCCACTTTTTCGCGGCCAGTACGGTGCGCAGCGAAAGTGCCGACAAGAGATGGCGGTATGCCTCGGCAACCAGTTTTTTAGCTTGTAGGTGCTCCAATAGACGGGCGGCGAGAGCATGCTGGTCGCTATCGATCAGGCCGCCCACACCTTGCTGCACGATGGGGGCCGCCTTCTCGGCCGGCAACCCGTTGATGATACTGTCGAGGTCTTTTTGCGCGAGTTCCGCATCAGCCATCGCGAGCGAGGCCGTAAGTTGCCAGTTCAACACCTGAGGCAACAGGTCGGCCGGCAAACCGATCTCGCGCGCCTGCAAGTCGCGGCACCAGTTGCGGATGTCGGCATGGCGGTCCGCTTGCCGGTAAATGTTGTAGACGCTGCCGAAGACAGCGCGCGCGGCTTCCGGCATTTTTTTCCACGCCTCGAGAATCGCGGTGCGCGCGGCGACATCATCTTCTTGCGCCACGAGGATGGAGATTTTTTCCGTGAAGAAGCGCGTCTTGTGCGTGGCATATTTCGGGTTGGCCAAGGCACGCTCGGCTACGGCCAAGGCTTCACTGTTATTGTTTTCGCCGCGCAATCGCTGGATGGTGTCAAACGTCCGTTCGATCTCGTGACCGAGAAGTGCCTCGCGTGCCGCCTTTTTTTCGGCGGAAGGCCCGCAACCGGTTATCCCCGTCAGGCAGGCTCCCACGAGAAGGGCAAGGCCGATGACACGCACATACACACGATATTGAACCGTACCACACATTTTTAGCGCTCCTTTTTTGGTGCCAAATGAACGATCGTACTATACAAAGCCTGTGAAACTCCTGCAACCCCAATCGGTTTTGGTTTCGGTGACGCGGTGAGTTTAGGGGTTGACCCATCTCTCTCCCACACACATAATCTACGTTAACCATGAGTGGCGGTGTTTTGCTGATCCACCCTATGGGAATATTCAAAGGGCTACGGTTATGGGAATCTCTCGAAGAGACTTTGTGAAGTCCGCGACTTTGTTTGGAGTTGCCTGTTACGGCGGCGACGTAACATGGGCGGCCGATTCGGGAAAAGAACGCCTTCGCATGGGCGTTCTCAGTGACATACACATCCGCTGTGACAAACCAGAGCAGGGTGAGATGTTTCGGAAGGCACTCGAATATTTCAGGGATCGAGGGGTGGATGCGGTACTTCTGGCGGGTGACATCGCTGATACAGGCCGTGTCGCGGAACTCGAGATTTGCGCGAATGTCTGGTACTCCGTCTTTCCCAATGGCAAGGCACCGGATGGACGTCCCGTCGAACACCTTTTCGTCCTCGGCAACCACTGTGTCGACGGCTGGCGAAATCCCCACTATCGATCACCTTCAACGGACGAGAAGGCTCGTCTGGCCGATTCCATTGGCTATGCCGACGTCCGCCAGAAGACCTGGCGCAGGCTGTTCCACGAAGATTTTCAACCTATCTGGATGAAGACCGTCAAGGGATATCCGGTTATCGGGGCGCATTGGGAGAAATCTGGTGCCGGTATCCAGATCGAGGAGTTCATGAAGGCGCATGCGAAGGAAATCGATCCGTCGCTGCCATTCTTCTACACGCAACACGAGCATCCGAAGGATACAGTTATGGGCCCTTGGGCGTGGGGGCATGACGACGGACGTTCCACGCGTGCGCTTTCAGCATTTCCGAATGCCGTGGCCTTCTCCGGGCATTCGCATTATTCACTTACAGATGAGCGGTCGATCTGGCAGGGGGCTTTTACTTCGATCAATGCGTCGTCGCTCTACTACGGGAGCAACGAGTACGCCTTGCGCGAAAACGGGCGCGACAACGCTTTCGGTTATACAGGGGAGAAGCGTGCGCGCCGCATGAAAGCACTGGGGCTGTCGCAGTGCCGTCAGGGGCAGTTCGTGACGGTCTATGACGACCGCATTGACATTGATCGCCTTGATTTCATTTCTGGCATGGCGTTGGGAGACAAATGGGTTTTGCCGCTTCCTGTCGCCGAAAAGAAACCCTTCGACTTTGCTGTGCGCCGCGCGGCGCGCGTGGCCCCGGAGTTTGCCTCGGGAGCGAAGGTCTCCGTTGCAATACGTAAGGACGGAGAGGGCGCCGAGTTTGTCGATGTAACCTTCCCTCATGCAGAAACGAAGAACAAATGTCGTGTGTTCGAGTATGAGGTCACGGCGGCGCTTGAAGCGGATGGAGTGGATCTCATACAGGCGCAGCGGCGCGTACTCGCGCCGGACTTCTACAGCCTCGACGAACCGTCATTCCATCGATCCGGGCTTTGCACGTTCCTGAGTAAAGACCTGACGTTGAAAGGGCCTTACCGTTTCACGGTGCGCCCGATTGAGTGTTTTGGGGCCAAGGGGAGGCCGATCGCATCCGAATTGGTTAAAATCGCTTGAGAACCGACTGGCGGAGGAAACGTGTGAAAAACGGTGTCAGATTGACGTGTGCGCTGGCGGTGTCGGTGTGGATGCTGCGCGCGGAGCAGCCGTGCGAGAATTGGCTGTCGCCCTACATGGGTGCGGATGCGACCGGCGAGAAGGTGGTGGGGCTGTGGACTTTCGCAGACTTGAAGGACGCGTCGGGCAAGGGACGCGACGCGGTGCTGCACGGCACCGTGCTGGTGCCGGATGCCCGTTGGGGTTCCTGTCTAGAGTCGTTCTGCGGCTGGCCGGTGGAAGACAAACGCCACGCGGCCGTTGTCGCCAATCACACCTCGCTCTCGCCCCGGGGCGCGTTCACGCTGGAGATGTGGATCAAGCCGAAGCCTGAATTTGTCGATTATCCCGAAGCGTTCCTGATCGATAAGAAGTACGTGGCGCACACGGATTACCAATGGACGCTGGGAGCCGCCGATAAAAGCGGTCAGCGGCGCGCCTATCTGCGGCTCGGTTTCGGCGACGATTCGGAAGTGTATAGTTCGGAGCCCTCGGTGTTTGCGACGAACATCTGGACGCATCTCGCGGTCACCTACGACGGCGCTGGCACCGTGCGGTTTTTCAGGGACGGCACCGCGCAGGGGACGGTCACCCGGACGGGGCGCGGGCGTATCGCGCCGGGCGGCCATCCGCTCTCCATCGGCGACCGCATCGGCAGCTACTATCATGGCTTTCCGGGATACCTGACGCAGGTACGTCTATGTCAAGGCGCGTTGGAGTTTCGTCCGGTCACATTGGCCCTGACATCCGACCGCAGCGTGTTTGTGCGTATGGAAAAGACGCCAGCCTTGCGTTTCAAACTGGCCAATGCCCAGCGTGAGGCCGCGCACAACATCTCTGTGCTCTGCACGGTCGAGGGACGCGAGGCCGCGCGCCATCAGATACCGGAACTTGCGTCGGGTGAGAGCCGGACGATCGAGGTGCCGGTCGATACGGCGCTGCGTCCCGGCAGTTATACACTACGACTGCGCGTCGAGACCCCTTTGAAGGAGGCGAGCGATCCTTATGTGAGCGAAGAGAGCGTGACGTTCACGCTGATGCCGCGTCGTCCACCGCGCATGCCGGTAGTGATGTGGGGCCTTTACGGAGCGGGCAACGTCATGCGCGAGCTACCGCGCCTGACGGAAATCGGGTTCACGCACTGTCTGGGGTTCGGCGCGGATTTCAAGCGCATCTTTGACGCGGGGCAGCCGGTTGAGCCCGAGACGCCTGAGCGCGTCGCGGCGGTCAAGCAGATGCTGGACACCGCGCTGGCGCATGATGTCGGCATCATCGCGACGCTTTCTCCTGGCCACTGGGCGGCCAACGCCAAGCCGGAGTTCCGGCGCGTGGATCGCAAGGGCGTCAGCAACGACAACAGACCGGCGCTCTGTGCGGCGTTCCCAGAAATGCAGACGTTCGCCTTCAATGTAGGCGCATCGGTGGCGCAGGCCTACAGCGACTTTCCGGCTTGGCAGGCAGCTCTGCTGCATACCGAGGTGCGCGACGGCGCAAACGTCTGCTGGCACGCGCATGACCGCGAGGCGTGCCAGCGCGCGACCGGTTCTGACTATCCAACGAATGCACCGAACAAGAACGGTGTGGAGTACATCAAGCTGAGCGATTTTCCGTCTGACAGGGTGATTCCTGATGACCATCCGCTTTTGCGCTTCCTCTCTTGGTATTGGAAAGAGGGCGACGGCTGGAACCGCATGAACTCCGAGTTGCACCGGGGGCTCCGGTCGACCGGGCGGGAAGGACTTTGGACATTCCACGATCCGGCGGTGCGTGTGGCGAGCGTCTACGGAAGCGGCGGGAGCGCGGATATCGTGTCGCAGTGGACCTACTCCTATCCCGATCCGATCCGCATCGGCGTGGCGACCGACGAACTATTTGCTATGGCGCGCGGTGCCGCTCAGCCGCAACAGGTCATGAAGATGACCCAGATCATCTGGTACCGCTCGCAGACGGCACCGATCGCCAAAGGAGACGAGGTCAGAAAAGCACCCGCCTCGCCGTGGGAGGACACCGATCCCGATGCGGCATTCCCGACCATCGCGCCCATGCATCTGCGTGAAGCGTTCTGGACCAAACTGGCCAGGCCGGTGCGCGGCATCATGTATCATGGCTGGGGATCGTTGGTGCCGCAGAGTGGTGAAGGCTCCTACCGTTACACCCATCCGCAGACGCAGCATGAGCTGCGCCGCCTGATCAAAGAGGTCGTGGAGCCGCTGGGACCCACTTTGCTGCAAGTCCCCGACCGGCCCAGCGATGTTGCATTTCTGGAAAGCTTCGCGTCGCAGATGTTCGCGCGGCGCGGAACTTACGGCTGGGGCGGCGGGTGGTCCGGCGACGCCTATCAGATGTTGCTGTGGGCGCATCTCCAACCTGAGATCATCTACGATGAAACCGTGAAGGCACACGGATTGGACAAGTACCGCGTGTTGGTCATGATGGACTGCGATGTGCTGACGGCCGACGTGGCGGCCGCGGTCAAGGCGTTTCAGGCGCGGGGCGGAGTGGTGGTGGGCGATGAACGCCTCTGCCCGGCCATCCGCGCCGACATCACGCTCGCGAGTTACACGCGGACGCGCAAGGCGGACGAGGACCGCGCCGCTTTGATCGCCAAATCCGCCGAGTTGCGTGCGGCGCTCGACGCGCGTTACCAGCGTTATTGCGACGCCTCGACGCCCGACGTGGTGCCCCGCTGCCGCTCGTACGGCTCCACCGATTACCTCTTTGCCGTCAATGACCGGCGCGAGTTCGGCGATTACGTCGGGCAGCATGGTTTGGTGATGGAAAACGGCTTGCCGACAGAGGCCGTGCTGTCGTTGACGCGTCCCTCGGGGCATGTGTACGACCTGACGGAAGGGCGCATCTTGGATGCGAAAGTGCAGGATGGGCGGCTGAGCGTTGCGCGTACTTTCGGTCCCTGCGACGGCTGCGTGTTGATGGTTACGGAACGCGCCATCGATGCCGTGCGCATCGATGTTGCGCAAGAGGCGCGTCTCGGCGGTCGTCTGCCTTGTACGGTTTCTGTGGTAGACGCGGAAGGAAAGCCGATCGATGCCGTGGTACCGGTGCGTGTCGAGATCCTCGATCCGGCCGGTGCGCAGGCGGAGTGGAGCGGATATTATGGTGCCGAACGCGGACAGCTTGCGCTCACGCTTGATTTGGCTCCGAATGATCGGCGCGGCCTGTGGCAGATCCGTGTGCGGGAGCTGGCTTCGCGCCGTTGCGCTACGACTTACGTACGAATAACGAGCGAATAGCGAATAGCGGGGAGGAAGTAATAGGTAAGAAGTAATAGGTAATAAGTTCACAACGTGTCTTGCAAAGGGTGTGGCACGGGCATCTTGCCCGTGTATCACGGTTTCATTCCCCGACATGATTAAAATGATTTGGAGGGCGAGTGTCCCCACGAGCCGCCTTCCGCTGTGCGGAAGGATGGTTTCAGGTTTCATTGTGGAGCATTGGGAGGGGCAAGCGTCTGCTTGCCCGGCGGCGCATGTACCGCCCACTTGCGCGTTGGAAGTTGAGCGTTGGGCGTTGGGCGTTAAAAACCGATTACCATTTGAAGACCCGGCGCGTTGTGCTATGATGCATGTGCTAAAACTGGCAAGGCAGTTGCAAGAAGAAAGGAAGCTGACGGATGGAACATGCGTATGCGGTGATTTTGGCGGGCGGGAGCGGAGAGCGGTTTTGGCCGCTCAGCACGAAGGCGCGTCCCAAGCAGTTCATTTCGTTGTTCGGGGGACGGCCGCTGCTCTCACTGGCGGTCGAGCGTCTGCAGGGGCTGATTCCGCCCGACCGGATTTTTATCATCACGGCGCAGCACCTCGTTGAGAACACGGCGGAGGCGGCCTGGAATGTGCCGCGCGCCAACATCGTCGGCGAGCCGTGCAAGCGTGACACCGCGCCGGCAGTCGCGGTGGCCTGCGGCTTGGTGAACCGGCGCGATCCCGAAGGCGTCGCGTGCATTCTGACGGCCGACCACTTGATGAGTGACGGCGAGACATTCCGCCAGACGCTGGCGGATGCCGTTCAGGTGGCCCGCAAGCAGGATTCAATCGTGACGATCGGCATTCAGCCGACTGCCCCGGCGACCGGGTTCGGCTATATTGAAACCGGCGACGCTATGGAGATGAATACGGTGACACGGTTTCATCAGGCGACGCGTTTTGTCGAAAAGCCGGACGCTTACACGGCGGCGCGCTACGTCGAAAGCGGCAATTTCTTCTGGAACTCAGGAATGTTCATCTGGCGGACGGGAGTGATGCAGGCGGCGCTCGAACAACACGCGCCGGATTTGGCAAAGCTCTCCGAGGCGGTTTCCGCAGCCGAAACGCCGACCGATCTCGACGCCGTGATGGGCGATCTTTACCCCTCGTTGCGTGCGATATCGGTTGATTATGCGGTGATGGAGCATGTGGACAACATCATGATGGCCTGCGGCGCGTTCGGATGGGACGACGTAGGGTCGTGGCCGGCGGTGGCCGGGCACTTCACAGCCGACCCCGCCGGCAATGTCGTGGTGGGTGCCTGCGAGCCCTTCGAGTCGGTCAACAACATCGTGGTCTCCGAGAACCGGCTGACCGCATTGATTGGAGTGGACGGCCTGATCGTGGTCCACTCCGACACTGCCACGTTGATTTGTCCGAAGGAGCGCGCGGAGGATGTCAAAAAACTGATGCGTCGCATCGCGGATCGCCCTGACGGCGCGAAGTACATTTAACTCTCAACTTTCTGCGGGCGGGGACGCCCGCGCTCGTGCGCCCAGCATGGGCATGTACTAGTCAACTGAAAGGAGTTGATCGCAAAAGCAGTGACAGCAAGCGTAGCGAAACGGCAAGGCCGCGACC
>Ga0209407_1002080_pt1 | contig 19344 bp, 16 predicted proteins | sample AD_JPNHG3_MetaG_FD_184410 | JGI IMG/M metagenome (GOLD analysis project Ga0209407, IMG submission 184410) | Active sludge microbial communities of municipal wastewater-treating anaerobic digesters from Japan - AD_JPNHG3_MetaG (SPAdes) (version 2) | ecosystem: Engineered > Bioreactor > Anaerobic... | reverse complement strand
CCTCTCCCCCCAGTCCTTTTCCCCCCTCCCTTGAGGGAGGGGCGCGGGGAGGGTGGTCCCTCGGCCCCCCTCACCCTGCCCTCTCCCCCAGAGGGGGCGAGGGATTGGAAGGCCCCCTCACCCTGCCCTCTCCCCCGGTGGGGGAGAGGGAAGAGCCTCCTCGCCTCTCCCCCCATCGGGGGGAGAGGAATGAAAGGTGAGGGGGGCGGGCGACGGCCCGCCCCGCGCATGACGCCTTTCATCTGCCGCTCCCGCCTCGCCCGACGGTTCCGGGGCGGGGGCTACCTAGGTACCCCCTGGACACGCCGTTGCTACGCTGCCTCCCGGGTCCGGGCTGGACAACGGACCGCACCCAGCGGCATTGCACCCCTGGACCTTGTACCAGTAGGTTTTCCCAGCGGTGACGTTTGTGTCCGTGCACGTGAGGTCTGTGTTGGTTTCGTCTGGGATGATGGTCCACGGGCCCGTCGGTGACTCAGCACGGTACACGTTGTACGATGTGGCGCGTACTGCCGCGGCCCAGGTGATTGTGACTCCTTCGGTAGTTGCCGGTGGGGTATCAGTGCAAGTTGGGCCGGTCGCTGTTACGTTCGTGGGAGCCCCCGGCGTTGCGCTCACGTACCCGGAGTCAGGGGCAGAGTAGCCGCAGCATCCCGTGGCGGTATCGCAACCACAGTCTTTAGTTGTTGGAACGCATGCCCGTACCTTGTACCAGAACGTCTTCGTCTCGTAATCCGTTACAGGGTGGGTTCCAGCCGGGAGGAAAGTGGCATCGTTAAAGGTGACGGTGGAGTTCGTGTCGTCATCCTGGGCCTCCTCGACAGCGCCGACTTTCGTGTACGTGCCGGTCTGTGACTCCGCGCGGTATACCTCGTAGGTTACGTCTGTGGCCTTCGTGGGGCCCGGGATCTCGTTCCAGGTGACGACGACCTTGTCTGCGTGCAGGCCATCGGTAGCTGTCACCGTGGGAACCCCGGTCATTCGCATCTGGCGGTAGCCCGTATCGGGGGAGGAGAGGGGCCCCTCTCCTGCTGCATTCCACGCGCTGACTGCGTACCAATAGTCCTTGCACTCAGTAAGGGCATTGATGGTGTCCGTGTGGACGTCGTCATATGAGGCGGACGTGGTCTCAGCGATCTGGGTGAAGGACCCCACCACGTCTGTCGCGGACCGATAGACGCGGTAGCTCGTGGCCCCGGAGACGCTCGACCAGGTGACGCGGATCTTGTCGGCGAACGCCCCATCCGAGGCTTGCACGTTCTGCGGCTGGCCGGGGAGGTCGCCCGTCCCGCCGCCGCCGCCACCGCCTCCGCCGCCCCCGGTCGAGGCGTAGCCGGAGTCCGGAACCGAGAACGCGCTACAGCCCGCGGTGTTGCACGCCGTCACCTTGTACCAATAGGTTGTGCCTTGGGTCACACCCGTGTCGTCGTACGACGCTCCGGTGACGGTGGCGCGTCGGGTGTACGTCCCGTCCTCGCTCTCGGCGCGGTGGACCTCGTAGTTCGCCGCCCCCGTCACGGCCGTCCAGGTGACCCGCACCCGGTCCGTGTACGTCCCGTCCGTGGCCGAAACGTTCGTCACCGGATCGGGAGCGCTCGCGAACGTGAACCCGGAGTCGGGGGCTGAGAACGCGCTACAGCCGGAGGCGTTGCACGCCTTCACCTTGTACCAGTACACCACGCCCGGCGAGGCATCGCGATCGTCGTAGGTCGTCCCGCTCACCATGCCGCGCAGGTTGTACGGCCCGCCCCGGGCCACGTCGCGCCACACCTCATACGACGTTGCGCCCGGGCTCGCCGTCCAGGTGACCCGCACCCGGTCCGTGTACGTCCCGTCCGTGGCCGAGACCCCGGTGGGGACCTGGGAGATCCCCTCGCCCGCCGCGTAGCCGGAGTCGGCCGTCGAGAGGTCGCTACAGCCGCTGCGGTTGCAGGCCTTGACGCGGTACCAGTACGTGGTGTTCGGGGTGACCGTGTCGTCGGAGTAGGTCGTCCCGGGGGTTTCGCCGATCTTCTCGTAGGACCCATCCTCGCTTGGTGCCCGCCACACCTCGTAGCGCAGCGCCCCGCTTACGCTCTCCCACACGATCGCGATCCGGTCCAGGGAGCTCCCGTCCGACGCATCCACCCCGGTCGGGACGCCGGGGGCGACGAGCCCGAGCAGGGCGCACCCGCCGAGGATCATCCCCACGGCCAGGAGGCCGATCGTGACGGGCGTCCGCGCGCTGTGTCTCCTCATCCGTGTCGTCATCGTTTCCCTCCCCACGAGACATGTGCGATTCGATCATACGGATCTTGGAGCGGGCCGACAAAGCCCCCTGCCCTCGGCCCCCCCCCTCACCCCGACCCTCTCCCCCAGAGGGGGCGAGGGATTGAGAGGCCCCCTCACCCTGCCCCTCTCCCCCGAGGGAGAGGGAAGAGCCCCGTTGCCTCTCCTCTCACCGGGGGAGAGGGAAAGAAGGTGCCCCCCTCACCTCGCCTCTCCCCCCACCGGGGGGAGAGGAATAAAAGGTGAGGGGGGAGCGGTGGTGGGGCTCACCATCCGGCGCCCCGTATAATCGTAGTGATGCCGGAGAGAGAGGAGCGGTTCCTGGTGGATGCACGCGGGCGGAAGACCGCTGTGGTGGTGTCGCTCGCTCGTTACCGGCGGATGGTGGAGGACTTGCACGATCTGGCCGCGATTGCCGAGCGACGCGAGGAACCCACCATCTCTCACGAAGAGCTGGTCGCCCGCCTGAAGCGCGATGGCCTCGTATGAGGTGCGCTGGAAGGCGTCGGCCTACCGCGACCTCCGGCGGTTGGATCCTCACCAAGTCCCGCGGATCGTTCAAGCAGCGGAAGAGCTTGGGGAGAACCCGTTCCCGCGTGCCTCGCGCAAGCTGATGGGGACCGCGGGCCATCGGCGCCTTCGGGTGGGGGACGTGCGCGTGATCTATGAAGTCGAAGAAGGGGCGAGAACCGTTACCGTGATCCATGTGCGGCACCGGCGTGATGCGTACCGGTAAGCGAGAGGTAGCCTCGCCATCGTAGACGGCCGTTTCCCTACGGAACCCGTGCCCCCTCACCCTGCCCTCTCCCCCCGCAGGGGGGAGAGGGGAAGAAGAACTCTCCCCCAAGTCCTTTTCCCCCTCCCTTGAGGGAGGGGCGCGGGGAGGGTGTCTCCCTCGGCCCCCCTCACCTCGCCTCTCCCCCAGAGGGGGCGAGGGAAAGAAGGTGCCCCCCTCACCTCGCCTCTCCCCCCACCGGGGGGAGAGGAATGAAGGTGAGGGGGGCCTTCCCGTTGTAGCGGCGGGGCTTGTCCCCGCCGGCCGTTTCCCGAACCCCGAAGGCCGTCGGACACAAGGTCCGACGCTACGGAATCGGTACCCCCTCACCCTTCCCTCTCCCCCAGTCCTTTTCCCCCCTCCCTTGAGGGAGGGGCGGGGGAGGGTGTCTCCCTCGGCCCCCCTCACCTCGCCTCTCCCCCAGAGGGGGCGAGGGATTGGAAGGCCCCCTCACCCTGCCCTCTCCCCCAGAGGGGGCGAGGGATTGAGAGGCCCCCTCACCCTCCCCTCTCCCCCCACCGGGGGGAGAGGAATAAAAGGTGAGGGGGGAGAAGGGTGCGGGGTGGGTAAGGGGTGGCGTGGGTCACGGACGAACGTCCGGCCGGACCCGGACGGCGCGGCTTCGGCTGGGGGAAGGCGCGGGGGTACGGTGGCCCCAGCCGTAGCGGTGGGGCTTGTCCCCGCCGGATCGGAGGAAGATGAAGGCCGTCGGACACAAGGTCCGACGCTACGGAAACCTACGGCCGTCGCAGACGAGCTGCGACGCGACGGAACCCCAAGGTACGGGGTGGGGCGGCGGGGGTTGCCCCGACGCAAAGCGCGGAGGCCCCGATTTGACCGGGGAGAGAAGGAGGGCTAACATACGGGCCGTTGTCGTGCGATCATGGAGAGGACTGGACTTGACCAACCGAACCGCGAGCGGTACGATTCGGTCAAGGTCTACTCTGTGCAGCGCACGAACGTTGGCGTTCTATCGGGGAGGTGGTGAGCGGTTGGCAGGACTCACAAGGGAGGCGTCATGAAGGGTGTGAGAGCTTCATCTATCGGTGAACGGAAAGGAGGTTCTACGTTGGCAAGGAAAGGTGTACTGATTGGGCTATTGGTAGCTGTGCTCGCGAGCACGGCGTGGGGGTTTGAGGTCTACTTCTCAGACGCGGCGGGCAACCCGCTGGGCAAGGTCTGGGAGGGCCAGTATGTGTACGTTGTGATCAACGACCCGGACAAGGGAGCCTGCGGGATCGACCAGTTCCTGGTCGACCTCATCATGTTCGACCTCAAGACCGGGGCCTGGTATGGCGGGTTCGACCTGTGGTTCCGCGAACTGGGCGGGATCGGGTCGGGGAAGTACTTCCTCGTCCGCGACCAGGGTTCGAACACCAAGGTCGGTGTCCAGATCGGGGCGCGCTTCATGAACGGCGCCCCGGGCGCCCCGGTGGGTGGGGTGTTCCCCGCCTTCACGGGGTACACGCACTGGACCGGGCTCATCAACCCGGTCCCGCTTGTTGGTCCTGGGGAGGTTGCGGTTGCCGCTAATGGCTGGTTGGATGGGGCCTGGGAGTACGTCGACGAGAACGTGCTTGCGGGACTCGGCTTTGGCGAAACGGGTCTCGGTGGCGGGCCTGCGGTGACGAACCTTGTGGGCCTTCCCCAGGAACGGCTCACCGCCCGGGTGGACTTCGAGGGCCTGCCTTTCACGGCCACCCCGGGCTTCCCGCAAGGAGCGACGATCCTCGGCCGGTTCGAGAACAACGACACGATCGTCCTGATCGCCCGGGACACGACGGACGAGCGGAACTACGCGCAGCACCAGACGAAGATCATCGACACGGTGGCCACGCTCACGGTGACGCCGAGCCGGATCGACTACGGGTGCGGCCCGTCGTGCGACAACATCATCGTCACGATCGACGACAAGGACGAGAACCTCAACTGCAACGAGATCGAGTACGTCCCATTCTTCGTCATCGTCAACCCCGGTGGCTGGAACCCTGGCACGTCGGGGATCAACAACTTCTGCTCGCTCATGCTGCGCGGGAGCGTCAATGCGGCTGGTACTACTGACCTCCTCGAGCCGATCCGGTGGTACAACATCTACCACGAACCGGTGCCCGCGGCACGACTGGCGATCCAGCCGACCAATGTAAACTCCCGCTGGATCGAGTACCCGGTGGGCTGGCTAGACGCAGTGGATCCTTTCCTGATCGGCGGTACGGGCGGTACGGCGGTGGGCCGGGCCCTGTTCTTCGCCGCCGAGACCTCGGTGGACTCGGGCGTGTTCGAGTTCAACTTCGGGAACATCGAGGAACTCCAGGCAGCGCTTGGGTTCCGTCAGTTCCCGGCGGGGACGACGATCGCGTTCTACTACATCGACCCGAACGACTTCGACGACATGACGCTCGCCACGATCGAGCGCGGCAGCCGGGCGCACTCCGAGACCTTCATCACGGATGCCAACGGGATCTCGGTCTCCGAGGTCAAGCTCGGCGCCGGGTGGGGCGGGCTCTACGTCCGGGTGTACGACGCCGATGCGAACGTCGAGGCGTGCTGCCAGGATCATGTGGTCGTTCACATCTGCGACCCGCACAACGAGGACGATTCCGAGTACTACGTGATCGATGAGATCTCGAACGACTCGGGGATCTTCTTCAGCCAGAGCGGGATCCCGCTTCTGCCGGTGTGGGACGCGGTGTCGGGGTACCAGCTCGTGTTCGACGACTGGACAGTGCAGTCGTTCAACGAGGACACGATCTTCGTCCGCTACAACTCGGTGGACTACCTGCAAGCCGACCTGAACGCGCTGGGAGACGGGAACGCCAACGACATTTTCTGGCCGCCGCAGATCGACATCAACGCTTCGCGGAACCAGGCGTGGGACGTCTCCTTCGCCAAGGCGAAGGTGTACGACTTCCAGGTGTTCGATGGGACGACCCATCACATGCGGTTCCTGAACGGCCAGTACCAGCCGGTGGACACGATCCCGATCTCGGGCTCGCTCTACCTTGAGGTGACCGACCTCGACCAGAACGAGCACCCGGCGCTGCGGGAGCTCGTCTTCGGTCAGTGGAACAAGGATGCCAGCAGCGCCTCGGATCCGACTGATGAGGCCAGCCAGCCGTTGTGGTTCGGTTTGCTCAACACGGTCGACCCGCGGGGTTCGTTCCGCCGTGCTAACGTCAATCCCTTCCTGCAAGGTGTGTCGATCACAAACAAGAACCCGACGGTGAAGATCCTCATGTTCAACGCCCAGAACGGGACCTGGGAGCGGATGGACCTCCGCGAGACCGCGGTTGGGTCCGGGATCTTCCGCTCCACGACCTGCGTCCTCGTGTCCTCGGCCAGCCTGCCGGTTGGCGGGCTAGACCCGAGCGACCCGATGGGGCATCTCTGGTCGAAGCCCGGCGACACGATCATGGCCTTCTACCAGGATCCGTCGAACCACTCCGACGTCTCGATCATCTCGATCAAGGTCTCGGAGGGCGGCGCGGGCGGGATCACCCCGCCGACGGTCGCCCTGTCGGTGGCGTTCGATCGGGCGAACTACAACCCCGGTGACACGGTGACGATCACCGTGACCGACGAGCAGTACGCGGGCGCGATGGAGATCGCCGGCGCCGCGAAGCCGCTCATCCTGAAGAAGGCGGATGGGACGGAACTCGCGAGCTGGACCCAGATTCCCGCCGTGTCCGGGCAACCCGGGAAGTTCCGGGTGAGCTACGTGCTGCCCGCTACTGTGACGGGCACGATCACCGCCGTGTACACGGATCCGCTCATCGCCACTCGGACAGCGCAGGCGCAGGCGACGGTTGCCGCGCCGGTGCTCACGAGCGTGAGCGACGTGAAGCCGGTGCCCGAGGTGTTCTCGACCTCGACGGCGTTCACCGTGTACGCGCAGCCCGCTGGGGCAGTACCGAATAAGGTGACAATCGCCGTATACGACCTCACGGGTCGGAACGTGGCCACGCTTACGGGCACGAACACCACGACGGTCAGCTGGAACGGCGGAACCCTCCGCAACGGGGCCTACATCTACGTGTGGACCGTTGAGGGCGGGAACCCTGTCCAGACCTGGACCGACAAGGGGTTCGTCTACATCAAGCGGTAACGAAGGGCAGCGGGGTCGGGGGCCCGAGGGCCCCCGGCCCCCCGCCTTGGGATACCAAGGGGGTAGGAGACGACGATGAAAAGGCTAGCAGTAGCAGTGCTGCTCGTGGGCGTGCTGGGCATGATCGGCTTCGGGTATGAAGGTTCGATTGTGTTCCAGGGCGGTCACGGGGCGAAAGCGCTTGGAATGGGCGGCGCGTTCTGCGCCTTGGCGAACGACGGAATGGCGGCGCTGTGGAACCCGGCCGGGGTGGCCCTGATGGGGCCGAACATGTGGCTGGGCGGCGCCACGTCGCAGCTGTTCGGGATGGTGGGCTACCAGTACATCGCCGGCGGGTACAAGTTCGGCGATTACGCGGTGGGCCTCGCGTGGGGCAACGCCACGGCCGGGACCCAGTACGGGGCGAACCTGTACCTGGGCACGGTCGGGATGAAGATCGGCGACTTCGGGACGTTGGGAGCGAACCTGAAGTACTACTCGGAGACGATCGCCGGAACCGCGGCGAGCGGGTTCGGGTTCGATATCGGGTTCCTGATGCCCCTGACGCCGGAGATCTCAATCGGGATCGTCGCCAAGGACATCGGGACGACGATCGCGGACCAAACCGTAACCTCTGAGTACGGGGCCGGGATGGGCCTGAAGCTCCTGGACGGGGCGCTCGTCATCGCTGCGGATGTATCGCTCGATGGGGCGTTCAACCCGTTGAACCTGGGAGCGGGAATTGAGTTCGTGCTGATCGAGAACTTGGCCGTACGGGCGGGGATCACGGTCCCGGAGTTCGCGTTCTCCGACACCTACTTCAGCGTAGGGGCGGGGTTTGCGATCGCCGGGCTGACGATCGACGCGGCGTACGTGCTCAAGGATAACCCGGGCGAGACGCTGGTGCTGTCGGCGACGTTCAGCTTTGACGAGCTGTTCGCCCCGACGACGCCGGAGCCCGGGCCGACCCAGTAGTCACCGATAGAACCGCCAACCGCACGGGGGGCCGGGGAAACCCGGCCCCTCTTGCCGTTGTAGCGGCGGGGTTCATCCCCGCCGGCCTTTGGTTTCGTAGCGGCGGGGCTTGTCCCCGCCGGCCGTTGGTTTCGTAGAACCCCCGAAAAGCCGTCGCAGACAAGCTGCGACGCTACGGAACCGCTCCCCCCTCACCTCGCCTTGCCGTTGTAGCGGCGGGGTTCATCCCCGCCGGCCGTTGGTTTCGTAGCGGCGGGGCTTGTCCCCGCCGGCCGTTTATGGGAACCCGAGGCCGTTTCCGGTCGGGGTTTATCCCCGCCGGCCGTTTCCCGTACCCCGAACGGCCGTCGGACACAAGGTCCGACGCTACGGCAACCTACGACCGTCGCAGACAAGCTGCGAGCTACTACGAACCCCTACGGGTACAATCCCTGGCGGAGGGACCATGGGGCACCCCAAGACCTTCCGCCGCCGGCGTTCCCTGCGTTTGGAGGGGTTCGATTACCGATACCCCGGCCCCTACCACGTGGTGCTTGGTACGTTCCAGCGGCAACCTCTCCTCGCCACGGCTCCCCTCATCGAGGCCCTCGTTGGTGAATTGGCCGCGGTAGCGACCGCCATGGGCGCAACGGTGTACGCGTATTGCTTCATGCCCGATCACGCCCATCTGCTCGTTGCCCTCCCAGGCGGAGTGTACCTGTCGCAGTTCGTGCAGGAGTTTAAGGGCCGCTCGACCCGGGTCTTCTGGCACCACGGGGGGACGGGCCGGCTCTGGCAGCGGGGGTTCTACGACCACATCCTGCGCGCGGAGGAGGACGTGCACGCAATGGCGCGGTACATCATGGCGAACCCGGTGCGGCGGGGGCTGGTGCAGGATTTCCGCGAGTATGTGGGCTCGGGTTCGTTGGTGTTCCGGCGGGACGATCTGTCGTAGCCTTGCCTTCGTAGCGTCGGGGCTTGTCCCCGACGGTTGTTTCCGGTCGGGGTTTATCCCCGACGGCGGTTTATGGGAACCCGAAAGGCCGTCGCACACAAGGTCCGACGCTACGGAAACCTACGACCGTCGCAGACAAGCTGCGACGCTACGGAACCCTCCCCCTCACCTCGCCTTGCCGTTGTAGCGGCGGGGTTCATCCCCGCCGGCCTTTGGTTTCGTAGCGGCGGGGCTTGTCCCCGACGGTTGTTTCCGGTCGGGGTTCATCCCCGCCGGCGGTTTATGGGAACCCGAACGGCCGTCGCACACAAGGTCCGACGCTACGGAACCCCCGAAAAGCCGTCGCAGACAAGCTGCGACGCTACGGCGCTGGGTGGGCGGCCTCGGTGGCGAGCTCGTGCGCCCACTGGAGCGGAACAGGAAGGGCCGTCCCCGCGGTGAGGGCCTGGACGAGCCCGATGGCGCCGTCGAGGTCAGCACGGTGGCCAGGGGATACGAACAGGGTCCGGTTCCGATCGGTGCGCATCGCCGCCCCCACGGTCTCTTCGTCCAAGACGACGGGCCGCCACTCCCCGATCGCCATCCCTTCGGTGTTGGCATGGCCGCAGAGGTGCCCCTTGGCCACCCCGACCGTCGGCCGGTCGAGGAGGACCCCGAGGTGGCTCGCCACGCCAGCGCGGCGCGGGTGGAGGATCCCGTTCCCATCCACGAGGAGGACGTCCGCCTCCCATCCCGCCTCGGCAGCGGCCGCAACGGCGGCAAGGTAGGCGGGAAGCTCGCGGTAGGAGAGGTAGGTCGGGATGTACGGGAACAGGGCCGGAGCACGAACGGTGAGGTGCTCGATCAGCTCCCCATCGGCGCTCGCAAGGACGAACGCGGCGACGGCCTCGCTGTCGCGGTAGGCGACGTCGAGCGCTCCGATGGTCTCGACCTCGGGCAGGGGAGCGAGGATCACCTGGTCCGCGATCCGCGCCTGCTCCTCCTGGAGCCGTGCCAACGGCCGGTCGGTCGGGAAGTCCCACACGAAGTACCGGGCGAGGGGATCCACCCGCGATCCGACCACGCGCACCCCTTCCCGAGCGAGCTTCGCCGCCGCCTCGTCCTGGGTCTCCCCCCACGCCCGGCCCACTGCCCCCGAGGCGTGGACCACGCGGTGCACGGGCAGGTCCTCCGCTTCGGAGGAGGAAAGCCACTGCGCGATGAACGGGGCCGCCCCCGGATCGCCCAGGGCCTCGGCGAGGGCACGGTAGGTGGTGACCCGGCCGGCAGGGATGGAGAGGAGGAGCGCGCGGAGGGTCCGCCGAAGGTCGGGGACCTCGATCTCAGCCTTTCCCACAGCACCCGCCCCGGATCACCCTGATCAAGCCCGGATAGGGATCCGAGGTGTCCCCTTCCTCATCCTTGACGACGAGGGTCACGATGTACTCGCCTTCCTTCTCGTAGATGTGAGGGGTGGTGGGCTGGCGCGTCGAGGTCCGCGACCCGTCGCCGAAGTCCCACAGGTACTCGACGACCGTGCCGTCGGGGTCGTGGGATGCGCTCGCGTCGAACAGGGCCGTCTCCTCGGCCTTGAGGTCGGTCGCGGGGGAGAAGGTGAACTTGGCCACCGGCTTCTTCGAGTGGACGACGATTGCCACCTCGGCCTGTGCGGTGTCGCCGTTCTGGGCGGTGGCGCTGAGGAACGCTTCGTACGTCCCGCGGCCGGTGTAGGTGTGGGAGACGGTGAGGCCGGAACCGGTGGTGCCGTCCCCGAACGACCACAGGTACTCGACGATGTCGCTGCTCGACCGGCTGGCGTCGAACGTGACGGTGAGCGGATACGCCCCTTGGGCGGGGTTGGGGATGGTGGAGATCACGGCCCGCGGCCCCGTGACGGGGGCGAAGCACCCGCCGAGGGCGAGGGAGCCCGCGACCGTGAACGCAACGAGGAAATGTCTTCTCATGGAAACCTCCGGATGGAAAGCTTACCCGCGTTGTCTGCCCCCGCAATCGCAGTGCACAGCGTGCCCCCTCACCTCGCCTCTCCCCCCTCACCTCTAACTCCTCTCCCCCCGCAGGGGGGAGAGGAATAAAAGGTGAGGGGGGGAAGAGGGATGTAGCGGCGGGGCTTGTCCCCGCCGGCTGTCTCCCGAACCCCGAAGGCCGTCGCAGACAAGCTGCGACGCTACGGAACCCTTGCCCCCTCACCCTGCCCTCTCCCCCCAACGGGGGGCGAGGAATTGGAAGGTCCCCTCACCCCAACCCTCTCCCCCGGTGGGGGAGAGGGAAAGAAGGTGCCCGCTCACCTCGCCTCTCCCCCCATCGGGGGGAGAGGAATACAAGGTGAGGGGGAAGAGGGATGGAGGGGGGTGAGGGATCAAGGGTGAACGGGGGCCGGCCGACGGTGATCCTCAAGGTTCCGCACCGGCGGTAGGAGGAACCCGACCACCCCCAGCGTGAGCATGGCGGCCCCGCCGATCACGTACCAGAACTGGATCCCCAACAGATCGGCCACCGGCCCGGCCACCGCCAACCCGAGCGGCATCATCCCCGCGGAGAGGCTCCCGAGGAGGGAGAACACCCGGCCCTGCATCCCCGGTTCCACCAGCGCCTGCCCGAGGGCCAGAAGTGGCCCGTTGGCGATCGGGCCCATGAACCCCGTGAGGAACGACGCCCCCAGGGCGAGATAGAGGCCGGTGGGAGGCAAAAAACCCATCGCCAGGATGCCGATCCCCATCCCCACGATCCCGAGGAGGGTGGTGAACATGCGCCGCCGGAATCCACCCCAAGTGCTGAGGACGAGCCCGCCGAGGATCATCCCGATCCCGAAGGCCGACTCCAACCAGGAAAGCTCGAGAGCCCCCTTCCCAAAATGGTTCACCACGAACAAGGGGAGGAGGGAGAAGCCTGGATTGACGAGGAAGTTGATGAGGGCCGCACCCAAGAGCACGATGAGGAGCCCCTTCCATCCCCAAATGTAGCGGAACCCCTCCCCAAGCTCGACAAGGTAGGGTCGCCTCTCCCCCGCCTCCGGCCGAGCGGGTTGGGGGATGGGGATGAAGAGGAGCGGGACGATGGCGAGGGCCGCGGTGAGGATGTCGAGCCCCATGATCCAATGCATGGGGAGGACCGCAAGCAGGATCGCCCCGATGGGCGGAGCGATGATGTTCATCGCCCCGTGCATGGTTTGGTTCAGGCCGGCCACCCGGGAAAGCTGCCGCTCGGGGACCATGAGCGAGGTGGAGGCGGTCATCGTCGGCCAGTGGAACGCCCCGCCCAGCCCGCGGATCACCTTGACCAAAAAGATGTGCCACACCTGGATCCGCCCGATGAAGAAGAGGATGCCGAGCCCCGCCGAGGCGAGGGCGATCACGCCGTCGGCGACGACCATCACCCAGCGGCGGCTCCACCGATCGATGAGGGCCCCGGCGAATGGGCCCAGGATCACCTGGGGGAGGACCGCAACGAGGGTGGCCGTGGCGAGCACCGTCGCCGAGCCGGTCTCCTGGGTGAGCCACCACACGAGGGCGAACTGGGCGACCGAGCTCCCGAACAGGGAGAATTGCTGCCCAGTCCAGATCGTGAAGAACCGCGCCTTCCACCGCTCCACGTGCCTCCTCCTCGTTCCGCCCCTCGGCCCCCCTCACCCTCCCCTCTCCCCCGGGTCTTTTTCCCCCTCCCGTGAGAGGGAGGGGCGTGGGGAGGGTGGCCCCCCCTCACCCTCCCCTCTCCCCCCGCAGGGGGGAGAGGGATCGAAGCCCCCTCACCCTACCCTCTCCCCCCTGCGGGGGGAGAGGAACAAAAGGTGAGGGGGGAGAGGGATCAAGGGTGAGGGGGGGAAGGTGAGGGGCATCCCTGAAGGGTCCGTCTACGCCGGAAACAGCCGCTCCCGGAGGAGCTTCGGCGGCAGCGACCCGCAGGAGAGGATCGCGTCGTGGATCTCCCGCAGCGGGACCCCCGGGTTCCGCCGCTTGTACTCCTCGATCACGCTCAGGATCTCGAGTTTTCCGATGAGGTAGCTCATGGGCTGGGTCGGCGCCGCGGTGTAGCGGTAGACCTCGGCCTGGGCGTTCGCCCTCTCCAGCCCCACCTCGTCCACGAGGAACTGAATCGCCTCCTCGACCGTCATCTTCCCGGTGTGGAGCGATACGTCGAGGATGATCCGCGCCGCCCGCCACAGCTGATCCTGGAGGCGCGCCAGTTTCTGCACCGGCTCGCGGATGTACCCGAGCTCCTCCATGAGCTCCTCACAGTAGAACGCCCACCCCTCCACGAACAGGGAGGAGAGGACGCTCCCCAACTTGCGGGGGAGGGTCTTCGTGTACCGGTTGGCGTACACGAGCTGGAGGTGATGGCCCGGGTAGGTCTCGTGGAGGCACGTCACCGGGATCTTGGCGTAGTTGTGGCCCGCAAGCTTCTCCTCCTGGGCCTGCCGCGGCATCCTCCGGTCCACGGGCGTGACGAGGAAGATCCCTTCTTGCTTCTCCTCCAGAGGCCCGGGCATCATGTACGCCGCGTAGGGGATGACGGGCCGCATCGAGGGCGGGGTCGCCTGGACCGTGAGGCTCTCCCCAGGGGGGATGGTGGCGACGCCCTTCTCCTGAACGAACCGCCGCACCCGCTCCACTTCCTTGCGGTACACGGACAGGAGCTCGCCCCGCTTGGGATGGTTCTTCTTCGCCTCGTCGAGGATCTCGCGGGCGGTCTTCCCCGGGGCGACCTTCGCGGCGACGGTCTCCATGAGGGCTTTGGTGTCCCGGAAGATCTTCCAACCTCGCTCGAGGAGCTCGTCGGCTGTGTAGTCGAGGAAGTGGTCCTCGCGGAGGATCTCCTCGAAGAGCTCTTTGCCCGCCGCGAACTCGCCCTGTGCCCGGGGAAGGACTTCCCGCTCCAGGAACGCAATGTAGTCCCGAACGGCAGCCGCAGCGGCCCGGCTGGCGCGGAATGCGCGGGGCGCAAGGCGCGGGGTACGGAGGCTCAAAAGCGGGATGACAGTCCGGAAGAGGACCAGGCTTCGCTTCCCCCCCTCGATCGCGACCTCCGCCCACACCTTGGGGACCTGTTCTGGGATGAGGTTCTCCTTCCCCTGGCTGAGGACGCGGGGGACCTCCGCGAGGCGCCCGACGACGCTCCTCATCCGCACGCGCAGTGGGGCGAAGTTCCGCATGAGGAGGAGGAATACGCCCCCCAGGGCCTCGTCGAGGTACATCCCCGGGCTCCGTTCGTGGTCGCGCGTCTTCTCGAACCCGCGCCGGAACGACTTCGCGAGCTGGCGGATGAGGGTGTGGTCGATCTGGGCATCGTGGGACCACGACGCGGGGTCAAGCGCCTCCAGTTCAGCGAGGGCATCGTGGAGCATCTTCTCCTGGCGGGCCCGGGCGGCCGGGCTGTGGTCCCCCAGCCGGTGGTCGTAGCGATGGTCGCCGAACTGGGTCGCGGCGACCGGGATCTCCTCAAGCATCCGGCTGAAGAACCGGTCTACAGCAGCGTAGAACTCGGCTTCGCTTACGGTGGGCACGTTCTCCTCCTTGGCCTTCCCCCTCGGTTGCGAAGGCAGGGCAAGGATACCCGCTGGGGGCCGGCGGTGCTCCTCACACGCGCGCGCGGCGCGGACGGGCGATGCGGTACAGGAGCCATGCCCCGACGGCGATCACGGCCACGAGAAGGAGTGGGACGAGGACCAACCCCGCCAGGAGGAGGACGAGGATCCCACACAGCGGGATGAGGAGCACCCCCACGAGCGCCCCGCCCGCCGCAAGCGCGGCTCCGGCGAGCCCCGTCACGAACCGGATCACCCGGCCGAAAAGCCCGCACACGGTTCCCAGGATCATCGCTTGATCTTCTCCCGCGCCTCGGCCTCGGGATGGACCTCGAGCGATTCCGTGTACTCCACCCGGCCGATGCGACAGCCAGGCCCGATGTGTACGATCTTCCCGCGCACGACGTCGGCGGTGGTCGCTTCGAGGTGGATGTGGTCGCCCTCGATCTCGCCGACGGTGAGGGTGCCGATCCCAACCCCAAACCGCAGCCCCCGGCTCAGGCTGAACCCGAAGTTGAACCCGGAGCTCGCGCGGATGTCGATGTTCTCCCCGCCGATCTCGCGGGCGCGGCTGTCCCCGACGAGCTTCACCTCGACCCGGTCCGCGGAGAGGAGCCCCCCGATCTCGAACCGGCCCGACGAGGTGAACACGTCGGTCTCGAGGTCGCAGGCGACGTTGAGCACGCCGCTCACCCGGACGTAGTGGCCGCGGAGGCTGCCCCCGATCCGCTGGGCGCCCGAGGAGCGGAGTTCCTTCACCACAGCATCGCCTTCGATGCCGCAGCTCCCCGAGGTGACGAGGATATCGGCCTCCACCCGGCTCGTGAACTTCCCGGATCCGGAGACGGAGATCTCCTTCGCCTTCACCGTTCCCTGGAACCGCGCCGACCCGGAGACGCGGATCTCCTGCGCGATGACATCCCCCTCCACCCGCCCCGAGCCGGAGATCCGGACCTGGGTGTACTCCCCGCCAGAGACCCGCCCTGATCCCGAGATGGAAACGCTCTGGCTCTCCATCTACGCCACCTCCCTCAGCGCCAGCTTCACCTGCTCGGTGATCTGCTCCAGGTCCACCCGGTGCTTGATCCGCGACTCGCGGTCGAGCTTGAGGGGCTCGTGCCCGAGCACCCCCAGCGTCAGCCGCACCGAGATCCCCTCCTGGTCGAACGCCTTCTCGGCGAGGAGGGCCGTCATCCCGGTGGACGTGCGGACGGCCGCCTCCTCGGCGCGCACGAGGTCCACGAGGAGCTTCGCCTCCGCCGGGCGGGTCCCGGACCGCATCGCCTGCGCCCCGCACGCCAGAGCCACCAGCTCGCCGAACGTGTACCCGCGCTCCTTCCACAAAAGCTTGCGGCCCTCGGCCCCGATCGGGGTCAGCGCCGCCGGGTTGTCGTGCTGCACGCACTCCGGCGATGCCTCGGGGGCAAGGATCTGCACCAGCTCATCGAGCGACTGCTCCTCCTTGAGGGAGCGGATCTGCTCGATGCGGGTTAGGATCTTGTCCCGGGGGAAGAACGTCTCCTGGCCCGTGACCGTCGCCTTGCGGATGAACCACGCCTCGGGGATGAGGCCCTTCCTCTTCCAACGGTAGAGCTGGCCGTACGAGATCCCGGTCTGTTCCAGGACGTCCTTCTTCGCGATCAAATCCTCATCCATGACCCCCCCTCGCGAGGCCAGTGTAACAAAACACTGTTACAAGTCAAGGCTACTGGGCGACCACACCTACGTTTCGGGTGAGGAGCGGGGGGAGGTGGAGCCCGCCGAACACCCACTCCCGATCGCCCCCGATCGCGACCACGCCGTCCTTGAGGACATCGTAGGCGTTACCGGCGATCATGGTGTTCTTCACCCGCCCGACGACCTTCCCTCCCTGCACCGCGAACCCGATCCCGACGTTGTTCGAGAACGCACCGGATTGGATGTTCCCCTGTCCCAGGCCGAGCACCCCGGCCACGATGAGGCCGTCCTTCATCTCGCGGATGAGGTCGTCCAGGGCCCCCGCCCCGGGGGCGAGGACGAGGTGGCGGGAGGCAGGGCCCGGGGGGACGCGGAACCCTCCCCCGCCGAGGGGACCGCCCTTGATCCCGTTTCCGGTGGGCTCCGCCTTGGCCAGGGCCGCAGCCCGGAGGTCGTAGTAGAAGCTGCGGACCACGCCACGGTCGATGAGGGGGAGCTTCCCCGTGGGCACCCCCTCGTCGTCGAACGACCGCGACCGCGGGCCGAACGGGATCACCCCGTCGTCGGTCAGGGAAAGGCGTGGGTCGAACGCGGCCTCCCCGAGGCGGCCCTTCAACGGGGAGGTCCCGAGGAACACGGACAGCCCGGAGAACCCGATCATGAGGGGCAAGAGGAGGACGGGGAGGCCACTGGGGAGGAACAGGACCGGGGGCCTCCCTGTGGGCGGGGCGGCGATCTTCCGCCCCCACCGGAGTTCGCGGAGGAGGTTTTCGAGGAGGGCCTCCCGGTCGAGGTCGGCCGCCCGCCGCACGGACCGGAACGCGTCCACGCTCCAGATGTCCCCCTGGCGGATGAGCTTAGCCTCTATGGCCATCGAGAGGTAGGACCTCTTCTCGCTCCACTCGCCGCCGGTCGAGGTGTGCACCGCGACCTCGTGCGTCCCCCGCCCGAGCGAGGCGTTGATGATGAGCTCGGGGAACTCATCGCGGATCCGCCGCACGGCGTCCTCGCCCCACGTGATGAGGTCCTCCACCCCGATCCCCGCTACCTCCCGGTCGAGGACGGGGACCGCCGTCTGCGGTCCGTCCTTCCCCGCGAACCGGAACGGGGCCGGGTCGCCGTGAGAGGCAGCGAGGAGGGCGGAGGTGAGGAGGGCATCGTCGCTCCCCCCGGCTGTGGACGCGAACCCCAGCCTCCCCCCCGCGATCACCCGCAGCGCGCGCCCGCGCACCGCCTCCGACCCGGCGGTCTCGATCTCCCCGCCGTTGAAGACGACGGCCACGCCTTCGCGCAGTTCCTCGTACAGCTCCGCTGCTTCCGCTTTGTGCGCTGCCTGGTTGAGGATGTCCATCACCGACCTCCCACCGTCACGTTCCGCACACGCACGTGGGGCGCCCCGGTTGTGGTGGGGAGCGGCGACTGCCCGCCCTTCCCGCACCCCCCCGCGCTCCCCTCGAGCTTGAAGTCCCGCCCGATCAGTTCGATGTTCTTGAGGGTGTGGAACACGTTCCCGGTGAGGACGACATCCCGCACCATCGGCCCGATCACCCCGTTTACGATCTCGTGGCCCCACGCCGCGGAGAACGTGAACTGCTCGAACATCGTCTGCCCGCCGAACGCGGAGCACGCGTAGATGCCGTGTTCGATCCCGTCGAGCATCTCCTCGAGGGTTGCCTCCCCCGGCTCGATGTATGTGTTGCGCATGCGCACGATCGGCTCATGCTCCCATGATACGGCGCGCGCGTTCCCCGTCGGGGTGGCCTTCATCTTGTGCGCCGTGGCCCGGGAGTGCATGAGGCCGGTGAGGACCCCGTTCTTGATGAGGTACGCCTTCCGCCACGGGACGCCCTCATTGTCGTAGGGGGAGTTCCCCCGTTCCCCGGGGCGGTACCCGTCGTCCACCACGTGGAGGGACTCAACCCCGAACCGCGTCCCCAGTTGCATCACCTTGCGCATCGGCTCGTTCCGGAGGAGGAAGTCGGCCTCGCAGATGTGGCCGAACGCCTCGTGGATGAACACCCCCGCGAGGCTCGGGTCGAGGATCACGGTGTACGTCCCCCCCCGGACCGGCTTCGCCGAGAGGAGGTCCACCGCCCGCTGCGCTGCCTTGCGGGCCATCCCCTCCTTCCCCTGGACGGCGTCGAACCCCGCTCCGTAGCCCAGGGACTCGAACGCCGGCTGGATATCCCCGTTCTTCCGCGCCACGGCGGCGAGGGAGAGCGTAACGTCGGGGATGCCCTGCTCGACGTAGGTCCCCTCGGAGTTGGCGTAGGTCACCTTCCGCCAGGTGTCGGTGTAGCGGACGCTCGTGGACGCGATTGCGGGGGAGTGGGTGAGGAGGAGCTTGTTGTAGCCCTCGGCCAGCCGGCGCTTTTCATCGAGGGGAACGCCGCGGAAGTCGCGCCTCATCTCCCCTTCATGGCGCGCCTCCGCCCGCTCCACGGGAGCGAGCCCCACCGGATCCGCGACGTGGCGGGATGCGGTGCGGGCGAGGTGGGTGGCCTCCTCGATCTTGCGCGCCAGCTCGGCCGGGTCGGTGAACACGGCGATCCCCCACGCCCCCCGGACGAGGCAACGCACGATGCCGCCCGCTTCCTCGCCGGATTCGAGCGCCATCAGCTGGTCGCGCTGGAACGCGACCCGGGACCGCGCGACCTGTTCCCAGCGGGCCTCGGTGTAGTCGGCGTGGCTCTTCGCCACGGCCTCACGCAACCTGTCTTCCATCGGACCCCCTTTACCGGGAGATTGTACCGGCCCCTCCCAATGTGATGGGGATCACGTTCCCCGGTGGATCCTCCCGTCTATAATGGGTCCGGCGTAGTGAAGGAGGCGCGGGATGAGATGGTTGTTGGTGCTGGCGCTGATCGCCCTCCCCGCTTGGGGAGCGGAGATCAAGTTCGACGCGGAGCCCCACGCGGAGCCCCGCCTGGGGGGGACGTTCCGGGTGGTTGTGACCGGGGTTGCAGAGGAAGGCGGACAGGCAACGCTCCTCGTCCTGCGGACGGGCGCGGTGGTGTCGGTCGCTCTCGCCCGGGAGGGGGACGCGCTCCGGTCCGCGCCGATCCACGTCCGCCGACCGTGCGATCCCGAGGGGACCCCGTCTGTGTCCGTGCAGC
>Ga0209407_1002074_pt1 | contig 19405 bp, 17 predicted proteins | sample AD_JPNHG3_MetaG_FD_184410 | JGI IMG/M metagenome (GOLD analysis project Ga0209407, IMG submission 184410) | Active sludge microbial communities of municipal wastewater-treating anaerobic digesters from Japan - AD_JPNHG3_MetaG (SPAdes) (version 2) | ecosystem: Engineered > Bioreactor > Anaerobic... | reverse complement strand
CCTTCTTCGGCGATTTGGTGGTCTTGTCGTAGACGCTCGTTGAGCGGTAGACGTAGGGTTTGTTCTGGATATACTTGATCTCCAGGCACTTCTCACCCTTCCGGCGCTGCTCTTCCAGCCAGGGTGAACTCAGTCTTCCATATGAGATGATGCAAGGGATTGCAGGTATACGGAACGGATCTTGCGGTTTGAGCGGTGGGAACGGGAAAAAGGAGGAGGGTATGGAGAATATAGTCACTAAATCATGCGGTGTCTGGATCAAAAAACAGAAAGGAGTTATTGAATTGCTGAGTGAAGCATACGGCGATGAACAGGAACTCCAGAATCTCGTTGCGGAACTGGATGCTCGAGAATATCGAAACCTACCAACACTATCGAGAGGTTCCTTCCAGGACTCCTGAGTTACACGGCATTCCCGAATAAACAATGGAAACGGATCCAAACGACGAACCTGCTTGAAAAGGTTCACAGGGAACTGAAACGGCGAACCAGGGTTGCCGGAGTCTTCTCGAATGATAAATCGCTTCTCCAGTTGATCGGACCCATCCTGATGGGCGTGAACGAGGAGTGGGCTACCAGCAGAAGATATTTAAGCATGGATACTGAATGAACGGACAGGGTTCAGACAAATTACAGAGGGCCTGAGACCTTACCGAACTGGATCGATAAGTTAATGTAATCTCAATTATTTACTTCAATTACGTATACAAAATTTGGGTGACTGTATGTTAGACGAGCATTTGAGTGAAAGAAAGAATATAGATCCAATATTGCTCTCAATATTAATTCAGAACCCATACTTCTCTCAAGTTGACGACGAAATTGGAGAAACAACACTCATAAATTGGATCAAACGCGAGTGTCGGAATCACCCGACTCAAGCAAATTTAACGATAAGTAAAGAGGAGATTCATGGTTTAATTACGAAACTGATCTTTGAAGAAGTACTTAGTGGAAAAATGTATGCTCAAAAGATGCTGTTGAGCCCCACACAAAACTACTTTCTGTTAAAGAAGGGCAAACCAATTGTTAAGAGAGAGGCAAAACCCCATATGTCGCTTTTTGAGGATAATCATAATCACTTAGAGATACAAAATACTAAAAATAACGCAAGTAATGATTCCGGTGCAAGTGATGAACCACCCAATACTAATGAGACATTAATTTCAACCCAACTTCCTCAAAATCACAATATGTTCTATCATCAACTTGTTGAATACATATCCAATTACGATGGACAAGACAAAGACATAGTTAAATACCTTCCAGGAATTTTTAAACTATCGTGCAACATCCTGAACGACAAATATTCTGACTGGCACACCAAGATTCTTATTAGCTCTGCTCTGGGGTATTGTGTTTTGGGAGAGGATGTGATCCTGGACCGAACAGAATTCGGGTACCTCGACGATCTCTACATCCTTTGCTATGCTCTTCGAGAAATTAAACGATATGCTCCACCATCACTTTTTTATGACAACTGGCAAGGCCAAGAAGATATAGATATCTACGAGCTAATTGAAGAGATATATAGAGATGCATATATTGTTGTTCAAGACTATGCATGTGAAATACTACATAAAGTGGGTCTTAGAAAGTTTAATAAATTAAATTTGGAAGAATATGAAGGAACGTATCACCAAAAAATATCCAAGCTCGCTCGTGAAAAAAGGGAATTACTGGCCTTAACAGCATACTTGGTAAAAATAATCTATCATACGAATGTTGATGGACGGAGCCTTAAAAAGATTAAGAATTTTCTCGCACGATATGGTGATTATACCGAAATTAAACGTCTTATTGAGTTGTCAAATAGAGATTACGAAGTGAATTTAAACAATACAACAACATCTAGTATCGAGGATTTCGAAGTTGAATTAGAGAGAAAACTACACCAAGCACGTTTGAGAGCGCTACTTGACGATAAGGATACAGAATATGAAAATTAGATTAAATAAGAGAGATTAAAATGTCCTTCCGGGATCTTAATTTGAAACACACATACACCTCTGAAAAAGATAATATTCTCGATGATTTTTATATCCCTGTGTTAAAAGAGGCAATCAATTACAAACGAGTCACGGGTTATTTTTCCTCGGGATCCTTTATGACTGCTGCAGCAGGCCTTAGCCAATTTATAAGAAATGGGGGGCATATGCAATTTATCTTAAATATTGTGTTATCCGATGAGGATTACAAGCAAATCGAAAAAGCGACTTATAATACAGAAGAAATTATTGAAGAGAAATTAATACATGACCTGAGTCAACTTGAAGATGAGTTTAAGTCTAATTATGTAAAGTTGCTAGGGTGGTTAATAGCCTACAATTATCTGGAGGTTAAAATAGGGTATATTAAAGATAAACGAATCGAAAATGCCGTACTTCATCAAAAAATAGGTATATTAACTGATATGGAGAATAACACAATTTCGTTCAGTGGGTCTAATAATGAGAGCGCATACGGTTGGGTTTATAATTCAGAGAAATTTAAAGTATTCTTCAGTTGGGAGCCAAATAATGACGTTTTTATTTCTCAGGATACGACAGATTTTAACGAACTATGGAGTAACCAATCCCCAAAAACTGAAGTTATCCCTTTTCCAGAGGCAGTCGAGCGAAAAGTAATATCGATTGCTGATATAGAAAGCATCAACATCGACGACCTCTTGGACCGTATTACTAAATATCAAGCAAAAAGATTGGACGAAAATGCTGATTTAAGTGGATGCTTCGAAACACTACGGGATGATTATCCCTATGCGTCAACAGAGTTTCAAACCGGAAGCGGATATAATAGCGTGTCCGAAGGACCAGGAGTAAATGAATATAAAACCATCCATCTACGTGAGTATCAACACGAAGCAATTGATGCGTGGTTCAAGAGTGGTTGCTGTGGTATTTTTGAAATGGCGACAGGGACCGGGAAAACATACACCGCACTTGGAGCGCTCAAGCAACTTCTAGAGAGGGAGCAAAAACTCGTTACAATAATCAGCGTCCCGTTTCTTCATCTTGCTAACCAGTGGGAAAAAAGCTTACATAATATGGGTATAAAAATTCCAGTTATTCATGTAAGTAGTGCAAATCCAAAATGGAAAGCTGAACTAAAGACAAAGATCTTAGATAACCGGTTAGATAAGGAAAAACAGTTTATTATCATTACCACACATGATTCCCTAGCAACAAGTCCATTTATCGAACTTATACACGATGTGAAATCAAATATATTCCTCATCGGAGATGAGGTACATAGCCTTGGTACTGTCACAAGGCTAGACGCGCTACTGCCATTGTACACCTATCGACTTGGCTTAAGTGCAACGCCAGAACGATATTTTGACGAACTGGGAACTCAAGAATTAATGCGGTTTTTTAATAGGGTCGTGTATGTGTTTGACCTACACAGAGCGATAAACGAAATAAACCCGGATACCGGAGAGACATATCTAGTCCCGTATGAATATTATCCAATCTTTGTTGAACTGACCGATGAGGATATGAGTGAATACTCAAAATTAAGCGGGCAGATTGCGATTCTTTGCAACAAAAAGGACAGATCAAAATCCGAGCAACTGAGACTGGAACAACTGCTTCGTGAACGCCAGGATATTATAAAAAATACTCAAACAAAATATCCAGCATTCGAAGCGTTGATCAATGATTTGGCCAAAAACAACAAAATAAAACAGACTCTAATTTATTGTTCCCCTAAACAAATTGAGACAGTTCAACAGTTACTCCGCCGTCAAAAAGGTATTATTCAACACCGTTTTACAAGCAAAGAGGATGCGATTCGGCGGCAAAAAAAATATTGCAACTTAACCGAAAGAGAGTATCTTCTATACAAGTTTGAAAAGGGGGATTATGATGTACTGGTTGCGATCCGATGCCTTGACGAGGGGGTTGACGTCCCCGCAACTAGGAATGCTATTCTTATGTGTAGCTCTGGGAATCCGAAGGAATATATTCAGAGACGCGGGCGTGTCCTCCGACGCGCTCCAGGAAAGGACAAAGCAGTTATATATGACATAACGGCTATACCCTCTAAAATAGATGGGAGGGATCCAAATATCGACATTAAAGTGCTTAAATCGCAGTTAAAAAGATTAGAAGAATTTGCTAGGGATGCTTTGAATATAGGAGAGGTAGAGAGAGAGATCTTCAAAATAAGACGAAAGTATAACGCATATGGTGGTGGGTAAAGATGGTAGACAGCCTTGAAATCAACCAGTTAATTATGGAAACAATACGTGAGAGATCTCCAAATGAATCGGTGGTTCAAATAATTCTCGAAGTATTGCAGTATGAACTTGACATCTGGAACAGGTACGTCCCAAAACGTGAGATATTAAATCAATATGAGTTAATAGTCAATCGTAATATTAAGGAGTCGATAAAATGAGATTTACGATCTCATCTATTGAAATGACCAATTATCGGCAGTATCAAGGTAAGCAAACCTTGGACTTCTCCTTTGACAAAAATAAGAATGTCTCTATCATTTTGGGACAGAATGGAGCGGGTAAATCAAACTTACTAAATGCGCTGACTTGGTGCTTCTATGGCAAAGAAATTCACAACGATCAGCAGGCCAAAGGAACTGATGGCATGCCGATAATTAATGTGGCCGAACTTGATGCGCTGGAACCGGGTAGAAGCACATTCGCAGAAGTAGTTGTCAGTATATGCACCAACACCGGTCAATGGCTGATTAAAAGACATATTGATGTTTTAAAAGATGACCTGGGTAAATTACATTTTGATCAACCGCAACTGACTGTGATCTACCCCTTTGACGGACAGGATAAAATCGTTGAGGGCGATGAGACCCAGCGTTTGATCAATAACCTCCTTCCAGAAGCTCTTCGCCAGTTCTTCTTTATAGATGGTGAACAGTTAAGAGAATTCTTTAGAATAAGCAATCCTACAGAGATTGCAAAGGCGATAGACAATGTCTCTCAGTTAGAACTGGTGTATAAGGCAGCTGAAAATCTTGAAGCATATGAAAATCAGTTAAGAAAGAACGTGAAAGCAACAACACCTCAATTACAAAAAGTACAACAAAAGATACAGATACTAAAGGGAAAAAATGAAAAAGCGAAAGAATCACTTCAAAAAAATAAGGAAGAACTTGAGAAAGATATATCTGAGTTAGCACAGGTGGAAGATTATTTACGGAAACATAATGATGCGGTTGTCTCCAAACTACAGGAAGAACGAGAACAATCAGAAAAAGATATAAAGTCATTAAATAGGCACCTTAAAGATGCAGAACTTGAGAGAAATGGTTATCTGGTAGATACTGCTCCATACATCCTCCTTAAAGATGAGATCGAATCTGCATATAGTCTTATTCAACAAAAGGTCGAAAAAGGAGACCTTCCACCACGAATAAGAGAGACCTTTGTTCGGGAATTGATTGATAGCGGTCGTTGCATCTGCGGAAACGAAATTAAAGAAAATGAAAAACACAATCTTGAATCATACAGTAGAAAACTTGAACTCTCAGAATTGAGTGAGGTTTGTTTCGGAGGAAACGTAACCCTCGGTGAAATTTTATCGGACATTAAAGAATTTCCGTCCAAGATTGATCAGTTAAACAGGAAAATTGAGGAATTCAAAGATGAATACGACGAGAAGAAGCGACGATTGGATTATATCTCCGAGACGCTAAAAAAGCACAATATTGAGGAAATTCGAGCATACGAGGAAAGACGGAAGAAATTGACGAATGGAATAAATAAAAATGAGAACCTCATAAAGATGTTGGAGGCCGAGATTACCACCATTAATAAAGATTTAGATGAGGCACTATCCGAAGAGCGCAAAGAACTCTCAAAGGATAAGAAGAATGCCCAACTTCGAGCCAAACTCCAGCTGGTTCAAGAGGCACTCAAGACATTAGCGGGAACTGAATACATTATAAAATCAAAGATTAGAAAGCAAGTTGAGAGAACTACTAAAGAGAATTTCCTGAAGCTTATTCGGAAGAAAGAAGCATTTAAAGACATAGTTATTGAAGATACGTTCGATGTCAAGGTTATACATTCGCAGGGCTACAATGCTATCAACGATCTTTCTGCCGGGGAGTATATGATCTTTGGATTATCGTTTATGAGCGCCTTGATGACGATATCTGGATTCCATGCCCCGGTCATAATAGATACACCACTGGGAAAGATTGATGATGAGCACAGGGAACAAATCACCACTGAATTGCCTAAATTTCTACAGGGGACTCAGTTGATTTTACTGGTCACTCCAACCGAGTATGATGACACTGTCAGGAAAAATTTACAAGAATATTTACTGGAAGAGAATTTCTTTAAGATCGTTGAAAATGAGTCTAAAACCATATCCAAGGTGATATCACATGGTCACTAAACACTTCAACGAACCAAGGGAACTGGCCTATGGTGCGATTCACGCCGAACTGTTCCAAGAGGAAACATCCTGGATTAACAGAGACTCCAGTACGATCTTTGCCGGGAAGACACAGAGGGATCTTCTTATATTTGCCATGGCACTAGGCAGACTTAAAGGTCATAAATCTGATGTAAAAGATCGTCAATCAAACATCCCTGTATCAAATATGCCAGAAAAACAAAAATGGGCAATTCTATCCATTGCTCTTGCTGAGCATAATGACTTAATGTGTCTTAAAGACGAAAATCCACACTACAGGGAGGCAGAACGTTACGCCAATGAAGGCTTAAAGATATTAAGATCCCACATAGACAAATGGGGAGTGGATTATCCTAGGTATCTTGAGGCCGAATTGAGGGATATTCTCAAGACGTCCACCAAGACCCTAGAATAAAGCAAATTGTGAAAACCATATTTAATTCAGTTTTTTTGACTACACCCCAACAAATGCTGGGATCAAAAATTAAGGATTAATCACTGAACCTTCTAAGTGTTTTAGAACATGATATAACCATATTTATGCAGTGTTCAATCTCCTCTTCAGTGTTAAATCTACCTAAACCAAAACGTACTGCTGAGAAGATATTACTTTCATCCAATCCAATGGCCTTAAGGACGTGTGATGGCTCCACCGAACTTGTGGTGCAAGCAGACCCCGTTGAAATTGCCACATCAGTTCTTAGAAGATGTGTCAGTGCTTTACCTTCAATTCCAGGGAAGCATACGTTTAGGTTATGAGCAAGCCTTTTTTCCGGGTGCCCATTTAGGGTGACGCCCTCAATTTCATCTTTAAATGATTCAAACATTTGCTTCGTCCATTTCCTGAACCTTCCATTCTCCACTTTCATTTCTTTCTGCGCAATCTCAAGGGCCTTACCAAGTCCCACAATGCCCGGGACATTATACGTTCCTGATCGCAGCCCCCGCTCATGGCCTCCGCCAAACATTACAGGTGAGACCTTCCTTTTTGGGTTCGCTCCCCCTATGTAGAGGGCTCCAATCCCCTTAGGTCCATATACTTTGTGCCCGGATAACGAGAGTAGATCAATGCCCATCTCTTTTACATCGAGAGGGATGTGACCAACGGCCTGGGCTGCATCTGTGTGAAACAACACTCCATTTGCTTTCGCAACAATCCCAATCTCTTTCAGAGGAGCAAGGGTCCCGATCTCATTATTTGCAGCCATGACTGAGATGAGTATTGTTCGATCAGTAATCGCTTCCTCAACCTCATCGGGATTTACCAGACCGTACCTATCGACTGGAAGATATGTCACAGTTTTACCGATTCTTTCCAGGTGGTTCGCCGTGTCAAGGACAGCCTTATGTTCAGTTGCACAGGTAATAATGTGATCACCTCTCCTTGCCATCCTTTCCGCAACACCTAAAAGGGCAATATTATCCGACTCAGTGGCGCCGCTAGTGAAGATAATCTCTTCCGGTTTCGCATTGATGCATGAAGCCACCTGTTCGCGTGCCATCTCCACTGCCTCATGAGCTCGTGCTCCAAAGATATGATCAATACTTGAAGCGTTGCCAAACTCCTGAGAGAAATAGGGGTACATGGCATCGAACACACGAGGATCCACCGGCGTGGTGGCATGGTAATCCATATAGACAGGCAGTTTGGGTGTCATAACTTTTGACCTCACTTCTTTTGGTTATCTTCCTCGATAGATACGGTTTTACGATCTTCAGGAAGCAGGCTCTGGAAATCACTTAGATCCTTAATTTGTGGGAATATTGAGAATACACCTCGATTCAGGTGTGCCCGAAATTGAGGAAATAGATCTTTTTCAGGATCAAGCCCGTCAGCCATCAACCGCTCCCGAAGTAATCCCATATAGAGACTATCCCATTCTCCAGTAAGGGTGTACCTATTCAGTTCCTGCCCCTCTTCATCATAATCTTCAGGTTTGGGTACCTTTGGCTCATTCAGGGAGTAACAGACCGCTATTCGAAGTAAAATATTTGGGGTCAAACCGGTTTTCCCTTTCAGCATCTGTAAGCGATGCGTTGCACCCTTGCTCATGCGTACACGATTAAATGCCATCAATCGCCTCCCGGCTCCCTGGTATCGGTCCAAAAAAATCCAGGAACAACCTTCGTCGAGTTCTCCTTCTCATCAAACTCCAAGCAGTATGCTTTGGACACATATGGTATTAAGTCTTGGAAATATTCCCGATCAATCTCAGTGTCCGTTGACAAAATCACCATTTGGTGACTTGCCTTTGGGAAAAACTCGTTAACAATACGCTCTCTATGATCACTATCCAGCCTACCAAGCGGTGTATCAATAATAAAGGGGAGTGGACGACCGGAGCAGATAGTCAGAGCCCAGAGCAGAGACACAGCAAAGATCTGTTTCTCACCTTCGGACAATTTATCCCTAGGGATAGGAGTATTATGTTTGGTATAGAGGGTTATTGAAAAGTCGTCCAGGTCTACCTCAACGTCGAGGATAAAATCATCCTTTCGAAGCAACTGATTAAAACATCCCAGGAATACTTGACGAAACTCAGATAACTTCGCTGCTTGGAGGTGACTGCTATAATCTTTCAATACGGCCTGTACCTTGGTGGCAAGGTCTAACTGGACAGATAAATCCTGGAGCGATCTCAAACTATCTAGTAGGTTCTCCTTTCGTCTCTCATACTCCTGGATTTTCCACTCAATTCGTCGGAGTTCTTCATCTAGATTTTTCAACTGTTCTCCATACTGGCCAATATCCTGATTTAATTTGTTTAGTTCCTCAATTATCGGCAAGATCTGTTCATCCTCAGGAGCGCTATTAATTGCTTGCTCAACACGTCTCCTCTCATTAACAAGTTTTTCAAGTTGATTACTGTAGTTTCTCAGTTGTTCTGGTACTACGTTCAACGCCTCATCCAGCCAAATAAGAACCTTCTGCTGCTCAACCGGAGAAAAATTATGCATAGGGACATAATTGCTGAAACGTGAGGAAGGTGTAAAGGCCTCCTGTATGAGCGCGGAAAGTTTATCGGCGATCATTTCTTTCTGATCTGATGTTATTGTAACGTTATCCCAGAACTTATTTGAGCCAACAATATGTTCAATTTCTGCAATTTTTTCACTGACAAGTGCTCTTGTACTCTTCCACTGCCAGTATTCCCCCTCCTCGCCAATTCTATTTTTCAACCGCAGACAATACTTCGGTGTTAGCGCGAAGGGAAATAGAGATGAACACAATTCACGAATGCGCATCCGTTCCGCTTCAATCTCGCGCTCAAGTTGAACTTTCCGTATCTTAAGATCATCCCGTTTACTGGCAAAGCTACCACCTTCACTCGACAATTTTAACTCTAACCTCTCAATCTTGCCAAGTATCCGGTCATAGTAACTTTGTTTCTGTGCTCTTTCTTGGAGTTTTATCAAATTACATTCTTCAAGTTGTTTAATCTCTGCTAAAACCTCTGTGATTTGTTCATTTATACCGGATTCTTTGGAAATTTTGATCTGCTTCGTAACGAAAATTCCCAAGTCATTCCGGAGTTGATCAACCATACTGAGCCCTAAAAGTGACCTGAATGCATCCTTAAGTTGAATATTTGTTTTATCACCCTCGGCCAAACTTTGAATTTTCTCTCCATCAAAGAAGAACAATTGAGAAATTCCAGGAGGGATTAGTTCATTGACAAAGTCTTGCCACTGTTGAACATCTAAATCTTTCATCACCACATTGTTCTTCGAGACCGCCAGTGACTCTTTTATCCCAGTCCTACGCCGGTACCATGAGCGTTTGACAGTGTACGTATCTATAACACCAAGATCCGAATGCTCAAATTCAAGTTCCACCGCCGCACAACTTACATGAAGTGGTGAGCCGGCAATAAGGTGAAAATACCCGGACACATAGTTCCAGTAATCTTTTTTCCGAAATCGATAGTCTCCAAGGTTCGCTCCGTATAAACAGAGACGAATCGCGTCAAATAGAGTTGTTTTTCCAGTTCCATTTTTCCCGCCGATTAGAATAACTGGTTTATGGTACCCTGTTCCGTGTTCCGGACGAAGGTCAAATACTTGCGTTCCACGGAAGGGACCAAAATTATCGAGTGTTAGCTTTGTAACAAGCAAAATTATCCCCCCTATATCTAATTATAATTAATTTTTGGTGATTTCCTCTTCCGTACGCCATTCTTCACTCAGCACATCTTCAATTCGTGAGTATATAGCAGCACGCCGTTTCATCCCCTGTACTTGCCGCTCAACGTCAAGCAGCTTCATTACTAACTGGACAGGAACGTCATGGTCTCTACAAATTTCATTTAGAAGATCGACATCAGTACCAGAAAATAACTCCAAATCATCCCGGATCCAATCAAGATCGGTTCCCATAACCTCTCTGTAAATTTTTGGGACTGAGTCTTCCCAATCTCCTCTTTCGTGGCGCCATATTCGACGAATTTCGTGCAATTCTTCAGGTAAAATTAATTGAAGGCTTGGATTTGGGCCAATCCGCCGGATCTCTTGTTGTGTTTTTAGGAGTTCGCGCAATAAATGCTTACAATATCCGAGTTTATAAGGACCACGGATAAGTTCTCCACTACCGTCCCGCTTATACTTGATCTTTCCATTCATTCGTTTGTATTCACGATAGATTGGCTTTTTTTCTTTTTCCTGGGTTTCAGCAAGCATATTGCGATAGTTCAGAAGGGGTTCAAGCCATTCTTCTCCACTATCGATGAGTCCCATAATGGCCTTGTCCTTTGTGACTACTGTACAGACCCAACAACCGAACCGGCTGTTGCCACAAGGTGGAGAATATTCATCAACAACAAGAGGGCACTCACCAGCGTCTGCATTTTTATAGAGTGCCAAGAGTTCACGGTTGTTCCCACCCCACGGACATGGGTTCTGGAGCAAGTACGTCCACACATCGTCTTTGGAGAAATCCTCTATCGGTGTATATACAAAAGACCGAGCAAACTTCGAATGACGAGAAAGCAAACTTCCCTTGATCTTATACAAGTTCATGAGTTGCGCTCTAGCAGAACTCTCAGATTTCCTCACACCAAGCACTAGAATAATTTCACCATGTTCTGACACCTTGTTCAGGATAAATGTATCCGAAGTTCTGATCTTTAGTCGATCGGTACACCAACGGAATGATTTTGATGGGGCTGGATACCCCTTACCGATCATAAGAACCCAAAACGAATCTTCTATCTTAGGATAAAGTTTTACAGCTTGAATTGGCAATCTTTGCTCTTGGGCAGCCTTGTTCATGAGGTTAAGATTTCGATTGATGATATCGCTGATAACAGGCGTTTCAACAAGAGTATCCGAAGAAATAACGTACACGGTCTTTTTCCGCTGCTCGGGGGTGAGATGCCGGAGTGCGTTCCACACTAACTGAACAATAGTAGTCGAGTCCTTACCACCACTATAACCAATAATCCAAGATCTATGATCGCTTAAGTATAACTCTTGTATTTCGGCATAAATATCCCCAAGGCTCCTTAAATCAAATATAGAGCAAGCTTCCTCCAGTGGTTGAGACTCTTCATGTTCCGTCGCTGTCATGCCTTGACCCCATGATCAGCTCTATTGAGGTTTGCTTCAGCATCTAACTCATCCTTGCTTAATGGTATGCCCAGATACTGTTTGATTAAATTATTTGTCAGAACAAGATTTGCCTGCGATTTGTTTATGCGACCGCCCACCATTGCCCTACCTTCCCACAACTTAGTATTTTCACGAGACCAATCTATTTTCTGTAATTGAGTCAATTTTTCACGCCAGTTGTCCGGGTATTGCTCGATTAGAGCGTGCCCCACCCGGCCCAACGCATGAAGTACAACGCCATGCGCATGAACATATTCTTTCCGCAGTTCTGCAGTCGTAACTCGCTTTTCTACCACCCACTGCCATTCAGGGATATTACGAGAGACTTCATTCCAATATTGAGACGCAATATCCATGTAATCACCAAAATTGGCATCTAGATCAGGGCATTTCCCCAAAAGGGCCTCCGTGGCTTGGTAAATACTACTTAGTGTAAACATCTTAACAGAACGGTTAGAGATAGTAGTTTTTTCAAATTCGGTCAACCCATTAAAGATAGGAACCATTTCCAGAAGAGATACTACCAACTTGGAGAGTGAATTGCGCCTATCATATAATATACCAAGCGACTTTGTCGGAGGGACCGCATGCTTATTTAAATCTGCAAACATCTGCTGGCTGCGTTTCAACCCGAAATCCATAAAGAGTACAACAGAGATGGTGTCAAGCCCCAACTCTGGACGTGATCTGAGGGCCTCTTCAATGGCAGCTTTACGGTGCTGGCCATCATTGACAACAATTTTTGCAGTCATAGGAACAATAAGTTTCCCTATTTTGCTCTCATGCTCTCTTTCACCGATGGGAATGAATTGAACTTCAGCATCAACGGATGCTGTAATAGACGACAAAACGTAATCATTAGGGTTTGAAATAAGATAATTGGCAATCATCGGTATCCGGGCGCGATTTAATACCCGCTGGGCACGCATTGTTGGCGGTAGATCACTGTCATCAAATGTAAAAAGTCTAGCAACGACTTTTAGTGGGAACATCGTTACATAGTATTCTCTTCCGGCCTGTATACCACGGATCGCTGGAAACTGATATGTTGAGACCTCAAAATCAAAACGGTCCGGTTGGCCAGCTCGATCGGGTTTCATAGTTATACATATCTGGAAGTCTTATTTTATTGTTTTGGAATTAATATTTGGGGATCTGGAAGTGTATAGTAATGTGGGCATACTACCACAAAGAGATTATACGCTACTAAATGAAACTTTATAACCTTAACCGATCGTGCGCATATCCACGGAAAATGAACGTGACACCAGCCAAGTAGAGGATAACGAAACACAGGTCTTCACTCTGCATCAACTCCACCCACCCCCGCACATGCCCCCCATGCACCCCCACCTCCGCACCGAACGCCTTGACCTGATCCCGGCAACCCTTGAGACCCTGAGGAGCGGCCGCCAGACCCTTGCCAGCCTCCTCAATGCCGCCATCCCCCCATCCTGGCCGCCGCCGCTCCTGGACGACGAGGCGCTCGCCGGGTTCATCAGGATGATGACAGAGAAGACCGACCCCCGCTTTGCCGTCTACTACTGGGTGCGAAACGACCCCGCCGCCGGAGAACGTCTCCTCATCGGCCTCGGCGGGATCGCCTCTGCACCCGCCCCCGGCACGGTCTTCATCGGCTACACCGTGGTCAGGGAGTGCCAGGGCCGGGGGTATGCAACCGAGGCCGTCCGCCAGATCGTCAGTGCCGCCTTCTCCCTCCCCGGCATCCGCTGGATCATGGCAACCACACACCCCGACCACGCTGCGTCAATCCGGGTGCTCGAGAAGAACGGGTTTCGCCGCGCAGGAAGAGGGTTTGAGAAGGGAACGATTGCCTTCCTCCTTGAGAAGGAGGAGCACCCGCCGGGTCTGACCCGCCCGGGAACCCCCTCGGATTCCACAAGTGATAATAACCTCCCATAGATAACCCTACTCTGGTTGTGAAACGAATGAAACCCACCCGCATACGCACCGAACGCCTGGACATGATCCCGGCAACCCTCGATACCCTCAGGAGTGACCGCGAGAAACTCGCCAGGCTGCTCGATGCCGCCGTTCCAGGATCCTGGCCGCCGCCGCTCCTCGACGACGACACCCGCGACGCTTTCACCCTCATGATCGCCGAGAAAGGCGACCCCTTCTTCGCCGCCTGGTACTGGGTGCGGGACGACCCCGCAGAGGGCGGCAGAGTCCTCATAGGCTGTGCCGCGATCGCCACCCCGCCAACGGCCGATGACGGCGGAGACACCGTCCTCATCGGCTACTCCGTCCTCGACGAGTTCCAGCACCGTGGCTACGCGACCGAGGCCGTCCGCCACCTCATCCCCTTGATCTTCTCCGTCCCCGGCATCAGGCGGATAACCGCAACAACCTACCCCGAACTCGGCGCAGCCATCCGGGTGCTCGAGAAGAACGGGTTTTCCCCCGCCGGAGAAGGGTTTGAAGAGGGAACGATCGCATACGTTCTGGAAAAGGACGACTGAGCCCTGCTCCTTTTCCCACATACAGCATCGCAAAAGTTCCTCCCCACCGGCTGAGGCCACCAGATCACCGGTCCTGTGGTATAAACCCCCCACCCTCCCCGGCAGCACCGGTTCACTCATGGTTTGATAGAATCGCCCGTCTCTCCAATCTCCCGGGAGCGGCATCTCACAAAAACCCCGGCCGCCCCGGATCCGGATGGGCCGGCAGTGCACGGCGATGCCGCCATCCCCCCGGAATCCGTCCATGGAGAGGTTCACCAAACCGTGGCGGGTATCCGTTTGATGCCCGCCGGATCAGATGAAATGTGTGGCGATGCGACATATAAAGAGATCAGAAGACCAATATCTCTTGAATGGATAAGAATATCAGATTCCAGGACTTCAATATCTCGCCAGAAACCCTCCGCGCCATCGAAGAGATGGGGTTTGAAGAGCCGACCCCCATCCAGGTCAGCGCCATCCCGGCATTGCTCGAAGGCCGCGACGTCACCGGCCAGGCCCAGACAGGCACCGGCAAGACAGCGGCGTTTGGCATCCCCGCGATCGAGCGCATCGACCCCCGGAGCCGGAAGACCCAGGTTCTGGTCCTCTCCCCCACCCGCGAACTCGCCATCCAGATCGCAGAAGAGTTCGCCCGGCTGGCAGCCTGCCACGATGGGATCAGCATCCTCCCGATCTACGGCGGCCAGCCAATCGAACGGCAGTTCCGGGCGCTGGAACGCGGCGCCCAGATCGTTGTCGGAACGCCGGGCCGGATCCTCGACCACCTCGACCGCGGCACACTCTCCTTTGACTCCGTAAGGCTCGTCGTCCTGGACGAAGCCGACCAGATGCTCGATATGGGTTTCAGGGACGATATCGTGGCCATCCTGGACGAGACCCCGGCAGACCGCCAGACCGTCCTCTTCTCGGCCACCCTCCCAAAACCAATACTTGAGATCTCAAAACGGTTCCAGAAAGACCCCGCGTTCATATCGGTCGCACGCCGGGAGGTGACCGTCCCCCAGATCGAGCAGCTCTACCTTGAGGTGCGAAGCCGCGACAGGCTCGAGATCCTCACACGCGTCCTCGACTTATACGACCCCGACCTCACCCTGATCTTCGCAAACACCAAAAAAGGCGTCGACGAACTCACCTCCCACCTCCAGGCCCGGGGCTACTTTGCCGAAGGGCTCCACGGCGACATGAAACAGGTGCTGCGTGACCGCGTCATGGCAAAGTTCCGTTCCGGAACGATCGACATCCTTGTCGCGACGGACGTCGCCGCCAGGGGGATCGACGTCGACAACGTCGACCTGGTCATCAACTACGACGTCCCCCAGGACATCGACTACTACATCCACCGCATCGGCAGGACGGCACGGGCAGGGAGGACCGGCCGTGCCATCACCTTCGTCGGCCCGAAAGACTACTTCAAACTCCGGATGATCCAGGACTACACCAGGATCAAGATCGCACGCATCCCGCTTCCCACCCCCGGCGACGTCGAAGAGAGCCGGACGCGCAAACTCATCGAGAGGGTGAAACACACCATAAACGAAGGCGATCTCGAACGCTACATCAATATCGTCGAACGGATCGTCGCCGAGGACTACACCTCCCTCGAGGTCGCCGCCGCCCTCCTTAAACAGGAGATCGCCGGGGCAGCCCAGGGTCAGCCGCAGGACCTCCGTCCCGGAACCGCCCTCCTCCGGATACCCGCGGGAAGACTGCACCAGATCCGGCCAAAAGACATCGTCGGGGCGCTCGCCGGCGAGACCGGGATCCCCGGGAACGCCATAGGGGCTATCAACATCTACGAGACCCACTCAACCGTCGAGGTCCCCGAGAGGCTCGCCGGCCAGGTCATGGAGGGGATGAAGGGAAAGAGCATCGGCAGGGTCAGACTGGACCAGCCCATCGAGATCGCGGGAACATCGAGCGGGCAGTGATCAACCCTCCCCCACCCGGCCGGCACCCTGGAAAAACCCAAACCCTAAATGAACCGTTGCGATGCACCGAAAAGACGCCCCGCTCCTCACCACAGACGATGGCCTGACGTTCAGGAGGATGCCGCCAGAGGCCGACGCCATCTACCTCGTCGGAGAGTACCGTTTTGACGACATCCAGAAAGATGATCTCGTCATTGACATCGGGGCAAACGTCGGCGGGTTCTGCATCCGGGCCGCCAGGCGCTCAGACCACGTCCTGGCCGTCGAACCCGTCCTTGCAGAAGCCCTCCGCGAGAACATCGCCATGAACCGTCTCAACGTCACGGTGGTGGAGGGAGCGCTCGGCACCGGCGAGTGCACCCGGATCACCTGGGGCGGGCGTACGGTCTGTCTGACCACCAGACCCCTATCCGACTACATCGGCATGGCCGGCGGCTGCGACTTCCTCAAGTGCGACTGCGAGGGTGCGGAGTGGACCATCCAGCCGTCCGACCTTGATGGTGTCCGCCGGATCGAGATGGAACTCCACGCACCCCCCATCGGGGGGCCGGTGAACCGGGCGCTCCTGGACTACATCGGCAGACACTACGAGTTTGAGATCGATCGGACTCCCATCAGCGGCACACAGGGTGTGATGGGGATCCTGCACGCCGCCCGAAAAACCGGGAGGCGGCGCCTGACACCCGGTCACCGGCACGCATAAATAGAGATCGGCGACAACGCTCCCGGTGGTGATAGAAAGTATGGCACAGGCAAGAGAAGGCGACACCGTCAGGGTGCATTACACCGGGAGACTGGAAGATGGGACGGTCTTTGACACATCCGAGAACCAGGAGCCCCTCGAATTTACCATCGGCAACGGAGAGGTCATCCCCGGGTTTGAGCGCGCCGTCGCCGGCATGGAACCGGGAGAGGTAAAGACCGCCACAATCCAGCCCAAAGATGCATACGGCCCCCGCCTCGACGATATGACCATAACCATCGACCGGGACCGGTTCCCTGCTGATATCGAGCCCGAACCGGGGCAGCAGTTACAGATCCAGCAGCCCGACGGCTGGGCGGCCATCGTGACCGTCACCCGGGTAACGGAATCGGGTGTGACCCTCGACGCCAACCACCCCCTGGCAGGGCAGCCCCTGACGTTTGAGATCCGGCTTATCGAGATAGTCGAGACGGAGTGAACTACCCCACCTTTGCACGAGGGGGTCTTCCCGCTCTGCCTCTTCAAGATCCGGAGAGAGTATGCAGATACCCTCATTTCTCAGTTTTCTTACCGACGCTGCGCCGAAAAGTCCAGCGAGGTCTCACCGCCGTAGGATCTTTTTTAACTCTGGTAGCGGCCGGGTATTGGCGATATCATCCGCCGAGAGCCATCCCCGCCGGGCCGTTGCAACCCCGAACTCCATGAACCGCAGGTTTTCGCGGCTGTGAGCATCTGAGCCGAGCGATAGCCGGACACCCGCCTCGCGGGCCGCACGGGCGTTGACGTCGGAGAGATCCAGTCTGGAAGGGTAAGCGTTTATCTCCAGCATAACCCCGAGGTTTGCCGCCGCCTCAAAGACCGCAGCGAGATCGATCCGTGAGGGCTCGCGCTCAAGCAGGATCCGGCCCGTCGGGTGACCTATGATATCGACATTATCGTTATGCATCGCCGTGATCAGCCGTTTTGTCATCTCCTCCTCCGGCTGCTTCAGCCCCGAGTGGACGCTTGCCACCACCACATCGAGATCTGCAAGGACGCTGTCTGGGAGGTCAAGACCGCCGTCGGGGCCTATGTTGCACTCGATACCCGCGAGAACGGTGAACCCGCTGCCGCTCTCCCTGTTGATCCGCTCGATCTCTCGCACCTGTTCGGCAATACGTTCCGGCGAGAGACCGCGGGCTATACGGAGCGCCTCCGCGTGGTCGCAGATCGCGATGTATTCATACCCGAGCGCCCGGGCAGCCTCCGCCATCTCCTCGATGGAGTGAGCGCCCTCGCTCCAGGTGGTGTGAACGTGGAGGTCGCCCCTGATCTCGTCGTAGCCGACCAGGTCGGGCAGTCTCCCGGCCCTGGCAGCCTCGATCTCGCCCCGGTTCTCCCTCAGTTCCGGCTCGATCCAGGGGAGACCGAGGGCCTGGTAGACCCCCTCCTCGTCCTCGCCGGCGATCTGACGGCCGGTTGAGAGATCCACAAGCCCGTACTCGTTCAACCGCCAGTTCCTGGCGATGGCAAGCCTCCGGAGCGCTATGTTGTGCTCCTTTGAGCCGGTGAAGTACTGCAGCGCCGCACCAAACTGCGTATCCTCCACCACGCGGAGATCGACCTGGATGCCGGCCGAGAGCACCACCGATGTCTTTGTCAACCCGCGGGCGAGGACGCGCTCAACCCCGGGGAGGCTGGCAAAGACCTCCATAACCTCCGCGGGACCGGTCGAGGCCGCCAGGATATCGACGTCCCCGACAGTCTCTTTTCGCCGGCGGATCGACCCGGCAAGGCTCACCCTGCGAACCGAAGGATGCGCCGCCAGCCGACGCTCGATATCACGAGCGAGGGGCAGGATCTGCCCGAGGAGCCGGCGCTCCCGGGCCCGCCGGGCCATCTGAATGCTCTCAAGGATGTTTCGTTCGGTCTTCTCGCCAAACCCCGGGAGGCCGCGGATCCGGCCGGCCTTCGCCGCCGCCTCAAGATCATCGACCGTCCGGACACCGAGCGCCTGAGAGAGGGCAATCGCCTTCTTCGGCCCGATCCCGCTGATCCCGACCAGGTGAAGCACCCCCTCCGGGAGTTCCTGGCGCAGGCTCTCGAGGTAGCCGAGTTTGCCGGTCTCGACGATCTCCTGGATCTTTTTTGCAATCGCCTTTCCCACGCCCGGGATCTCTTCAAGTTTCCCTGCCGCCGCCACGTCGGCGATATCCTCCGGCATCGTCTCGACCGCCAGCGCCGCCCTCCGGTAGGCCTGGGGTTTGAACCGGACACCCTTGATCTCGAGCAGAT
>Ga0209407_1002066_pt1:5000-19503 | contig 19503 bp, 15 predicted proteins | sample AD_JPNHG3_MetaG_FD_184410 | JGI IMG/M metagenome (GOLD analysis project Ga0209407, IMG submission 184410) | Active sludge microbial communities of municipal wastewater-treating anaerobic digesters from Japan - AD_JPNHG3_MetaG (SPAdes) (version 2) | ecosystem: Engineered > Bioreactor >... | reverse complement strand
ATTTATTAATATTAGTTGATGATACTATTGCAACCATTGCATCGTAATCCTTTTCACCTGTATATAATTTTTCCCAATTAGCAAACTTATTCCTATACAGTGATAATCCAACAATTGCACTGATTGCACTATCAACATCAGGAAGCAGTGCTATATCATAGAAAAAGGGTATGAGTGTTTCATCATGCATCGATAACAGTGCAGTGGTTATAGTGTATTGCAATGATTTCTGCTGGTGAAAGTCATTAATGCACCTTTCACGAAAATTGCTGAGAGAATGTCGCCATATCATGACAATATCATCATATATTAAATTATGAATAAGCAAAAATTTATTATAATAATCCAATCCTTCCATAAAAGCCAGATAACTCTCAGCTTTTCGGTAAAGGATATCAATGATATACTTATCATAATAGCTGGAACATTCCTGTATCTGGTAGGCAATCTGATCAAAAAGATGTGATAATTCTACGATGATAACAACATCATAATTAAACAATGAAACTATTTTTTCTCTGTTATTATAAAAAAAAAGCAAGCCATCAAACCTGGTTTCAATTTTATAAAATTGGTCTATCAAGTGGTCATAGTGAAACTGTTTATCATAAACACGATGCATCAACGGTAACTATCTCATCCATGTATCCTTAACGATTTAAACCATAATGAGATAGTTGAAAATCATGTCTACTATTTTTTAAAATTAATACGTCCTGAATATAGCAGCTAATGTGCCCAGTATTGAGATAGTATCAGCAGTTATAACACCGTATTTTTCATTTGCAGACAAAAGATGAACCTTCCGCTCAGTTTTTTTAAGTATCTTGAGCGTAGCTTCATCATCAAGGAGAGCCGCAACAATAGCACCATTGTTAGCGTCTGATTGTTGTTTAATGACAGCAATATCCCCATCAAAGATACCAGCACCAGTCATAGAGTCACCTTTAATCCTTAAAGCAAATAACGTGCCCTGTGGTAGTAAACCAGATGGAAGATGAATATATGACTCAATATTTTCTTGCGCTAATACTGGAATCCCGGCAGCTATGGTACCAACTACTGGTATAGAGCAAACATCAGGATACACATCGTCTTTATTAACTAAAAGTTCAATAGCACGCGATTTACCAGCCTCACAACGCAGGTATCCCTTTTTTTCTATTGCTTTTAAATGATCATAGGCACCTTTCACAGTAATAGAAAACTGGTTGCCTATCTCTCGAACCGTTGGCGGGAATCCTGTTTTTTTAATTGATTGTTTTATGAATAAAAAAATGGCTTCCTGTTTTTTTGTTAATGGCTTCACCATACTCTTACCTTCCTGATTTAAGGCTATACTATACTAATGCATAGTTATTGTCAATTACATTTTTCATTCATACTGTTATATATTCATAACGTTTTTAAATAGTCACCAATTGCTTCCCATGAAAATAATATATATATATATATATATATATTATGAGTATTTAACTAAATAGCTTTCAATTAATTCAACAACAATTTTATTACAAAAAATATTAAACTCCTTATGGCTACATTGCTTTGCTGCAATGTAATTACTATCTACTAAATAGATGTTTATTATCATTATTCATCACAAATCAAGGGATTTAATAAATTTTTTAGTTTTATTGTTAGGCTGCGATACATTTTATTTTTTACTAATTAACACTAATTGTCAAAAAGTCAAATGAACATAAATTAATATATTGATACATAGTAATAATGGAAAACATTAACCAAAAACAAGAAGAAATATTAGTAGCTGCAAAAAAAGTTTTTGAAAACTTTGGCTACAAAAAGACTACACTGGATGATGTTGCAGCACAATTAACTATTTCACGAACTGCTCTGTACTACTATTATAAAAATAAGGATGCCCTTTTTTTAGCGTTAAGTCAATATGAATTAAATAAATACGAACAAGAATTAAAGAATGCCATTAATGCTTGCTCAACAATAGAGGAAATGCTTGTTGCCTTTTGCAAATGTTTTTTGCCTAAACGAAAACAGTTTAGAGAAATCTATAAGCTTGATCCCGAAGAAAGCACCCTGCCATTTGCCATTCAAAAAAAGATCAAAAGCATGAATAATGCTATTCACATCAATATATTAACAACTATATTTAAAAACGACAAAAAAATTAGCCAATTAAGCAACCTGGGATATTTTATGACCATTTTAACCTATTCTATACGAGGAATAGTATTCAGCTCATTTGGTGTCACAGCCAAACAACTTGAAAATGACATGCTCTCTTTTTTTAAAATATTTTATAACGGTTTATTATATATAATATCAGAAAACAGTGCACACAGGAACAGTAAGGATAAGCTATGAAAATTAAACTAAAATCATTGCCGATTATACTATTTACAATAATTATCACAACCAGTACTATTGTGCTGGCACAGGATGATACATTAAACTTAAACAACGCCATTACTATCTCACTGCAAAATAATAATCGCTATAAAATAGCACAGGAGAAGGTTCATGAAAAATCCTTCAAAATAAATGAGGTATGGGGAGAGTTATGGCCTCAATTCTCCAGCGATGTTTCGGCTACACGATGGGTTGCAGATAAGGGAACACTTACTGGCAGCGATGGACAATATACAATAGACATAGTCAAAGGAACTATCGCCATAAATCCTGGTGACTTTTACAATAAGCTAAAGGCATCCCGTGAAGACTACATCATCAGCGTTAATGATGAGCGAAAAGTGAAATCTGATACCATTGTCAAAACAATACAGCTTTATTATGGAGTGCTACTTGAGCAGGAAATGGTAAAATTCAGGATTGATTCGCTTAGGGCTTTAGAAGAAAACTTACATGTTGTCGAGACAGGATATAAAAATGGGATGTATACTCAACTTGTCTTTTTACGAGCAAAGGTTGCTGCTGCAAATGAAACAACACGACTCATCAATGCCAGAAAAGATTATGAACAGACAAAATCAGCATTTAACATACAGCTTGGGCAGGAAACAGATATGCCTGTAAATCTTGATACTTCTCCATTACATCTTACTGGCGATGTAGATAATAATCTTTTCACTGTAAATGATGCCGAGTTGATGAATCACTATGATGAGTTTGTAAGCATTGCTGTAAAAAACAGACCTGAATTATTACAGCTAAATCACCTCAAGAATTTTTATCAATACAAAGAAATGCAAAATGACTCGGTATACTTGTGGCCAACTTTTTTTGTAAACGGTACCTATGGAGCAACTGAACTAATAAATCCCAAGGGGGATGTTGACACCGGTATGGGCGATACAACAAACTTTATTGTTAATAGCTTTAACAGTGAGATCAACTATAAAGGGTGGAACAAAAACTGGAATATCACCATTGGAGCTGTGTATAGGTGGGGAACATTATCTCCTGTTGATGCAACCAGATCTAAATCTGATGAGTTTAAGAGCCTTACTCAGCAGACTGATCTTGAGCTTGAAGATTTTATAAAATCTTTGAAGCTTGAGATTAAGGATGGCTTGCTTGGGCTTGTAGCGGCATCACACGCCATTCAATCCCAAAGGGATAATATTGCATCTGCTAAGGAATCAGTCCGGGTTGCCGTTTTGCAATTTAAAAATGGTATGATAGACAACACTGAACTTTTAAATGCAAATGTAGAGTTGAGCAATGCAACCACAATGTATATTCAGGCTCTCTATGATTTTCAGGTTTCCAAAGCAAAACTTAATCGTGCACTTGGTTATGATTATTTTAGCTTTTAAAAATGGAAATTAAAATATTGCAGCTATGATAATTTTATAATAGCAATGAGGTTTAAGGATGTCTACTAAAGAAGAATTACCTGTATCATCAGAAAAATCGTCGGGGAAACGAAAACAATCTATCCCATGGTGGAAAACAAAAGCATCAAAAATAACATTTAAAGTGCTTGCTGCATTGGCAGTTATTACACTATTAATCTGGTTTTTTATCATCAGGCCTTATGTGCGCACCGATGATGCCCGCATAGCTGCCGACATTATTCGTATAGCAAACAAGGGCATCAGTGGTCAGATAATTGCTGTCAATGTTGAAGAAGGAGACAGGGTAAGTAATGGTAAGGTTGTGGTTGAGCTTGACCACCGTACAGCAGAAGCACAATATCAAAAAGCAAAAGCAAGAGCTACTTTTGCAAAAACTGAACTAATAAGAACAGAAGCTCTTGCCAGACAGAATGCAGTAAGTAAACAACAGCTTGATAAAGTACAGGCTGAAGCAATGAGCGCAGACGCTGATTTAAAGTTAGCCGAGCTTGCCCTTGAATATACTACACTCACAAGCCCGGTAAATGGTATAGTAGTACAAAAGCTTGCCAGGATAGGAAATATTTTAGAAACAAATCAAACTGCTATCACTGTTGTTGATATTGATAATGCATGGGTTGATGCAAACATTGAAGAGACATCTGTTGGAGATGTAAAACCGGGACAAAAAGTTACCATTGATATTGATGAAGGTGGAACACTTACTGGCACAGTGCTGGAAGTACGAAAAGCAACTGCGTCAACATTTGCCCTGATCCCTGCTGATAATGGTTCAGGCAATTTCATCAAACTGGTACAACGCATACCTATAAAAATAAAGCTACATCCGCACCCCGGTAAAACCTTACGGGTTGGGCAATCAGTAACTATTAAAATTCGTGTAAAGTAGCAAAAACCCATGAATACTGCTAATCAGGAATTAAATCAAAATAATTATAAATGGATGGTAGTTGCCATTGTTGTCATTGGAACATTTATGACAGCACTCAATGGCAGCATCGTCAATGTATCGTTGCCAGCCATCATGGCTGATTTTGGAGTAAATCTTGATGACATCCAGTGGGTTGTCACAGGATATATGATTGCCTATGCTACTCTCATGCCTTTAACCGCATGGTTGCGCGATAAAATTGGATACAAAATTCTTTATATCGCCAGCCTTACAGTTTTTACAATAGGGTCAATCTTTTGTGCATCAGCATGGAATCTTCCAGCATTAATAGGATCACGAATTATACAGGCACTGGGAGGTGGAGCCATTACACCAACAGGTATGGCAATGATTACCGAAGCATTTGAACCCCATGAGCGAGGAAGAGCATTGGGGCTATGGGGTGTAGGTGTTATTTTAGGACCATCAATAGGACCAACTCTCGGAGGCTATCTTACCAACCATTTTGGTTGGCGTTCAATATTTATGGTAAATCTTCCGGTTAGCGTTATTGCGTTAATTGCCGCATCATTATTTCTTATTAAAGAAATTCCTCACAAAAGTCAACACAGGCAGTTCGATTTCTGGGGATTTGCCTTTTTATCAATATTCCTTATCACATTACTCCTTGGATTATCTAAAGGCGAAAAGGAAGGATGGTTTTCTTCATACATTATCACCTGTGCTGTTATGTCTGCTCTGGGATTTATTGGCTTCATTTTAGTTGAATCAAACACCAGCTATGGTATTATCAATCTCCACCTATTCAAATCACCTGTTTTTTCTATTTGCTCAATTATATTTCTTGTGCGCTCTGTTGTTCTTTTTGGGGGGATATTTCTTTTACCACTGTTTCTGCAACAACAAATGGGTTATGATGAGATGCAAACCGGCCTTATTTTGCTTCCAAGCTCAATCGTTATGGCATTCATAATGCCATTCAGTGGCATACTTGGCGATAAGATTGGCGCACGATTGCCCACAATTTTTGGGCTTATTGGCTTATGGCTCTTCATGTATATGTACAAAAATATGGATGTAACCATGTCAGTTTATGACATCATTTTTCCTACATTATTACGTGGAATTGGTATGGGTCTTTTAATGGCACCTGTCACGGCAGTGGCAATGAATGCTGTTTCAAAGAAGGATGCCGGGATGGCATCTTCAATGCTAAGCATACTCATGCAGGTAGGAGGGTCATTGGGGATATCCATACTTTCAACGGTATTAAGCCATAGAATACCCTTTCACGTGTCATCCATATCTTCCAATATAGATAGCACATCACCAGCGTTTACACATGCGTTTCACAACCTTTTTATCCATGCACATTCACTTGGCTTTTCCTATGCACTATCATCACAGATAGCGCAGGGGATCCTTTTTAAGCATATTGCACAGCATGCTGTTGTACTATCGTTTCAGGATTCTTTTCTTGTGGGAAGCTTCATGGTAGCAGTTGCATTTATTTTATCATTTTTCCTGCCAGGAAGATCAGCAAGGAGTCGTATAAATCCTGAAAACGAAGGTGAGATTATTGAAGAGATCGCAGCAATAGATTAAATCCCTGACACAGTAATAGTAAAATCACAACGTTATGATATTCGTAAACAGTAAAAGCATAATCTTTATTTTTATAAAAATGTAATTGCATTGTTATGCTTATATTGTATACACTTATCAGTTTACTAAAATTGGTACGCTTACTAACCATCATATAATAATGATGACTCTGGAAGAATCATATAAACTTTTACAGGTATCACACAATGCAAGCGATATCGAAATAACCAAAGCGTTTAAAAAACTTGCATTGCTATACCATCCCGATAAAAATCCCAGCAATATTGATTGGGCAAATAAAGCTATGGCAAGCATTAATGTTGCATACAATACCATAATTACACATCGTTTTAAAGAAAAAACGGTTGAGATCCAAAACGATAAACCACCGAAAAAAGAAACCACATTTAAAAAAGACGATATTTTACGTGATGACCTATTAACCCAATATTTTATACAATACCGCGAAAAGGCAAAAGATGCACTGTACCAGTATTTTCAATACAACCTTTACAACTTAGCGCGTCGGGACAGTCCGGTAAATTCCGATATATTTAAAAAAATTGTATTGCAGCTTCGACGCAGCTACCATGGGATTGATAATCTTTGCAGTTATACCAATGACTATGAATTTTTGCAACATTTCAATCTTTTTAAAGAGTTACTTTTTACTTTTTATAAATCATCAGAATGCCTCAATATCATTGATTCTTATGCCAATATACTGGATGTAGAAGCCTTCAGAATTTACCGGCAGGGGGATGATTTTCTTTTGCGTGCTCAAAAAGAAATCTTTTACAATCGGCATAACCGCGGCTTTTTTCAAATGGAGCAGGCAATAACCGATCTTATAAAATCAATTCAAATTTTACAATTAGCAATTAATCGCTTCCCACAATCTTCATGGATTGTTGAATCGCAAATAAAGCTTGATCATGCAGTAACTATTGAACATTACTTAAAACTTTTTTTTGAGCGATAGTTATGGATATCATAACTACATCAGGAATAGCTGTGGCACTGGCGATGGATGCATTCTCAGTTTCCATAGCCGCAGGGTTATATATTTATAAACCATTTTACCGCTATTATTTTAGAATTGCTTTCCATTTCGGTTTATTCCAATGTGCGATGCCTATCATTGGTTATTTTGGTGGTATTGCTATTGAACCAATTATAAAGAATTTTGATCACTGGATTGCATTTGCGCTACTATCATTTATTGGAATCCGTATGATTAAAGGATCTTTTGATACCGATGGAACTGCCTTCAACGGTGATCCCTCAAAAGGATTGACCCTTATCCTCTTATCGCTTGCGACAAGCATTGATGCCCTGGCAGTAGGGTTAAGTCTGGGAGTATTGCAAAAACCAATACTTCTGCCCAGTATCATTATTGGTATTACCTGTGCGGTTTTTTCGGTTTTTGGCGTATTTCTTGGTAAAAGAGCAAGCAGTTTGTTGGGAAAAAAAACAGAACTTATTGGTGGTATAATCCTCATTTTTATTGGAATCAGAATCATTATATCACACATGAGTAATTGATTTACCAATTTTCTCTTCATTTCCGATAAATATACTAGATATCACATCGTGTGGCACAAACGATTTTCTTGATAGTGTACAGTATGCAGTTTTCATTGATGCACAATAGTCTGTTTAATGTCTGTTTAATGGTAGAGAGAATTATGCATATGCACTATATCTTAAAAGAAATATTTGTATAACATTACTATGAATAAGAAAATAATTGCTACCAAGCTGACACCATTTTTAATAGCTGGTTTGTTTGTACTGGTAGGCATCCATGCAGATGCTGAAGACTATCAGTATCACTATTTTCAAAAGGAAAAAGATGAATTTGTACCTTTTTCAGATTATATTCCAAAGGTCAGGATGCATTATAAAGTAGTTCCTCATTACGTCGAAGATTTTTATGAATTATATGGGATGAAGCTATACTATGATGAAAATTCTTTACGCAAAAATATTGACAGACTTAAAATAGCATTAACCTGCAAATTCCGCCATCCATCACAGGCGCTGGTAAAAATACAAACTGAAGATGAATATTATAAATACCGCAATTTAATGTTTATGCACATTACCATGCTGATACTACGTGATTATCTAAAAATAGCTACCCGGTATGATAAACAACATATATATTTTTATGATGCAAGTTATGCCAGAGATATTCAGGAAAGCCTTAAAATAGCTGAAACAATGTATAAAGAAGCGTTGCCGTACTGGTATCAGGCAAAAAAATATGCCAGCATAGCAAGCACTGTTAAAATAACCACCAATTTAGGCTATATTGAAACGGAACGAGTAAAAATAATGAACGGTGATGTTGATTTTGAAAAAATAATTAATGATCACGTCAGCCGGGTTAAAAAAAAGCAAAACAGTATTGACGCTCTTGCAGCATCTCATAAACCATGATACCATGGATGTACTGAAAGTTATGAACGCCAGACACTTAATTCTTCATTTTTTACCTATCGCCACTCCTGACAATACATGAAATAAAATAAAAGAACAATAAAATCATGAATATCTAGAGCCATTTATTGATGCTATTGATTTTATCAATAGCATCATCCACCCATTGATTATAGGGATAGTCATTGATGATAGTTGCAAAGAGCTCTTTTGCTTTTATCAGTTCACTTTTTAAATACTCCGCATTGCCAGTAAAACCACTGCCATCAGAGTAATAGCTATAAAAGGAATTTTGTAGAATAGTAAATGCTTTTTTATACAGTGAATATATTGCATCGATTTTTTCATGTTCTCTGGTGCTATCTGCTTTTATGGAACTATCGACATAATTTTTTAAATAATCATAGGCGGTGTTTATAAGCTGCATTTTTTCCAGTGTACCAGCATCATTGCTTATATCAGGATGGTACAGCATCGCTAACGTTCGGTAGGCATGAGCCAGTTCTTCTAAAGTAAAATGCTCTTGCAAGCCAAATATAGTTGTATACATTTGCAACTTTTTCATACATTAAACACTGAACAAAAAGTGAATGATGTCCCTATCCTTTACAATATAATCGCGTCCTTCACTTCGCAGCAATCCATGCTCTTTTATGGCATGCAATGACTTATAGTGCATAAGATCATCATAATGAAAAACTTCTGCACGGATAAATCCTTTTTCAAAATCACTGTGAATAATCCCGCTTGCTTTTTGAGCAGTGGTACCATTTTTTATGGTCCACGCCTGTAACTGTGTGGTTATAGTATAATAGGTAATAAGATCAAGCATTGAGTATGCAGTTACAATAAGCCTTTCCAGCGCAGATCTGTCCACACCTAACGCTTTTCGATACTCCTGCTGCTCCTGCAAGGGTAACTCAGCAATTTCTTCTTCAACCTTTGCACTGATGGCAACAAGTCCCAATCCATGGTGCATAGCATATTCCTGCAATGATTTGAATGCATGGTTACTATCGCCATACTCATCAACATTTGCACAAATAATCATTGGTTTTGCTGATATAAGCCCATATTCATTGCAAAGCGATAGTTCCTCCTGAGTTAACGGTATCCTGCTAAGCATGACACCATCGTTAATGTGGGTAAACAGTTTATCAATGATTTGCAGCCGCTGAGCATTTTCTTTGTCACCAGATCTTGCTTTTTTTTCAATTTTTTCTTTTGCTCGTGTAAGAACTTCTATATCGGAAAGTAACAATTCCATATGAATAATTTCAATATCACGAAGAGGTTGAATATCCCCTTCAACATGAACAACATCCTTATCAGTAAAACAACGAATTACATGAACTATCGCATCCACATTCCGTATATGGCTTAAAAACATGTTGCCCAGTCCCTCACCTTTCGACGCCCCTTTAACCAATCCGGCAACATCAACAAATTCAATCCTCGTTGGAATAGGGTCTTTTTTTTTCAGAATATTTGCTATGGTATACAGTTGCGGATCAGGTACTGGTACAATTCCTTTATTTGGTTCAATAGTGCAAAAGGGATAATTTTCCATTGGTGCATGCGCACCGGTTAATGCGTTAAACAACGTTGATTTACCAACATTTGGCAAACCTATTATGCCACAGGTAAAACCCATGCCTGGCTCCTTACAATAAACAAATTTTTATGAAAAATGTTGACATATCATTCAATAATTACCGAGATGTAGCAATGGCAGATAGTTATGGCAATTTTACACTACTGGTAAAAAAAATCAAATAGTATTATGATATCTTCACTTTTATTATCATTATGTATAGTATCCTCACTATTCTTATGTGTTGCTATCGCTACCATTAATATTAAGGAGGGACGGCATAGTGTCCCATTATTAGTATTTGCATTATTACTGGGTATTGTAACACTGATACATCCTTCAACTATTTTTCCATCAATTATTATTTCATGCTATCCCGGTGTTTTTGCATACTACGTCCATGCTATTGCCAAACAACTTTCTAAAAAAGATATCGTTATATCAGGCATATCGATAGTAACATTACTGGTATCAGTAATTTTGCCACTCCATATTCAACCAGCTATTATTGCTATTTTTCAGGTATACTATTCATTTACCATAAAAAATTCTGTTCCATCCAGATTTGGCCTAAAATTATTTCGAGCAATATTGCTCATAGGATCAGGTATTCTGGGTATACTACCATTGTTTGCAAACACCCATATAACAACACTAACAATAATGGGATTTATAACAATTTTTTTGACCATTACACTATACGATATATTGAAACGTTCACAATTAGCATTGTATAAAATGCGTTCCCTTGCCCATATCAATGCAAACTTAACTAAATTAACACGACTTTTAAAACAGCGAAATGATCAATATGTAACCATGCTCAATAAAAAAGATAATGATATCCAGATGCTTTCAAAATATTCAACAATGGCTGAAATTACCGCAAGCATTGCTCATGAGATAGCACAACCGTTAACGGGAATAAAAAGCATTGCTCAAAATATGATGGATGATATTAATCTGGATGATTTCAACTATTTAGAGGCACTATCAGAACTACAAAAGATATGCACCATGGTTGATAAGGCTACGTTCATTATGGACCATATCCGCAGTTTTAACACCAATAATTATATCTATAAACTTATTGATATAAACAGCATCATCATGAATGCTGTATCACTTACACAAAATCAATTGAAGAAGCATAATATAGATATTATACTTCTTCTTAATGAATCAATCCCGCGAATTTATGGCAATGCCATTAGTATAGAACAAACTTTAATTAACCTAATTACCAATGCCAAAGATGCAATAATTGAAAAAACAAACAAAGCCAATCCTGATTACTCCGGTAAAATAATGATTAAAACTAATCACCATGATGATCATGTTTTTATTACAATCGAAGATAATGGTATAGGTATTCAACCAGATATACAAAAACATATCTGGTCACCATTTTTTACTACAAAAAAATATAGCCAGAGTCTTGGTATTGGATTATCAATAAGCAAAAAAATAATAAATGATCATAATGGACAGATAGTTATTAATTCAATACCAGAGGAAGGTAGCGTTTTTACCATCAAATTTTCTTTAATAAAATAAGAAAGTAGTTTTTTCTGATGATTTATACATATAAAAACTTGTTGTATTAATACCATGTAGTGCAGTATACTCATGTGCATCCAGTAAAGAGAGGGCATATGAACAGGTTATTATTACGAGGATTTATATTTGTTATTGTCATCCTTTTCTCAATAATTTTAAAACAATATTCACATGGATTAGAAGTTGCTATTGACGAAATACGAACAAAACCTGTAAAATTTATCAATTATCAGGGGCCATACAAAAAGGGTGATTCACCGCAAGCTATCGAACAAATAGGCAGGGCTTTAGCCCGAACACCATCTAACAATATATCCATGTTTAGCAATAAATACTCAATGATACATGCTATATCAAAAGATGAACCCAATAAATTTTCAGCAACGATATTCTCTATAAATAAACAGGCACGAGTGGGACATATTGCTATTATTAGAAAAATCTTATCTTCGTATCTACAGCAAAAGTATGGTTACACTAAACATCATGCTGAAGCAATTGCTCTTTTTCTTACATATTACAATGCAGCCTACAGAGGCGATATTGATTATTTTTCATTAAAATATAAAAGTATCGTAATGATCTATATAAACAAATATAATGCAGGGATTTCAACAAAGTATTATGAATGGCCAGGAAATACTAGAATGCTTATACCATTAACTGAAGAACCACAAAAGGGAAAACTTGATGTTATAGTTGTGGATGTAATTTCCAACAAAGATATTATAAAGGAAGTAAGGAAAGATGATAAAAATATCAATGCCCGTAAAGACATGGTCGACCTTAAAAAACAAATTATTACAAATGAAAAAACTGAAGTTGAGCAAAGTAAAACTATATTAGCTGAAGATATCAAAAAACTGTCAGATACGAAAAAAGCTCTTGAAAATGATAAAACAGAATTACAACAAAAAGAAAAAGAAATTAGAAAAACAAAAGAAGTATTAAAAACAATATCAAACTCCGAAAAACAAAAAACCATGCAAAAAGAAATTGAAACTAAAGAAAAACAACTTGATCACGATAAACAAGAAATAAAGAAGAAAGAAGAAAAAATTGGAAAAAAAGAATCAGAAATATCTAAACAGAAAGATCAAATTTCTGCAAAAGATAAAAAATTAGAACAAAAACAAAAAGATTTGGAAAAAGAAGAAGAACAAATAGCTTTTGATGAAGCCAAACAAACATCAAACAATAAACAAGAATTAATTGCTAAACTCCAGGCAAAAGAAAAACAGCTGGATGAAAGAGAAGATAAACTGCGTACAAAAGAAGTTGATAAAAGCATCTATGCTGATAAACTCTTTTATCTTAAAATTAAAGAATATCTGCAGGATGGTCATTATAATAATGAAATGATAATGATAGATCCATCATCAAGAAAAATTTTATTCAAATCGCCAGAATTAAATATTTGTGGCAGCAAATATGATATCTTTTCAAAAGGTGTTGTTGTTATTACTCATAAAGGTAGTCATTCCATTGGACACCGTCTTACATTGCTCGATCGTAACACGCTTGAAGCAATTATTTATGGTAACGATAATATATTCTGGCGCAGTTTCATCATTATAAAAGATGATACTATTTTTGCAATTGTCATTGATAATGGAAAATTTTATCTAGGCAAGTTTGATACTAATCTTGTCTTAATATCAAAATCTTCAGAAGAAGTTAATGAAAACACTTTTATCAGCTTTTGGAATAACTATATATACATAAACAATGTAGATAAAACTATTATGGTACTGGATAATAAAACATTAAAATTAATTGATACAATAAAACCGTAATATGCACATTAAATAATGAAAAAGCCCCTCTTTTGAAGAGGGGCTTTTTATAATATGGTCAAGCCTCACGACTGATTAGTACTGGTTAGCTGAACGCATTACTGCGCTTACACCTCCAGCCTATCAACCTCGTAATCTTCGAGGAGTCTTCAGTGACCTCAAGGGTCAGGGGAAATCTAATCTTAGGGTTGGCTTCCCGCTTAGATGCTTTCAGCGGTTATCCTTTCCGAATATAGCTACCCAGCTGTGCCGTTGGCACGACAACTGGTACACCAGAGATTCGTCCATTCCGGTCCTCTCGTACTAGGAACAGATCCCTTCAAATTTCCAACGCCTGCAGAGGATAGAGACCGAACTGTCTCACGACGTTCTGAACCCAGCTCGCGTTCCGCTTTAATCGGCGAACAGCCGAACCCTTGGGACCTTCTACAGCCCCAGGATGCGAAGAGCCGACATCGAGGTGCCAAACAGTGCCGTCGATATGAACTCTTGGGCACTATCAGCCTGTTATCCCCGGGGTACCTTTTATCCGTTGAGCGATGGCCCTTCCACGCGGGACCACCGGATCACTAACCCCTACTTTCGTATCTGCTCGACTTGTAGGTCTCGCAGTTAAGCTCCCTTATGCGTTTGCGCTCTATGCACGATTTCCGTCCGTGCTGAGGGAACCTTTGGGCGCCTCCGTTACTCTTTAGGAGGCGACCGCCCCAGTCAAACTGCCCACCAGACACTGTTCTGGTCCTGGATCAACAGGAACCAGTTAGTAACCCAATACGATAAGGGTGGTATTTCAAGGACGACTCCATCCCGA
>Ga0209407_1002064_pt1 | contig 19509 bp, 10 predicted proteins | sample AD_JPNHG3_MetaG_FD_184410 | JGI IMG/M metagenome (GOLD analysis project Ga0209407, IMG submission 184410) | Active sludge microbial communities of municipal wastewater-treating anaerobic digesters from Japan - AD_JPNHG3_MetaG (SPAdes) (version 2) | ecosystem: Engineered > Bioreactor > Anaerobic... | reverse complement strand
TCTTTAACATCAGGTACAGTTTCTTTTTGTTCTTGAATGATTGCTTCTTCTTTTTTAGTAGTTTTTTTTGCTTTTTTAGTAGTTTTTTTAACTTCAGCTATAGGCTCTTCTTTGATATCAGGTACAGTTTCTTTTTGTTCTTGAATGATTGCTTCTTCTTTTTTAGTAGTTTTTTTTGCTTTTTTAGTAGTTTTTTTAACTTCAGCTACAGGCTCTTCTTTGATATCAGGTACAGTTTCTTTTTGTTCTTGAATGATTGCTTCTTCTTTTTTAGTAGTTTTTTTTGCTTTTTTAGTAGTTTTTTTAACTTCAGCTACAGGCTCTTCTTTGACATCAAGTTTAGGAGCTTCTTGTTCTTGCATGATTGCTTGCTCTTTTTTAGTTGTTTTCTTAGTTTTTTTAGGTGCTTCTTTGACTTCAGCTACAGTTGCAGTTGCTTCTTTGGCTTCTGGTTTTGGCTCTACTGCAACTATGGCTGCTTCCACAACTTCTTCTTGTTTTGTTGCTTTTTTTCGAGTGCATGTTCTTTTCGGTTTTTTTTCTTCCATCTCACTTACCTTTTTATTTTGAAGAGTTTTGTCTTCTTTCCCACTTTTCTTTTGCTGTTTGCCACTAGATGTGGAGGATGAAGATTGATGATATTGGCAATGTTCAGAAATACAACAAGAATTACATTTTTGGGCATTGCATTGGACTGTATGTAGTTTTAATAATCGAAATAATTTGTCAAAGTCACATAATTTTGTATTCAAAAAAAATTTCTGAATACTCTCAAAATCTTGCACATCTAATAATTTTTTTAATATATTGGCAACATCAGATTCCATATCAAAATAGAGGTCTTGATCGCATAATATTGGGTATTTACTAAAAAAATCATCACGAATGTTAGGAATTTGTTTCAAGTATTCTTTTAGTTCGCCGATTTCTTGTTCTCTAAAATTTTCAATAATTAATTTATTATAATGTGTGAAAATATAGGATAAGGTTTCTCGTATTTGTAAAAATTTTGTTTGTACATTATTAGTAATATGAGGTTCTAAGACTTGTCTAACCTCACGCAATTGACTGATACGAACTTCATTCCAATCCACAAATTCTTTTAAAAATAATAAATAAGATTTTTTTACTTTTTCAGGATCTTCGTCTTCTTCTATTAGATGAATAATGATTTGATCTAATAGTGGAATTGATTTCTCAGGAACGTTCACTAGAGAGTATTTTTTTTCTAATATAGAAAGAAGTTGTTCCATCATATTGTTCACCTTTTTTTCCTGAAAAATTTCACTTTTTTCATGTTTTAATGCAAAAAAAAATTTTATTATGTATATAAAAAATATGACCCGAGGTAAAAATCGGATCATATTTAACCCTACTCTATGCAAAGTAGGGCATTTTCAATAGCAATTAACCTTTTTTCTTCTTTTGATTTTTATTTTTCTTCTTATTTTTTAAATCAACTTTAGGTTCTGCTTTTACTTCTTTTTTATTTGGTTTGTCTTTTTTTATAGGTTCTTTATGGAGTTTGATTCCTGCTTTTTTGAGTAGATATGCTACTTTAGGAGTTGGCAACGCTCCTACAGAAAGCCAATGTTCTGTTCTTTGAATATCTACTTTTAATTGTTGATCAACATTTTGTTCTACAGGATTGTACCAGCCTAGGTTTTCTAAGCATCTTCCATCTCTAGGAGAACGAGAGTCATAAGCACCTATTCTATAAAATGGTCGATTGCATCTTCCAAGACGAGTCATTCTAATTCTGACTGCCATATAAATACTTCCTTAATTTCTAGTTACTAAAAATGGTCTAAAACGATTATCTTTTTCTTCTTGTGTGAATTTTTTTCTTGGGATTGAATACTCCACCCATACCAGGAATCATGCCCATCATAGAACTCATTTTTCCTAAATTTTGCATCATATTTCGCATTTCTCGAAATTGTCTTAGTAAAAAATTGACATCTTGAATGGTTGTACCGCTTCCTTTGCTAATGCGTGCACGTCTTCGTCCATCTATTCTTTCTGGATATTGGCGTTCTTCTGGAGTCATGGAATAGATGATGGCTTCGACTTTATTGATTTGTTTATCTTCAATAGGTAAGTTTTGTAGTTGAGTACCAAGACCGCCTGGTAGCATTCCTAGAAGTTCTTGAAAACTGCCCATTTTTTTTATGGTATGGAATTGTTCTAAAAAATCTTCTAGTGTAAATGAAGCTTCTAAGAATTTTTGTTCTAATTCTTGTGCTTTTTCTTCATTGATAAATTTTTCGGCTTTTTCTACTAAGCTAACTACGTCTCCCATCCCTAAAATTCGGGATGCCATGCGATCGGGATGAAATTCTTCTAATCGATCTGTTTTTTCGCCTGTGCCAACAAATTTAATGGGTTTGCCAGTGACTGCTTTTATAGAAAGTGCAGCACCACCTCGAGCATCTCCATCTAATTTTGTTAAGATAACTCCATCTATATCTAAGCGGTTATTAAACTCTTGTGCAGAGTGCACAGCATCTTGTCCAGTCATTGCATCACAGACAAGAAAAATGTTATCGGGTTTGGACAATTTTTGAATTTGATGGAGTTCTTCCATCAATACTTCATCGACGTGAAGTCGTCCTGCCGTATCTAAAATTGTTATGTCTCTTCCTGTTTTGATTGCATGGGCAACAGCTGATTCGCAAATTTTGGGAGGCGTTGCATTTGCTTGGGAAAATACTGGTATTTCAAGGCTTTCACCTAGTATTTTAAGTTGCTCAATGGCAGCTGGTCGTTGTGTATCTGCTGCTACTAATAGTGGTTTATGTCCATGTTTGTCTTGTAAATATCGAGCTAATTTAGCACAGGACGTTGTCTTCCCACTACCTTGTAAACCAATCATCATGATAACTGTAGTGTGACGATTTTTGGAAATGGTGATGGAATGTTCCACAGGTCCCATTAGTTTTTCTAGTTCGTCAGAAACAATTTTTATAACTTGTTGTGCTGGAGATACACTCTTGAGTACTTCTTCACCTACAGCCTTTTCTTTGATATTTTCTATAAAGTTTTTAACAACATTATAATTAACATCAGCTTCTAAAAGTGCTGTCTTGATTTCTTGAAGTCCTTGTTGGATATTTTTTTCTGTCAATTGACCAGGTGAAAAGAGTCGTCGGGAAATACTTTGAAATTTATTGGATATTGATTCAAACATGAATAACCCACTATGATGATAAATTTTATATTCTAAGAAAAGCAACTTCTTTTTTTATTATTTTATTCTAAAACTAAAAAATAGCAAGAAAAATTTTTATTCTTTTTAAAATTATTACGAATTCTTACAAATAAGTTTAAATTTTTAATTTTTTTGCTATAATTTTGAGTAAAGTATAGATCTCATTTATAAAAAAATGAAAAATGAAAAATATGAAAGGTGTTCATGTATGATACCTCAAATTTATATTCATGATTTGCAAGATACAGCAGTTCCTAAGCCATCCAAAGTATCTGTATTACAAATAAAAAAACGTCCGCAAGAAGAAGATTCTTATAATGTGATTAAAAATATGTTAGGTACAGCATTGTGGGAAGAGGAAGCAAATTGGGTTATTTTCCCTCAAAATTTAGGGAGTGAATTGTTAGATTCCACAATTGAACGTTTGTTGCTCCATATTGAACAAGATGTAATTATTGTTAGTAGTTCGTATACTCAGAATGGAAAAAATCAATCTCTTATATTTTTTAAACGTGGAAAAAAAATTCAAAAATTTTTACAAGAAGAATTTGTTGAAAATCAGGTAAATATTTGTCATGTTTTTGTGAATACTGGTTTTGGTGATTTTTGTGTGTATTTAGGAAAAGAATTGCCAGACATTGATGTTTTTCATAGTGTTTCTACTATGATTGATTTTTTTATTGTCTCTGTAGCTAATAAATCGAATAAACCTTATATTGGCAAGTTGATAGAATATTGTTACGAAGCATATATTGCTGCTGTCTATGTCAATCAAGCCGCTATACTTGCTAAACAAAATGGGGAGACCGTTCATGTAGGGGGGAAGTCTGCATATTTTATACCATACCAAGATATAAGAAAGAGACGTGTAAAAAATTTAGATCGAACAGAAGAAAAGAGTTTGAAATTTTCATTGGACGTTTCTCTTTTAGAGCAAGGACGAAAAAACCAACAACCTTTGTATGATCATGCAAAGTTAGCAGTACCTCTGCCGTCTTGCAAAAAACGTTATGGAATTTCAAGAAATAAAGATGATTGGTTTGCTTTATGGAATCAAATGCAAGAAAGTTTTGTATATGGTGTATTTTTAGAAAAATGGAATGTACAAAAACAGGATGAAGGAAAATTTTTATTAACAAAATTAGAAGAAACATTCCCAGTTTCATTTTTGCCATTTCGTATAGGTCGTACATATAAAAATGAGATTTATTTACAACATGAATCTATTAGCAAAAATCATGCAGAAATTTATTGTCAAGATGATTCTTATTATTTAAAAGATTTAGATAGTCGTTGTGGAATTTTCTCTTTATCTCAAGAAAAAAAAATTGTATTAGATAAAAACGAAGATGTTGAATTAATGTCTGAAGATTTTTTTTGGCTAGCAAGAACACATACATTTTCTGTGAAATATAATGATAAAAAATTCGTTTTATTTCAATGGGAAAATAACCGCATCATTCATTCTGTAGTGATTACAAATTTTCCTTATTTATTAGGTCGTAGAAATAAGGATTTAAAATTATCTGATCCATCCTATAAATCTATTAGTGGGAAACATGCTGCTATTTTAGAGAAAAATGGAAAATATTTTTTACATGATTTAGATAGTCGTCATGGAACATTTGTAACACCTTCAAAAGAAATATATCAAATAAAATTTCGTTTAGAAAGTCCTTTAGAATTGTATGACCAAAAAGTATTTTGTTTATCTCAAAATATTTTTTTTCGTTTTATCGATAAAAAAATTGTAAATCATAGTCAACAAAAATTTCATTACCAGATTAATTAATCCCCTGAATACAGGCAATGGCTTTCCATATACCCACAATGTTTTTACGCACTAGATGGATTTCTTTTTTGTATTGCCTATTGATAGGATGCAATGTAATGATTGTATTCGTGATATTTTTTACTATTCGAAATGTGCTGTTGCAAGTTTTGTCGAGGTTTTTATAGATAATAAAAACAGGAATGCCTAAGAAAGGCTTTTTGATGGGCCTGAATAAGACAATAGAATCTTGTTGAAAGAGTGGATTTTCTTTATTGCACATACTATTGTCACAAATTTGTAAAGCAAAGTCAATTTTGATACCTGGAATACTAAATTGCACGACTTCTTTTGTAGTTTTTAATAAGTTTTCTAAATTTATAAATTGACTGGGAAATGGATTTCCTTTAAGAACAGGAAGATAACCTTTAGGAAAGTTATCTTCCTGTTTATGTATTAGAGAACTTACAATGATATTTTTCGATTTTTTATTGTTAGATGAAATAATAGTAGATGTTTTTAATTCTGCTTTGATGTCTTTAGGAATTTTATCAATATGGGCAAGTCTAAGTAAATCTCGGGCAGGAATATTTAAAACTTTGGCAATTTTTTTAATAAGATGATCAGATGGGGGAAGTCGTTTCCCATTTTCAATGTTAGAAAGATAGCCTTTGCAAGAATCAATTTGCTCAGCTAGTGTTTGTAATGTTATTTTTTTTTGCTTTCTATGGAATTGTAAAGTTTTTCCAAAAACAAAGTCCATGATTTTCCTTTAAAAATGCCTCTGATTTAAAATGCCTCTGATTTTCACAGAGGCTAGAATTATTTCTTTTACAGAGGCTAGAATTGTTTTTTTTCACAGAGACTATGATTCTTTTCTCTTTTTGGGAACTGTGACTTTTCGTATAGGATTATAGCAATCATACGTTTGATCAGCAATTTTGGGAGTTGATGCATTGATGAAAATTTTTTCTCCTTTATCAACACGATCTTCAGGTTTAGCACGACGAATACCGTCAACGGAATGTTGATTATGTAAGCCAACTTGTCCTGGAGCTTTTTTAATACTGTCCAAAGACTTGGTAGGTTCAAGGGAATTATTTTCTACTGTTTGGATTAATTCAGCAACTCTTTTTCCTTTGGCCATATTGTATGTTTTGTAAATAGATTCTTGAAAATTCCCTAATAGTTTTGAAACGAAACTTAAACCATTAGGGAATTATTGTTTCAAGGCATCATATTACGGGACGCCTTTCTCGCCCTATTTTTTTTCGGCTACAAATGTTTTGATTTTTTCAACAATAATGTCGCCAATTCTGAGTAGGTTTTCGTCGCTAGATGCACCAATATGAGGAGTGAGAACAACATTGGGAGCACTTGTCAATGGTGTGCTTTCTGGAGGATCACTTGCCCAAACATCATTGCCATAACCTGCAATTTTTCCACTCTTGAGTGCTTCTACAATATCTTCTTCTACAACACAAGCACCACGTGCTGTATTGATGAGATAGACACCATCTTTCATTTTTGCAATACTTTCTTTGCAAATCATGCCTATGGTAGAAGGAGTTTTTGGAACATGTAAACTAATATAATCAGATTGACTGAGAACTTCATCAAATGTTTTTTGTTCTACTACATCAGCATTGGCACCAGCAATTATATCATATGCAATGACTTTCATACCAAAAGCTTTAGCTCGAATCGCCAATTCACGACCAATACGACCACTTCCAATTAAGCCGAGTGTTTTTTGATATAATTCTGTACGTTTGCATTCTTTTTTGAGCCATTTTCCTTGAATCATGCCTTCATGACCTTTAATAATTTGATTGGGCATTGCAATCATGAGAGCAAATGCAAGTTCAGCAACTGCGATGCTAGATGCTTCGGGTGTATTTACTGCAATGATGTTTTTTTCTTTAGCATATTCTATATCAACGTTGTCCATTCCAACACCACCGCGGATGATCATTTTCAAGTTAGTGGCTTTATCTATCCATTCTTTTGTGCATTTTGTTTTGCTACGTACTAAAGCAATTTCTGCTTCTGGAAGTCTAGCAATATCATCAGTAACTTCGCCAAATTCTTTTAAGCGATTAGGTAAAGATTTATCAAAAGCATCACATATTAAAATAAGCATAAAAAACACCTTTCCAAAATACATGTTTCAGAATGATCTGAAACTACGATAGTAAAGCATCTATAAATCTTTCTACATCAAAAGATTCTAGATCCTTATATTGTTCACCTATTCCTATATATTTCACAGGAATGTCTACTTGTTGTTGGATGGCAATGACAACACCGCCTTTAGCAGTGCCATCCAGTTTTGCTAAAACAAGCCCTGTGACATTTACCGCTTCTTTAAATGTTTGTGCTTGCAAAATCGCATTTTGTCCTGTAGTAGCATCAAGAACTAGCAATACTTCATGGGGAGCACCTGGCAATTTTTTTCCTATAACGCGATAAATTTTTTCAAGCTCTTGCATTAAATTTTTCTGTGTATGCAATCGTCCTGCTGTGTCTACAATTAAGATGTCTGCCTTTCTAGATAAAGCAGCATCTACAGCATCAAATGCAACTGCTGCTGGATCTGAACCAGATTGTTGGCGAATGATTTCTACTTTAATGCGATTGGCCCAAGTTTCTAGTTGTTCAATGGCAGCAGCACGAAATGTATCGGATGCTGCTAATATTACTTTTTTTCCTTGTTCAGAGAAATGATGAGCTAATTTTGCAATCGATGTTGTTTTCCCACAACCATTCACTCCAACTACTAATATAACAGTTAATCCTTCTTTTGCAAAATGAATTTCATTACTTTTTTGGGTTAGTAATTCTTTTAAAGCAGAGCGTAAAAAATTGATGATTTCATCTTTGTCTTTAATTTCTTTATTTTTATATGCTTCTTGTAATTTTTTTACTAATTGTTGTGTAGTGCTAACCCCTACATCAGCCATTATCAAAGTTTCTTCTAATTTTTCTAATAATTCATCATCAATCTTGCGACCAATGCTAAATAAATTTCGAATACTAGAAGTAAAAACTTTTCTTGTTTTTCCTAGTGCAGATTTTAATGTATCTAATGATTTTTTCAAAAACATATTTTTATTTCCTAGACAAGCTTTTGCTTGTTAAGCTTGTTTATTACATTTTAAAAGTATCTGTTTATTATATAAAACGAAAAAAAACTATAATATCGTGGAATCATATAATAAAATTGACTAATTTTTGGGGTACAATGAGTGTTTTTCGTATTTGTTTATCACCAATAGTTTTTTTAACTTTCTCACAAGATAGAGCGAGTTCTTTAATTTCTTCGTCACTTAAATCTACAGGAATAGAAATTCTGTCTTTGATTTTGCTGTTGACTTGAACAACAATGGTCACTTCGTCTAATATAAGTGCTTTGGCATCAAACGTAGGCCAAGGTGATTGCAATAAAGGCGTATCATTCCCTAACATTTGCCAAAGTTCTTCTGCTAAATGTGGTGCAAAAGGAGCAAGGGAGAAAAGCAATACATCTACAGCTTCTCTTAAAATGGGAGCAGAAACGTTTTCAGCACGAGAAATGTCACGTAGCAATTCATGTAGTCTTGCAATTAATGTGTTGAATGAAAAATCTTTTTGAAAAGCACGCTCTGTGTCTTGCAAAGTAGCATGTGTGCGTCTTCGTAGATCTTTTTCATCTTTATTCAAAGGATTTTTTGTAGGTGTGTAGCGTGTTGTATTTTTCCATTCGTCTACATGTTCTCGAACAGTATTGAAAAGGCGTTGCAAGAATTTAAATTCCCCTGTCATAACGCTTTCAGAATATACAAGTTCTTGGTCTACAGGACCAAGGCGTAAAATGCCCACTCGAAGTGTATCTGCACCGTATTTTTCAAATAAATGGTCGGGACTAACTCCATTTTTTTTAGTTTTGGACATTTTGGCCATCTCAGAACAAATTTCTTTGCCACAATTTTTATGGAACGCCTTGATTTCATTTTGACAAAGTTTGCAATACAGTTTGTTGACTTTTTCTGTTTTTTTGCGTCCAGCATCATCTACAACTTCTACATATTCTGATTTTAAATCTATATAAGAAGGATCGATTTTTTGACAATTGCTACAAATAAAATCAATGTCGCTTTCAGAAGTCCAACTATGTTCTGGACACCAATGAGCAGTTTTACAAATCAATCCTTGGCAAAAAAGGCGTGGAAATGGTTCAGAAAAATTAAGATAACCTAAATCATGCAAAACCATAGTGAAAAAACGAGCATAGATCAAATGCATGTTGGCATGTTCGCTACCACCAATATATAAATCAACAGGCAATAAAATTTTGCTTAATTCTTGATCAAAAGCACTGTCTTCGTTTCTAGAAGAAATATAGCGTAGGAAATACCAGCTAGAATCAATGAAAGTGTCTATAGTGTCTGTTTCACGTTGTGCCATTTTTCCACATTGTGGACAAGGAACATGAATCCATTCTTGGCAATGTTTTAAAGGAGATTCACCAGTTGGTAAAAATTCTACATTTTCAGGAAGTGTTACTGGTAAATCTTTATCAGGAACAGCCACTTTCCCACAATCTTCACAATGAATAATAGGAATTGGTGTACCCCAATAACGTTGTCGAGATAAAAGCCAATCTTTAAGGCGATAATGAATGGTAAAATCACCAAATCCTTGTTCTTTAGCATATTGTACAATTTGAGATAATGCTGTTCGATTAGGAATGCCGTCAAATTGTCCAGAATTTACTTGCACACCATCTTCCTCATATGCCTTTGTCATAGTTGCAGGATCGATTATTGTATCTTCTGGTTGAATGACAACTTTTATATCTAAACCATATTTTTTTGCAAAAAGGAAATCACGTTGGTCGTGTGCAGGAACTGCCATAACAGCCCCAGTTCCATATTCCATCAATGCATAATTAGCAATCCACAATTCTACTTTTGATTGATTAAAGGGATTGATTAAATAATGACCAGTGAAGATACCTTCTTTTTCACTATTTTCGCTAGTTCGTTCTATGTTTGATTGACAACGCATTTTTTGAATGGCTTGTCGTATTTCTTTTTCACGTGGATTATTGACTAGCAATTTTTCAATGATGGGATGTTCTGGTGCAAGAGACATAAATGTTACACCATATACAGTGTCTGGGCGAGTCGTAAATACAGAAATAGTGTCTTCGCTATTTTCTAAACGAAAATCAATGCGGGCTCCTTCACTTCGTCCAATCCATTCTTTTTGCATTTTGATGACTTTTTCAGGCCAATTATTTTCTAAAAGTTGATGACCATCTAAAAGACGTTGTGCAAAATCTGACATTTTAAAAAACCATTGGTTTAAATCTTTTTTTTCTACAGTGGCTCCACAACGTTCGCATTTATCATCTTGTACTTGTTCGTTAGCTAAAACAGTCTTATCATGCGGACACCAATTCACAGCAGAAAGTTTTTTATATGCCAAACCTTGTTTAAAAAATTGCAAAAATAACCACTGAGTCCATTTGTAATATTTAGGATGGCAAGTCGCTACTTCTGTAGACCAATCATAGGCCCAACCAGATCGTTTCATTTGCTCCCGCATCTTGTCAATATTATCTCGAGTAAATTTTTTAGGAGGAGTCCCAGCTTTAATTGCTGCGTTTTCTGCTGGTAGACCAAATGCATCCCATCCAATAGGTGAAAAAACATTTTTTCCTTGAGAAAAATTATAACGAACAATAGCATCACTCAATGTATAGTTTAAAATATGCCCCATATGCAATGCACCAGAAGGATATGGAAACATAACTAGTATATACATTTTTTCTCTATTTTTATCTTGCTTCCATGCAAATGTTTTTTCTTCATCCCATTTTTTTTGCCATTTTTCTTCAATGGTCTTAAATTCATAGTTTTCCATTAAAATGATATAAACCTTTCTAAATTCAATAATTATCCATATTGTATATTATCTTTTTATCTATAAATTTTATTATATCCATTGTAACAAGAAAAAATTTTTTATCAATTCAAAAAAATGCTATAGAAGAATTAAAATTTTTATAAAATTTTTTGGAATAAAAAACGAAAAATATCAAAAAATGTTTCATTCTTTTTGAGAGAAAACAAAAGTTTTATGGAATATTAAAAACAAATCGTACACCACGAGTATAGGAAACATTTTCTGCAATTCTATGACCTTGCTTGTTAGAACTACAATCTTCTGCCGAAGAAGCAACATGTCCACCACGAAAAACATATTGAGAATCAGTTGGATTTTTCGAGTATTTTAGTTGTTCTTTTTCATTTTCACTTAATTTTCGTATTGTATTATATTGTTTATGTTCATTATCGCACCACTCACTAACATTTCCATGCATGTCATATAGACCATAGGCATTGGGAAGTTTTTGACCTACTGGTTGAATAACAAATTGCAGTATATGTTCTCCTATTTCCTCTCTTCTGTTTTCCTGATACCAAGCATATTTTGTCAATTCTTTTGTATCATTGCCAAAAGAATATTTATATACACTACCACCTCGACAAGCATATTCCCATTGTTCTTCTGTAGGTACACTAAAACCAGTTTTTTTACAAAATTCTACACAATTTTTTAAAGAAATATTTATTGCTGGATTTTGTTCATTGTCTTTACAAATGATGATTTCTCCAGATTCAAAATCCCTATACTTCCCTTGATTGTTTTTTTCATCCCAAGATATTATAGGAAATGTTTCGTTTTTCCAAGGTTCAGATTTCATAATCTTTTTCCATTGTTTTTGTGTGCATTCATATTTTGCCATTAAGAACGTTTTAATATAAACTTTATAAACTTGATGTTTATTGTCTGGTCCCATTAAAAATTCCCCACCTAGAATTTCGCAAAATTCCATCTCTGTTTCTGTGTGGTAATATTCATTTATTGTATTTTCAAAATCTCCACATGTATATGTTTTAGGTTCTCTAGATATAAAACCTTCCTTTGCAAGTTTTTGTTTTCTTTCCTCTTCTTCTTCTTTTTCCCTTTGTTCTTTCTTTAATTGTTCTTCTTCTATTACTCTTTTTTCTTCCATTTCTTTTTTTGCTTTTTCTAATTCCTTTTTTTGTTTATCAGAGTTTGAAATAGAAGAAACTTCTGTATGTACTAAAGTTTTTTCTTGTGTAGATTTTGATGAGAATCGCCAATATGTAAAAGCACTCAGACTACATACAAGCAGAAAGAAACATACTACTAAACAATGAATTTTATATTTATGGAAAAAAAATTTTCTTTTATAATTTTTAGTTATTTCGTATTTAGATGATTTTCCTTGAAGAAAATTATCTAGATCACGCACTAAATGACTTGTTTTTTTGTAACGTTTTGATTGTTCTTTTTCTATACATTTTAAAACAATTTGTTCTAAATCTCTAGGAATATTGGAATTTATAGAACTCGGAATAGGTGGATAGTGATTCACCATTTGGTACAGTATTTCTTGAATCGTACCAGAATACGCTTCTTGTTTTGTTAAAATCTCATAGAATACTAACCCTAAACTATAAATGTCACTACTTGCATCTACACGTTTTTTCGTCATGTTTGTTTGTTCTAAAGGCATATATTGCAATGTTCCTAATAATTCACCCTCTTTTGTTAAATCCCAAGACGTATCTTGTTTTAATTTTACAATGCCAAAATCAATTAAAACAGGTTCGCCATTAGGTCGTACAATAATATTGTCAGGTTTTATATCACGATGGAGTAATTGTTTTTTGTGGACATAATCTAATCCCATGGCTACTTTTTTTATCAATAAAACTTGTTCCATAATATTATCAGGGCAATGTTCTTCCACATACTTTAAAATATTTTTTCCTTTTACGTATTCCATAATAATATAAGGAATTTGATTTTGGTAAACACCAAGATCATACATATGAATGACATTTCTATGGTTTAGACGCAGACAAACAGAAGCTTCCTTTTGAAATCGAAGCAATAATTTTTCATATGATTTACTAGAAGCACTGGAATAAATCATTTTAATTGCAATGTCACGTTGATTAATAAGATCTAGACCTTGGTATACAATTCCCATGCCACCTTTGGCAATGACTTTAACAATTTGATATTGATTTTTAATGATGGTTCCAATTTCAATGCAAGGTAGATTTAAAATATAATTTGTAGATGAATTTTGCAAAGTTTTTGCTTTTTGAGCAAAAGTTTCATCCATTGTGTTTTGAGGTGGTAGTTGTATTGGATCTTGCAAATTTTGCTCGCTTTGCGAGAAAGTTTCATCCGTGATAGTTTTTAGAGGTTCTTTTTGAATATTCTGTTGTGCATGTTGCGAGAAAGTTTCATCTGTGATAGTTTTTAGAGGCTCTTTTTGAATATTCTGTTGTGCATGTTGAGAAAAATTTTCATCTGTGATAGTTTTTATTTGAGAAAAATTTTCGTCTGTGACAGTTTCTTGAGGTTCTTTTTGTGTAGTCTGTTGAGCATATTGAGCAAAATTTTCATCGGTAACAGTTTCTATCGATTCTTTTTGTGTGGTTTCATCTGTGATAGTTTCTATCGGCTTTTTTTGAGTAGTCTGTTGAGCATATTGAGCAAAATTTTCATCGCTGATAGTTTCTTGAGATGTTGTTTGTATTGGATGTTTCATCACTATAATCCTTGTAAGGTTAGTATTGGATGATTTCTGTATATTTGATAAATCTTTTATCATACCATGAGAAATTTGTCAATTTATAATCTTGTAAATTTGTAAAACTTGTTGAAGAAAAGAAGAAATATTGTTAATAAAATGGAAGCATATTTTTGGAAGCTATTTTTTATTTAAATAATGTAATTTGATAAAAAATATAGTATAATTAAAATATCACCGGTTATAAGGAAATTGTATTTCTTAAATAATATTTCTTCATATTTAAGTAAAAGAAAAGAGGTAAATTATGCGGTGGTTATTTTTTATTTTTCTTAGTCTGATGCTGTTTCAGCCTTGGATACAAGCGCAGGAAATTTCATCTATGTGGACAGAAGTACAAAAATTAGAAGAATCAGATCAATATAATGCTGCCCAACAAATGGTGCTAAAAATATATGAAAATGCTGTGGCACAGCAAAACCAAGAAGAATGGCAAAAAGCTTTAATTCGTATGGTTGCTTTAGAACGTGGTCTTCATGGATATGAAACTGCTGTTAAAATTCTTTGGGAAAAACAATGGCCTACCCAAGTGCTACAAAAAAGTATTTTACATTTATTTTTAGCTAACACATTATTTGATTATTACAATTCTTATTCATGGGAAATTAATCAAAGAGAAAAAATAAACGATCCAGATAATAAAACATTAAAACAATGGACTGCCTTTGAAATTTTTGAAGAAATTAATAAACAATATAGCATAGCATATCAAAATAAAGAACTATTAAGCAGACGATATGTTCATGAATTTTCAACTTATATTCAACGAAATGGATATCCCCAACATATTTTTGCTACATTGCGAGATTTTTCAGTTACACAATGGGTAGATTTTTTAGCAAACACTGTGACTTGGACGCCCATTCAACTGAAAGAAAAACATCTTTTAAATTTAGAAATGTTAAGTGCAGACCCAGAAGCACGAACACGAATGGAAGATAATTATTTTTGCGATGTAACAACGCACCCATTACAAAGGCTAGTCTATCTTTTAGATGAGTTATATTATTGGAATAAAACACAAAATCAAATGGAAAGTATGCTAGAAACGCAATTATTGCGTTTTCGCATTTTGCAGACCCATTTTACAACGCAAGAAAATAAAAAATTATTGCAAGATAGATTACAAGCAATGTTGCCAAAATATCAAACATATCCTTGGTGGGCAGCAGGTCAATATGAATTGGCACAAATTGTACAAGATCAGGATGATTTAGTCTTAGCACACGATATTGCAAAATTTGCATTTGAAAAATATCCAGATAGTCCTGGTGGACAAAAATGTAAACAATTATACACATCCATTGAAGAACCCAATTTTAGCGTACAAACTATGTCATTGGATGGTCTTAACGTACCTTCTCTAACAATTCGTTATAAAAACATTGATATGCTCTATTTTCGTGCATACAAAGTTGATTTTGAATCCTTTTTTATGCGAAAAAAACGATATATTGGCAGTATTTATAACGAAGATTTACGCAATATTCTCCAACAACAAACCCCAGATTATATATGGTCAGAACGTGTTGAAAATTTAGGCGATTACCAATTCCATAGAGCAAAATCCACTCCGAAAATTGCACAGCAAGGTTTTTATGTTATTGCTGCATCCTATAGACAAGATTTTGCTATCGAAAACGATATGAATTATATTATGGGAACAACATTTCTTGTTACAGATTATGTTACTCTCATAAACCAAGTAGAAAGTGGTTGGGAAATCTTTGTTATGGATGGGAAAAAAGGCGAAGCAGTACCCAATGCCCAAGTCAGTTTATATCGCTATGAATATAACCGAGCACCATTGCTTGTCCATACATATTATACAAATCAAAAAGGCACTGTGTTGATTTCTAATGCCAGTTCTATTCAACGAGATTTTGTCTTAGTTCGACATAATGGTCAAGTCAGTTACGATACAAATTCTTTATATTCCTATCGAAGAAATCCTGAACAAGAAACAAAAGGATGCTTTATTTATACAGATAGAAGTATCTATCGCCCCACTCAAAAACTTTATTACAAAGTCGTTACATATAGTGGCAATTCTAAAACAGGTGTATATTATACATATGCTAACCAAGATATTGTTGTCCACTTTTTTGATTATAATAACAAACTCATTGCTTCACAAACTGTTCAGGCTAATGCATATGGAACTGTTAGTGGAGAATTTGAAATACCAACAGGGCGAGCATTAGGACGTTATCGTATAGAAGCAAGTTGCACACCAAAACAAGACATCTTTGAAAATATATTGGAACGTTTAACAACTTCCAGAAAAATTTATGGCAATGCTTATGTACGAGTGGAAGAATATAAACGCCCAACTTTTGAAGTTACTTTAGAAAAACCAGAGAAACCTTTAAAACTCAATGAAAATGTTCAAGTTACAGGTCAAGCTAGGTATTATTTTGGGATGCCAGTTTCTAATGCTGAAGTGAGATATAGAGTGACACGTGAACCAATTTTTCCTTGGTGGTATTGGTGGTTCTATGATAATCAAGATGCTAAAAACGTGTACGAAGTAGCATCAGGCACAATAAAAATAACAGATGAAGGCAAATTTATCATTCCCTTTGTACCTAAAGCAGATCCTAATGTAGATAAATCTGTGTATTACCAATTTAAAGTTAGTGCAGAAGTACTAGACGAAGGTGGCGAAACAAGAAGTACAGAATATAATTATCCCATTGGATTCGTTGCAGTACAAGCTAATCTCAATGCAGAGTACAATTATTTTCTTCCTAATGAACAAATTAATATTGAAATAAAAAAGACAGACTTAAGTTCAGTACCACAAAATGGTGAAGGATATTATCAACTCGTCAACTTACAGATTCCTACTTCTGTTTTAACACCAGATAAACTTCCTTTAGAACCTAAGAAAAATAGGCTTAGCACACCAGGAGATCGACTCCGAGACAGATGGGAACCAAATAAGCCACTTGGTCAATACTTATACTTTTTAAAAGATAATTCCATTATCCAACAAGGCCCAGTCAAACACGACAATGAAGGAAAAGCATTTGCAATTTTTAGTAATCTAGCACCAGGTGCCTATCGAGTGTATTACACAACGCACGATATTTACAACAATGAATATAAAACACAAAAAGAATTCCTCGTGGTAGATGAAAATATACAACTTGGTGTGCCTTTTATTCTATTAACTAGAAAAGCACATGTGAACGTTGGTGAAAAAGCAGAGATTTTCTTTGCCTCTGGGCAACAAGGTCAAACTGCATATTATGAAAGATACTTAGATAGAAAACTAGAAGAACGAATACAACACGTTCAAACAAAAAACCAATTTTTACAAATTCCTATCCAAGAAAAGCATCGTGGTGGTTTCAGTCTACGACTTTTCTCTATTATGGACTATAAATTTTACGACATCTTTACTCAGGTATATGTTCCTTGGGATAATAAGTCACTCAAGATTTCTTTTTCTCATTTTCGTGACTTGCTCACACCAGGACAAAAAGAACAATGGGAAGTCATTGTTCAATCCCACGATGATAAAGCAGTAGCAGCAGAAGTCCTTGCCTATATGTATGATCGAAGTCTAGACTTTTTTTGCTCCCATAACACACCACAATTTTCCAATTTATTTGCATCTAAATTAGGAACTTCCTATCTCCGTTCTAATTTATCTTACTGCACGCTCAATACATTATATTCCCCACAATGGAATCCATATGTTCACGCTCCCTCTTGGTCATTAGACTCTTTCAAATGTTTTGATAATTACCCCATTGGAGGTTTAGGTCAACGACGAATGTATAAACCATATATGGCAGCTCCTAGTTGTGAACCTGAAGCAATGTGTGATGAATCAGTAGCATTCGAATCTGCTCCTATGAGATCTGCAGGGAAAGTAGCAGTCAAGAGTCAAAGCATGTCAAATAAAGGTGAAATGCCTGTTCAGGACGCAGATAAAGAAACAGGAGATTCCATTTCTAATGTTGCCATGGAACCAGATACAATTCGTTCTGACTTTAGAGAAACAGCTTTTTTTCAACCTCACTTAACTACAGATGATCAAGGAAGAGTATATATTCAATTCACAGCTCCTGAAAGCGTAACATCATGGAACTTGTACGTTCATGCTATGACAAAAGATCTTTGTTTTATGACATCTAAAAAAGAAGTTGTCACACGAAAAAGCTTAATGGTTCGTCCTTATGTTCCAAGATTCCTACGAGAAGGTGATAGAGCTGATTTAAAAGTTGTGATCAACAATGCGTCCGATCAACTATTGCAAGGTCAAGCAACTATCAAAATCATTGATCCAGAAACAAAACAAGATAGATCTAGCGATTTTCAACTTACGAATCATACACAAATATGGCAAGCTAGTGCAAAGAAAAGTACTAATCTCACTTGGACATTGTATGCACCTCGTAATATTCATCTTTATTCCATCCAAGTTACTGCCTCTACCAATGAATTTAAAGATGGAGAACTTCGTCCTTTACCTGTACTTCCTAGTCGAATCCACCTTGCACAATCAAAATTTGCTATACTAAAAGAAAACCAAACAAAAACCATGACCTTGCCCGATTTAGCAAAATCTGCCCAAGATCCTACACTCCTTCACCAACAGCTTGTAGTCACAACAGATGCTCAACTCATTTATTCTGTTCTCAATGCCTTACCTTACTTATATAACTATCCTTACGAATCAGTAGATACTATACTCTATCGCTTTATTGCAGCTGCGATCACAAGTTCTATCTATGAACAGTATCCAGATATTGCAAAAATCGCACAAAAAATGTCGAAACGACAGACACAATACCTAGAATGGAATCAAGAGGATCCTAATCGAAAACTTACATTAGAAGAAACACCATGGCTCTTTGAAGCAAAAGGTGGTGAAGATGATATGAGCAAGCTTTTTAATATGCTCAATCCAACTGTTGCAGAAACAACACGAACCACAAGCTTGAAAAAATTACAAGAAATGCAATATGGTGACGGCTCTTTTCCATGGTGGGCTGGCGGAGACGGTAGCCCTTTCATGACATTGACCGTTTTATATGGATTTGCTAAAGCCCAAGAATTTCAAGTTCAAATTCCTAAAGAAATGATTCAAAAAGCTTGGAAATATTTAGTTAGTGAATATAAACTACGATATGAAATCGATTTAAAAAATAATAAACTCCTCAGTTATCATTTTGTCACATTTCTGAACTATACATTATCTTGTTACCAACCAGAATATTATCAAGACACATTCACACTACAACAAAGACAAGAAATGTTAGAATACTCTTTTAGCAATTGGCGAAAACTCAGTCCATACCTCAAAGCATATTTGGCCATGACATTACATAGAATGTACCGTCCACAAGATGCACAACTTGTATTGGCTAGCATTATGGATAGTGCCATTACAACAGAGGATCAAGGAACACACTGGGCAAGAGAAGATAGAAGTTGGCTTTGGTACAATGATAATATTGAATCTCATGCTCAAATTCTACGTACACTACAAGAAGTCACACCTAATAACACTGAACATACTGACGGACTTATCCTTTGGCTATTGCTGAATAAAAAATTCAACCAATGGAAATCCACAAAAGCAACTGCCGAAGTTCTGTACTCATTACTCTATGTTATGAAAAAACAAGATGCACTTGCCAAACAAGAAACTGCGACTATCACCATCGCCGATAAGCAACATCATTACATCTTTGAACCTGATAACTACACAGGTAATCATAACCAAATTGTATTTTCATCTCATGAAGTAACACCAGAAATGGCAACTGTCAAAGCTCAAAAAACAGGTCCAGGATACTTATTTACATCTATGACATGGCATTT
>Ga0209407_1002058_pt1 | contig 19550 bp, 15 predicted proteins | sample AD_JPNHG3_MetaG_FD_184410 | JGI IMG/M metagenome (GOLD analysis project Ga0209407, IMG submission 184410) | Active sludge microbial communities of municipal wastewater-treating anaerobic digesters from Japan - AD_JPNHG3_MetaG (SPAdes) (version 2) | ecosystem: Engineered > Bioreactor > Anaerobic... | reverse complement strand
GTTTTGAGTGTCACACTCTTCGAGAAGACGCCAATTATACATGCACTTACAGATTCAAATGGGCAAGATTCAGGGGCAGTTCCCAGCAACCAGCTGACTTTATTCGATTAACGTTGGGACAGTAGTGATTTGGGATAATAATGGAAGGTGCAATACAAAAATATAGCAGGTTAATCACTGTCCCAATTTTTCTCCTCATGATTTATACTGTGTTTACTTTCCTACCTATATTATACACATATATGCCTTTTTGGGGTCAAATGAGAATTGTTTTAGTTGCTGGATCTGGATTGTTGCTAACTTATATAATTACTTCGGGATCGTATAATAATATAGACGCTTGGAAGAATCCGATATTCTATGCATTGGCAGGATTCATAATGGTAGCATACCTGGGATTAATAGTGTCTCTTGATAGAGGCGCTACATTGATAATCTCAAACGCGACTATAAAGCATATTGTTGTGATTGCGATCATGATAAAGATTATCGATAGCAACAAGCGGCTTGACCTAATGATGAAAACATATATGGCTTGTGGTGTTGGTATGGCATTGAGCACTATAATAAACGAATTTCAAGGAGAGACCTTTCAACAGAGCATTCGTGTGACAGCCATTGATTCCGGAATAATGGCGGATCCAAATGATCTTGCGCTATTCTTAAACAGCACCATCCCGTTTCTGCTTTATTATTTTGTTACGGTGAAACGAAAAATAATCCCTCTTATAGGAATAATAGCTGTGATTCTTGCAATCATGTTGACCTACTCAAGGGGAGGGTTCTTGGGTATGGCCGCAACAGGGATTGGATTTGTGCTAATAAGTGGCGCCAAAGCAAAACGCTATGCTGCTGTAGTGTTAATTGGTGCCATTCTTTTCTGGCTAGGTGCTCCAGGCGAATACAAGGAAAGGTTGTCAACTATAAAAACAGAGGCACGAATTGACGAGGCAACCGGCAAGTATCCGGGGCGTATGCAGGCGTGGGTCGAATTATTGCCTAAGGGTATGGAAAGCCCTCTATTAGGAGTTGGAGCCGGGAATAGTTATTATCTGGCTGGAAAATACATCAAAGATTGGCACGCAATGCACAACTCCTTTTTACAGGCCTTCTTAGAAGTAGGTTTATTTGGGTTCATCTGTTATGCGGCATTATATTTCTTGCCTCATAGGCAGTATAGGAGATTTAAAACATATAAGAATGAGGAAATAATAAGTGATATTTCCAGGTATAAATTCCTTCTGTTAAGCCTTACCTGTTATGCGATATCAGCATTCTTTCTTCCTCAAGCATATTCGCCAATACTCTTCTTCATAAGTGCTTTGGCGCTTATTCAATCTGAGCTAATATCCAGGAAACTCAAAAAAATGCAAGATGCATAGATTGTTATTGGTTTAATCATTGAAAAAAATGTTCGATAAAAAAAACACAAGATATTATTTAGCCATTTGCTGGGCAATATCTTTGATACTTGTGGCTTGGGCTATAGAAATAAAATTAACACAGGCTCTTTTTTGCTCAGTAGTTTTTCTCGGGTTTACTGCACTAGGACATGTTGCTGTATTTCCCATCTTTTATCAGAAAGGATCAATGTTAGATGGTTTTATCTGGGGGAGCGTTTCTGGCACTGCAATTGCTTCAGTGTTCATATCGATAATAGTGTATTTATTTGGATGGAACCTAACGATAATCTTCACTATCATCGTAGTCCTGCCTATGCTTATTCTCCTGTATCTATATTGGGGGATAAATGGACGGAATCAAGAAGAAGCACTAAGTCAGAATTATTATCATGTTTTATTAGCAGCGCTTACTTTAGTAACACTTCTCATTTATTTTCCCTATAAGAATATAGGTGTGTTGATTGAAGACAAATATCATTACGCTTGGTTATTTGGGCATGATTTCATTATCAGGATGGTCCATGTAGACAGCCTCAGCCGAGGGATTCCTTTAAAGGCTTTCTTCTTTTCAGGGGAGACACTGAGCTATTACTGGCTCGCTTATATTTTTCCAGCCTTGTTGCGCAACATCGATTCTCTTGGTCTTGAAATACGTCAACTCCTTCAAATCACCCAATTGTATTACAGCCTTCTGACTACGGCAGCGCTCATTCTTTTTCTCAGGAAGCATGTCCAGGGGAAAGCGGTACTCGCCATTACCATAATCCTGGCTTTATGTTGTTATAGCTATGTGTGGCTGGTGACTGTTGGTATAGATTATCTAATATGGTTTTCCAGCAATTACTATCCTTTAGATATAAACAAAGCCCTTATTAATTTCTCAGGATTTTCCCATGGGTTTTATCGCTTCTTCTTGGTGGAGCCGCAAAGTGCCCTTGCCATAGCTGTTATTCTTATGATTTTCATCCTCTACAAAACAGATATTAACATTTATGAATCTATCATTGTTGGAATCCTTATAGGCATCCTGTTTGGCATAGAAGCAATCAATGGCATCATGATAATGCTCTGGTTTGGAGGAATGGGACTATACTACCTTATTACACATCAAGAAGACCGATTTAATATCGGGCTTAAACATTTCATTTCAGGTTCTTGTGCGGTTGTTATATATATTGTTCTCTTTGCCATTGAGATGTTCAGCTTCTCTACAGGCAAAGGAGTTCTGCAGATATCGCCAAATTGGTTCGCATTGAAATTTGCCATTGCATATTTTCCTCTAGCCTACGGCCCACCGCTCATTTTGGGAATAGCGGGATTGATCACACTATCGAAAAAGAGGGCAACATATGATCACTGGATCTATAATTACATCCTACTCCTTGGAATCAGCCTCTTTTTTGTCTTTTTCATACAGAATCCCACTGAGTACCATTTTGGTCTGATAAAGGCCGCACGAGTTATTCCTATCTGTCTTCTTATGCTCTCAGTATATTATCTACAAAATCGTTCAAGCAAAGCGAACCTGGGAAAGTGTGTTATAATCCTTATCGCCATTGCTTTTCCCTCTATGATAACAGACAATATTCTTGCCTCTGATATAAAAAATCCTTCAACCTATGTGCGATCTGCTGACATGGAAGCTGCAAGATGGATAAGAAGGAATCTTCCCGAATATGCAATTGTTCAGGCGGAGCCAAATTATCCTGGTGCCGATGAAAAGGGGCTTTTGCCGAAGTATGCATATAGTTTTATACCAATCTTTGCAGAGCGAGTAACAGCCATTGGTGAGTGGAAGGTATCCAGCCAGGAACATGGCAGGCCGGAAGAGGTTGCAGAACGCTTTCATGCAATAGAACGGATGTATTTCACTGAAAGCACGGATGAATGTCTCTCTATACTAAAGAAATATGGCATAGAGTATATATATGCGGGAGAGCTGGAGCGGAAAAAATATTCCACTGGTATGGATAAATTTAAGAACAACCAAATTTTTGAGCCTGTATATATAAAAGAAAAAACATCAATATACCGAGTAGTCAAATGAAGACAGGGAGAGAAAGTCATGGATGAAAAGAAGAAGATAGATATAATCATCCCATGCCACAATGAAGAAGATAATATCGGGCAGATCATGAAAGAAGTTGATCGTTACATAGCAAACCTCCCATACTGCTATGAATTTGTTTTTATCGATGATGGAAGTACAGACAGGACCTTTGATATACTCAAAGAGATTTCCGGTAAAAGAGACGATGTGTCGATCATTAAACTTTCCAGGAACTTCGGGAAAGAATCGGCCATTGCTGCTGGGTTGAACACATGCGATGCGAATGCTGCGATTATTATCGACAGTGACCTGCAACATCCGCCCGCGCTGATTCCGGCGATGATCGAAGAATGGGAGCGTGGGGCGAGCGTTGTCGATGCAGTAAAGAGAAGAAGACAGAAAGAAAACTTTATCATGCGAGGCATGAGCCTGTTATTCAATAAAATCATGAGTTCTCTCACCGGAATGGATTTTGACGGAGCGTCTGATTACAAGCTGATTGACTCATCTGCGATCGCGGTGCTCAACAGCATAGAGGAAAGGAACAGATTTTTCAGGGGACTAACAAATTGGATTGGCCTGAGACACAGCAAGATTGAGTATCATGTGCAGGAGCGAACTGCAGGGAGATCAAAGTGGAACTGGTTCAGTCTATTTCAGCTTTCTATTGATGCCATCACCTCATATTCCTCAAAGCCCCTGCAGATCGTAACGTTTCTTGGTGTAGTGACTTTCTTATTTTCCATTGTTCTGGGTTTTCAGACATTATACAATAAATTTTTTGGGAATGCGGTGAGTGGTTTTACCACGGTGATTTTGGTTATCCTGATACTTTGCAGTATTATCATGGTTTGCATGGGAATCCTCGGAGTTTACTTGTCGAAATTATACGAGGAGGTGAAGAACAGGCCAATCTATGTGATAGAATCGAAGAGAAGCAACCAAGACAATAAGGATCTGCCGCTGGAGTTGTCGGCGCATGATAATGATAAACAGAGAGCAGAGGATTAGGAGATTATATACGATATGATAATAATAAATATAGACCCTAGGTTGTATGTAGTCTTTGGAGTTGTCACAACTGCAGTAGCACAGATTTCTTTGAAACGGGCAGGGGTAGCAACCCCATTTAAGGAACTATGGTTTGTTTTTGTATTCTTGAGCATGATTTTTTATGCACTGTCTTTTATCAGCTATTATTTTGCATTAAGGAATTTTGATATCAGTACAGTTCAACCTATCATGATGGTGAGTATTGTTGCTTTGATCACTCTATATGGTTTTTTTGCCGGCGAGAGCTTTAATTATTATAAGCTTTCTGGAATAGTGATAGCTGTTTTTTCAATAGTACTCATATCAAAATCATAGAATAGGCATACCGCGATAATCATGTTCAATTATAACAATACTCGACTGTTTTTAAGAAAGCTAATATTAACACTGAGAAATTTTAAGAAGACAGCTTATCACCATTATGGACATAGCCCGAAAAGCTTTTTTAAACTATTTTACTACAGTGGGTTGAAGGCAAATACTTTTATAGTCTTTGAGAGTAACCTTTTAAACATACCGAAACCTGTTAGTCTAGGCAGTGATTATGAGGTGACGAAACCAACGATAGATGAACTAAAAAAAATAAGAAATGGGAGGGATCTACCAAGAGAATTTTACTATGATGTTATCTACAATGCCAAAAAATACTATCTTGTTTTTAAAAAAGGAGAGGTAGCTTCTATACATTGGGTGTTTCATGGGAAAGATTACAGCAGATTTTTTAAATTAAGTGATTATATTGCAGAGCTGAATTATTTTACAGTTCTCCCTGAATTCAGGGGAGACAATCTTATGTTCAAGATGACAATACTTATTTGTAACGATCTTAAAGACGCTGGGTATAAAAAAGCAGTTACCGCAATCCATGAACTCAATCACCCTGCTGTGAGATGCTTTGATAAAGCAAACTTCGAAAGAACGGCAACGATCAAAACAATTGGCCCTTTCAATAAGAAACTGAAGATAACATAAGTGGCAAGAGTTGCCTACATACTCACTCCGATCACCTTCGGCGGTTCTGAGAAGGTGAGCTTGAATTTCCTCAAAAATGTCAACCGGGAAAAGTATCAGATCCATCCGATCCTCCTCACGCGTCCTTGGGAGGAAGAGCCATATTTTGCAAAGGAACTTCAAAAACATAGGTACAGCTATGAATGTGTTCCGGTTGCAGTAAGAAGAAAGGGCGATCCGCTCAGGGTCCTGCGTGTCGCAAAAAGAATATATTCCATTCTCAAGAGCGATTCTTTTGATTTGGTGCATACACACGGCTATTTCGCAGATATCTGTGGCCTCCCTACGGCTAGGCTGCTTGGAATACCTGGTATCTCAACATGCCATGGATTTATATCAAATGATAGAAATCTCAAGTTTTATAATACGCTTGATAAGATAGCCTTACGACTGTGTAAGAAGATCATTGCTGTTTCTGATGTCATCAGGGATGATCTCTTGCATGTTGGGCTTGATGGAGCCCGAATCGTGGTAATGAAGAATGCTGTGGGTAATGATTTTGAGGAAAAGGATTTTCAACGTTTTCGGCTGGAAAAAAGATCAGCGCTTTCAATAGATGCGGACGATTTCGTGATAGGATTTGTTGGAAGACTCAGCGAAGAGAAGGGAGCAAAATATCTAATCGAGGCAACCTCTGAAATGAAATCCCGTGATATGCGTTTCAAAATCATAATCGTGGGTGACGGCCCTGAAAGAGAACGTCTTTCGAATATGATTGAAGAGATGCGTCTTGGTGAGAACGTATTCTTTACTGGGTTTCAAAAGAACGGTGAGGAATGGTTTCCGGCCTTTGATGTTTTTGTTCTGCCCTCTTTGACTGAAGGCACCCCAATGGCTTTGCTTGAGGCAATGTCTATGGGGATACCTGTAATCGCTTCGGATGTGGGTGGGGTGCCCGATGTGATTGAAGATGGAGTGAATGGATTTCTTGTGAAGCCTAAAAACGTATCCATGCTTGCGAGTAGAATTGATGTTGTAATGAGAAATAAATCTCTTCGTGAAGTTATCGTACGCAACGGTCTTAAAACAATTAAAAAAGATTTTGACATACACAACTGGTGTCGCGAGCTGGAGAAACAATATCAGCTCATTTTACATCCCCGGTCCTTGCCCAATGGGCATCCCTCCTAAGTGAGAAAAAAGATGAGAATATTGTTCTTGTCTAACAGGGGGCTTATTCCAATCAAAGATGGCCACACAAGACGGAGCTTCAATATCTTGAAGGGGCTAGCCGAGGCCAATGATGTATATTTCTTGTCTCTGTGTGAATTTCCAGAGGAAGTTAATGCTGACAACATCAAGATGCTTGAAAAGATTTGTAGTCAGGTAGAATTTCTGCCATCGCCGCCGAAGAAAATAAGCATGGGCATGGTGGCGCGTTTATTACGGAGCTTGGTTTCTCCTGACGCATATACAATCTGGCGACACTATTCCAAACATTTTCTTAGAAGGGTGGATAGGTTGATTTCATCTGGCCAGTTCGATCTGGTGCATTGTGATAACCTTCCAATTTGCTACGCTATCCGAGATAGAAAAGATATCTTTCGCAGTGTAACCGATCATGATGTGAGTTATTTGAAATGCTTGCGCATGGGCAGAGAGAGCAGAAACCCCCTGCTAAAAATGTTCTTGTTTCTTGAGGCATTGAAGTTAAGAAGGCTAGAGAGAACCATCTTTAAGCAGGTAGATCTTGGTATTGTGGTTTCCGAATTGGACATGAGCATATTGCAAAAGCTATGTCCAGAAGGAAAATTTTTTGTGATTGAGAATGGGGTTGATATTGATGCACTCCACTCACCTAATGTACCAGAAGTGCAGAACAAGCTGGTTTGGCTCGGGGGGTTTGATCATTATCCGAACAGACAGGGTATCCATTACTTTTTGGAAAAGGTCTATCCGCTTGTGAAACAAAAAAAATCAGATGTAAGCGTCGATATTGTTGGGGGCGGCGTCACCGATGATATAAGGCTCTTGGCGGGAAAACCCCCGGGCGTTCATCTCACCGGATATGTTGATGACCCAGCCCACTATATACAAAGGGCATCTGTATTTGTAGCCCCAATTATCAGTGGTGGAGGTACAAAGCTCAAGGTTCTTGAGGCCATGGCTGCAGGGAAGGCCATAGTCAGCACAAGTATAGGTTGCGAGGGAATTAATGGTACTGATGGCGTGCATTTCATCATAGCCGATGATGAACAAAGCTTTGCTAAGGCTATTATCACATTGCTTGATGATAATGCATTGAGAACTGTTATTGGAAACAATGCAAGAATACTTGTGGAGAGAGAATATAATTATAAAGAGATATGTAATAAACTAAATCTGTTTTACCATAATATTATTAAATCCTAAACCAACCCAATAGATAAAATACTCAAAGAGTAATGATAAAGATAGAAAAGCCAATAAGGATTGCATTTGTCATCTGGTCATTAGCAGGCATGGGTGGCTCAGAACGTGTAGTATACGATATCGTTAGGAAAATCGACAAAAGGCGCTTTTCAACCATCGTAATCAGCTTTGAGGACGGTCCAATCAGAAAACTTTATGAAAAAATTGGTGTGAAGACAATCAGCATAGTAAAAGAGAAAAAGGTTGATAGAGAGTTTGTCAAAAATCTAAGAAGTATACTTGTGAATGAAGATATCGATATAGTTAATCCGCATCATTTTGGCCCATTTCTGTATTCGTTTATTGCAACAATGTTTTCTAGTATGAAGCTTGTGTATACCGAACATTCTCAATGGCAAATGGAAAAGCTACCGCTTTTGAAGAAGATAATAAATAGAATAATGCTACACAACTCAGACGCAGTCGTTGCAGTATCGAATCAGATTATGGAATATTTTATTCATAAGTTGTATTTGCCGAGGGATCATGTGCATATCATTAATAATGGAATTGAGATATCAGCTTTTCAAAATTCTAAATACAATTCATTAAGATCGAAACTTGGTATTGGCAGGCATTGGAAAGTAATAGGAATAGTCGCCAATATTAGACCAGAGAAGAACCACCAGTTGTTGATTGAAGCATTTTCAAAATTGATGAGGATCGAAAATGATCTATATCTTATCATAGTTGGACAAGATTATATGGATGGGCACATCCAATCGTTCGTCCATCACTTAGGCGTTTCCCAACGGGTTCTCTTCTTGGGTAAAAGAGAAGATGTTCCCGATTTACTAAGTATTTTTGATATATTTTGCTTGCCATCACTTTATGAAGGGTTGCCTCTAACGATTTTAGAAGCAATGGCTGCTGGCATACCTGTTGTTGGCGCTGACGTATTGGGAATAAACGAGGTAGTGAAACATAACGAAAACGGGCTTCTTTTCCCATCCAATGATCAAGAAAAATTGACAGAAACTTTGCTTTTTATGTTGAGAGATGATGCGTTAAGGCATCGTCTTTCATCGTCAGGGAAGGATTGTGTAGATAGACATTATTCACTTCATAGGATGATCGATCAATACGAGCATCTCTTTAGTTTTGTATTACAAAATAGTAAACCAGGGAACATATGTGTAGCGTGATGGAATATATTTAAAAGCTTTCTATGTTGATATCGCATGATTTTGAACCATGATACTAATTGGTTCCGGATGTGGCATTGCAGTTGCATGAATATAAAAAAAATTTGGGGGTTGCCATGATATCGAAGTGTTCTGGGCACAGAATTAATAACGCAATAAAAACAATTAAGCTTACCTTATTGGTTATACTGATTTTCCCTGTTGCCTCATCAGGTGCGGTAATTTTTATTGATGACTACGACGCACCAGGAGACACAGGATGGACATGTCTTGGCAACGTACGAACCGGGTATACAGGAAAAGCTGCTTGCTCAGACCCATTATCATATGAGGGTGTTGCTCATTATCTCGGTGAAATCTCCCCAGGTGGAAGGTCTGGAAATTCACTCAAGCTGTGGAGGAAAAATGGAATATGGACAGGTTATGGTGGATATTTAGATAAGGATTTTTCATTACAAGAATTCAACAATAACTACAAAGAGTTATTTATCCGCTGGTATGTCAAGATACCCCCTGAGTGGGATGCTGATTTAGGTGGTGCAAACACTCATAAACTTAACAGGTTATATATCGGGGCATTGGCTGGCGCAAAAACTGCCGAATGGTATATGGATGTGAAGGGCCATACCTTTAAGGCGGGCAAATTCTCATTTTACAATACCGCGACCGTGGATGTTCACTATACCGAAAAAACTGTTACAGAGTTGGGCGTTAACGATGGGCAATGGCATTCCCTGGAGTGGCATGTAAAACTCAATTCCGAGACAGGCTCAACTGACGGCGGCTTTACATTTTACGTTGATGGCGAAGAAGTCAAAATACGGGATAAAAGAGTCGGTGAATACCCTGGCACTCCCGTATATGGTATCTGGAATATGGATATGGGCGCCGCAACAAACCATTATTTTACTTCAACGCTTCCACCAGCTATTGGCAATCTTTCGGGGGGCTCATGGAACTTCCCCACAGACGGATGGTATGCTTTCGAGTTTGATGATTATGTCGTGAGCACATCATATATCGGGCCGGATGGCGACGGTGCCGCTACACCACCACATTCTCCTTCAATAGATTATGTTGAGATTCTCAACGAGACATGGGAACAAAATAACGTGAATAATTGGAAATACGATTATGTTGCAGGTGATACGAGAATTGATACGAATCCTATTTATGCTGGGAATTATGCCATAAAGATGGGGAGCTCTAGTCCTGGAAGTTACGCACATTTCTTTGGAGATCACCCCCAGCTTTCTCAGCCAAGCGATTCGGTAACGGATGTTACGGTCGAAGAATACTACTACCCTTCTACAGGTTTTAAGTGGCCATCCTCTGATCTGAAGCTCTGGATTATGAACTGCTTCGAGAGTTGGGGAGCGGGCTATGATCTTGCAACTGGAAAGAGCAAACCGCATACATGGGCACCCTATTACATGACAATTTCTGTTGATGGAAGTGGCAAACCATTTGGACAATTAACTAGAGCCGATGGTTTAGGAGGAACAGGAGAGCTATGGGGATATTATCCTCAAAACCAGGGATCATCCGTCAGCCTGGTGCCAGGGCAGTGGAATAAAATCAAATTCAGGCTGAAATTGAACGACCCGGGGAAGAATAATGGCGTGTTCCAATTGTGGGTCAATGATGTTCTTAAGTGTAATTATTCCACTATGAACTTCAGGGGAACCTATACGAGCTACGGATGGAACCATCTCATAATGTCCATGCATGCAAATCCATCACACCCGCAGATCCAGTGGATCAGCCGGGATAATATTCGGATAATGGGCGGACAACCAACAGCGTATCCATCTCCACCGAGTCCTCCAACGGGAGTAAAGGTGGAAGTAGATCAATGAATGATCCTGAAACATATGGCTTATAAAGCTGATATCGAAAAGATCTAATACAACAAAGTGGGGCTTTCGTAGTGATGAAGCCCCACTTTCTTTTTCGGTGTTCCTATCAACTAAACAAATCTGAACAGCTATAAGAGAAGTGCTCCATCAACTATCCAGAGGCAAGAGATGCGTCTTATCTGGTGTTGTTCTGTTGTTATTTATTATCATAATTAGTGCCATGTTATTGATATTTCAGGGAAAACCGGAGAACAGCTCGCTGAAACCGGCACTGCGGGATGTAATTGTCAACCGTCTTCACCAAGATGACCGCTCTGTATACACACACGAAACAGAACACAATAACAGACATCGGAACATTCTCTATGTCTTGGGCGGTACCCAGTGTAGTCTTGTCCACAAGTTCAGAGCCGCTTCTCAAATGTATCATGCAGGGGCTTCTGAAAAGATCATGGTGCTCCATTCTCCTGGCATCACGGCATTTGACGCTACATTGCAAAGAAATCTCACTAATGATGAGTGGGCTGTAAAACAATTGACCCGGCTGGGCGTTCATAAACATGATATCGAGTTCATTCATATTCAAGATGGGTTTTTTGGAACTTTGACAGAGGCGAAGACAGTGCGTGACTTACTTGAGATAAGGGATGTACAGGGGCTCGTTCTGGTATGCTCATCGTATCATGGGAGAAGGGTGCAGAATACATTCTCTACGCTTCTGAACGGATTAGATCTCAATATTATGATTTGCCCGGCCGAAGAAGAAAACGGGCTGTGGAATCTGCTGATCGAATATGGGAAAGTCGTACTGTATGAAATGATCCTGCTACCTTGGGAGGTGAGTGTTGGTGATCACCAGGCAGGGCCGGCAGCGCTGGAAGACAAGTAGCGGATATATGTTCTCGAATCAAAATCTGCAAGTTGAGGGATGAGGAATAAAACATGAAAATTGCCATAGTCGGTTGCGGGCTGAACTCTGATTATCACATTAACTTCGCCCGGGCATATCCGGGTGCGGAGATCGTCGGGGTGGTAGATGCCAGCGAGCAGCGCGCGATGCGCTGCAGGGAGAGGTTCGGTATCGACAGGAGCTATCCGGACATCGCTTCCCTTGTCGAGGATGCCAGGCCTGATGTCATCCATATCGTGACACCGCCCTTTACGCACTTTGACCTGGCCTCTCAGGCGATCGAGGCGGGGTGCCATGTGCTTGTTGAAAAACCCATGTGCCTGAGCCTGGATGAAGGAGAAAGGCTGTTCTCCCTTGCAGAGAGAAAGGGTGTGGAACTCTGCAGCATGCACAATCATTTCTTTGATCCGTGCATGCTCAAGGCTAGAGAAATCGTCAGATCCGGCAGGCTGGGGAGGGTTATCAACGTGGAGAGCCACTACGGCCTGAATACGAGGATCGACGCCTTCATGCGCTATCCCAGGCCCGATGTTCTGCCGTGGCTGTATGGCCTTCCGGGCGGGGTGTTCCACGACTTCATGCCCCATCCCCTGTACGTCATGCTGCCCTTTCTGGGGGATGTGGAGGATGTGCAGGTCGTGGAGAAGTCCATGGGCGAGTTGCCTCAGGGAATCTCCGACGAGCTGAGGATCCTCGTGAAGGGTCGGGATGCCCTTGGGGTGTTGACCTTCTCCTTTGCCTCAAAACCACACCATCATTTCGTGAGGATCTACGGCACAAAGATGATGGTGCATGTCAATTTCGATACCATGACCACTGTTGTGCACCCGGTGAGCAGTCTGCCCAAGGCGGCCCAGAAGGCCACGTACAACCTGAGCGAGAGCTGGCAGCTCGGGACTGCCACCCTGAAGAACGTCTGGGAATTCGGCACGGGCAAGCTGCGGCCCTACCAGGGTATGAAGAACCTGATACACAGGTTCTACGACGCGGTGAAGTCGGGCGGAGAGGTTCCTGTGTCAAAGCACGAGGCGCTCAACGTCCTGGCCGTGATGGACAGGATATGGCCCCAGGTGAAGAACACCGGGCTGCGCTTCGAGAACATCGTGCATCAGGAGAAGCGGGAGGGGCAGAGGGTGCTCGTGACCGGTGCGTCGGGATTCCTCGGAACGCGCTTGGTGGAAATGCTTTGTGAGAGGGGGTATCCGGTGAGGGCCCTGGTGAGAAAACTCTCGAACATCAAGCGACTTAAGATGCTGCCGGTGGAGATCATGTACGGAGACGTGGGCAGCATCGAGTCGCTGAGGCCCGTGTTCGAGGGCGTTGACTTCGTGGTCCATGCGGCAGCAGACACCGCGGGCAGGGAAGAGGAGGGCGAGACTGTCACCGTGCAGGGAACGCGCAACGTGATTGATCTGTGCAGGCAGAATGGTGTGAAAAGGCTCGTGTACATCAGCTCGTGCAGTGTCTACGGCGTGGCAGACTATGCCGAGAACCAGATCGTCACCGAGGAGTCGAGCCTGGAGAGATTGCCGGAGCAGCGGGGGTTCTACTCCCTTGCCAAGCTCAAGGCAGAGGATCTTGTGAGGGGGGCAATGAAGCAGGGCGATGTACCCGTCGTCTGCCTCAGGCCTGGCACCATATTCGGCCCCGGCGGGGAGATCTTTACACCCATGATGGGCTTTTCGCTGGGCACGAGGCTGTTCGCGGTAATCGGGACGGGGGATTTTGTGCTCCCCCTCGTCTACATCGACAATCTTTGCGACGCGATCATAACCGCGATCCAAAGCGACAGGGGAGACAATGAGGTGTTCAATGTCGTGGACTCTGGAAGGCTGACAAAAAAAAACTACATGGACATGCTCGTCAGAAAGCTCTATCCCGAGGCGCGGGTGGTTTACATACCCTACCGGGCGCTCCATGAGATAGTCAGGCTCCAGGAGCGGCTGACCGCGGTTATGGGAAGGAAGCCGTTCCTGACTCGATATCGCCTGAAATCCTCGCAGAACAGGATCGTGTACGATTCATCGAAGATCGATCGTACCTATGGCTGGAAGCCTCCACTCACCCTCGCTGAGGGGATAGAGGCTGTCTTGGAGTACGAGCGGGGCCATAAGTGAGCGGGTTGGCCGATGGATACGAAGCAGCACTACAAGGCAGGAAGGTAGGGCCGGGACAACCGGCTATAGGAGAGAGCCCGAAATGTGCGGCATCTTCGGAGTGACCCATGCCGGCTGGATCGACGGCCCCTGGGATGCGGCAGCCGAATCACTGGCGCACCGAGGGCCTGACGGTCACGGCAGTCATGTAGACGACACGATCTTCCTCGGGCACCGCAGGCTGAGCATTATCGATCTCGAAGGCGGCGCCCAGCCCATATACAACGAGGACAGGTCTAAGTGCATCGTCTGCAACGGGGAGATCTACAATTTCCCCGACCTCAGGCGCGAGCTGCTCGGCAAGGGCCATGTCTTTTCCACACGCACCGATACTGAGACGATCCTGCATGCCTATGAGGAGTGGGGGGAGCAGTGCGTGGAGAGGCTGCGCGGCATGTTCGCGTTCGCCGTGTGGGATATGCGCGAAAAGAAGCTTTTCATCGCAAGAGACCGGTTCGGGATCAAGCCTCTGTTCTACGGGTGGCACAAGGGAAGGTTCTATTTCGCATCGGAGATGAAGGCTATCCTCGCTGATCCCGGCTTCCCCAGAGACATGGATGAGGGGGCCCTGGTCTGCTACTTCACCCTTTCATACATACCGGCGCCGCTGACCATCTTCTCCTCGATCAGAAAGCTCCTGCCCGGTCACACCCTGACCTGGGAGAACGGCGACATCCGCATCCAAAAATATTGGGATCTTTCGGTGAGCCCTGAGAAAGGCAGGCCGGAGAAGTACTATATCGACGGGTTCATGGGCCTGTTCGAGGAGGCCGTGGGCATGCACCTCATCAGCGATGTTCCCCTGGGCGCCTTCCTGAGCGGGGGCATCGATTCGAGCGCCATCGTGGGCATGATGAGCAGGGCCAGCGCCGGCAAGGTGAATACCTTCACCATCGGATTCGGCGGCGAGGTAGGGGGGTACCTGGACGAACGGGGCTATGCCGGCATGGTGGCGAGGCGATACGGAACGAACCACCGGGAATACGAGGTGACCCCGGAACCGGCAGGGCTTATCGAGAAGATCGTGCAGTCGTTCGACGAGCCCTTTGCCGATGACTCGACCATACCCACGTATTTTGTCTGTAAGACAGCCAGAGAGCATGTCACCGTGACGCTCTCCGGCCTGGGAGGGGACGAGGCCCTGGGCGGGTACGAGCGCTATATGGGATATATGCTGAGGGGACTGTATGCACGCCTTCCGCTCCTGCTCAGGGAAAAGATCATACGGACAATGGTCGAGAGGCTGCCCGAGAGGGCTGACGGACATTATACAATCAACCACATGAAGCGATTCATCCGCTCCGCCTCGCTGAGCCCTGACCTGGCTTACTATGGCTTTATCACGAAGATGAGCCCCAGCCTGAGCAACTCCTTCTATAGCGACGGGGACAGGTATGGCAAGTACGAGGACCAGTGCAGGGGCCTCATCCTGGAGCATTTCAACAGCCCCAATGTCGATGGGTCGGCCGACGCTATGGACAGGGTGTTCTACTGCGATGCGAAGACATACCTGCCGGACGATATCCTGTCCGTGACAGACAGGGTGAGCATGTATCATGCCCTGGAGGTGAGGGTGCCTTTCCTCGACCACAGGCTGTTCGAGTTCTGCGCGCAGATCCCGGTCGAGCTCAAGATGAAGTGGTTCCGGAAGAAGCACCTGTTCAAGAAGGCGGTGAGACACCTGCTGCCCCAGGAGGTCCTGGACCATCGAAAGCAGGGCTTTGTCGGCCCTATGGCGCAGTGGCTGAAGAAGGATCTGAAGTCGTTTACCGAGGCAACACTCTGCGAGAAAAACCTGGCCAGACACGGTCTGTTTCACTTTCCCACGGTGCAGCGGATCCTCCACGAACACTATTCGGGCAGGGAGATCCACGACACGCTGATCTGGTCGATGCTGGTGTTTCAGACCTGGTATGATCTGTACATTGAAAAGGGCGATGCGTTTCTCGCCCGGGAGAACGTATAACGTATGAAGAGGGTGTTTTCTGTTTCGCTCCTTCTCCTGGTCTATTCCTACCTGATCTATCCCGGCGTGCTTTTTATCCTGAGCAGGGTTTCGAGGAGGCCGTGGAAGCGCAAGGACATCGAGCCGCATGTGTCCGTAGTGGTTTCCGCGTACAACGAGGAGGGAGTCATCCGGGAAAAGGTGCTCAACACCTTGAACCTCGACTATCCTGCCCACAAGCTGGAGGTCATCGTCTGCTCTGACGGCTCGACCGACAGGACGAACGAGATAGTCTCGGGCATAAAAGACCCGCGCCTCAATTTTCTTGCCTTTGCCCAGAGGTCGGGGAAGACCGCGTGCCTGAACAGGATCGTGCCCATGGCAAAGGGCGAGATCGTGGTGTTCACCGACGCGAACTCGGTCCTGCCCGCCTCCGTGCTCAGGTGCATAGTGAGGAATTTTGCCGATCCCTCGGTCGGCCTGGTGACCGGGTGGACGAAATACCGAAGCCCCTCGGGCGAGGAGGTGCCTACAGGGGGTTATGCGCGGTATGAGAAGGCCTTGAAGATAATGGAGAGCGCGGGCGGCTCGTGCGTGGGGGCAGACGGCGCCGTGTTCGCGATCCGGAAGCCGCTCTATCGCCCGCTTCGCGATGACGATATCAATGATTTCGTCATCCCGCTCGATGTCATCAGGCAGGAACAGCGTGTGGTGCTGGACCCCGATGTGTTCTGCTTCGAAGAGGCGTCTGAGGGTGCGGGGAATGAATTTCAGCGCCAGGTGAGGATAACGACACGGACGCTGTGGGCCGTCAGCCGGAACCGGGACATGCTCAATCCCTGGAAATACGGCCTTTTCTCGTTCTACCTGCTCTCGCACAAGGTGATGAGATTCCTCAGCCCGTATTTCTTCGTCAGCACATACCTCACGAACATGGCGCTGCTCGGGGGAAGAGGCGTGTTCAGGCTGATCTTCCTGGGCCAGAACCTCTTCCTCGCGGGCGCCCTTGGAGGATTTGCCGCCGGATCAGGAAACCCTGTCCTGCGGCTGTGCAGGATGCTGCTCGTCACCTTTGCAGCGCAGGGCCTGGCCTGGATCCGCATGCTCGCGGGCCTCACCGATACCATGTGGTCCCCGCGGCGATAGAGAGAACAAGTTATTTCGATAATAATATCTGGAATGACCAAGCGCAAGGTTATACGAATAAGGTAAGTTTGCAGATTCATCAGGAGATTAATAAAATGAAGATGTTCTTGGTTGCAGGTGCACGCCCTAATTTTATGAAGATTGCTCCAATTTACAGAGAAGCAAAAAATTATGGAGCTATTGACTGTAGGATCGTTCATACCGGACAGCACTATGATTATGAGATGTCGCAAGCTTTTTTCAAAGACTTGGCTCTGCCCGAGCCTGACTATTTCTTGAATGCAGGTTCAGGCTCGCATGCTGTACAGACAGCCCGGATCATGACTTCCTTTGAAGAGCTGTGTCAGAAAGAATTACCTGAATTGGTTATCGTTGTTGGTGATGTAAACTCGACACTGGCGTGCTCCATTGTTGCCAAGAAACTCATGATACGAGTGGCTCACGTAGAGGCAGGTCTCCGAAGCTTTGACATGAGCATGCCTGAAGAAGTCAACCGAATAGTTACCGACTCCATATCGGATTATTTTTTTGTGACAGAGGAAAGCGGTGTTGAAAACCTTGTAAAAGAAGGGAAATCCAAAGATCGTATTCATTTTGTCGGTCATGTTATGATAGACAACCTTTTTCATCAGCTTGGCGAGATAGAAAGCGATGGCAGACGTATTAAATCATCAACATCTTCTTTAAAGGAGAAACATTCAGAGTACGCTTTTCTGACCATGCATCGGCCGGCCAATGTCGATTCAAAAGAATGTTTTGAAGAAATCGCCGGTGCGCTGAATATCATCTCGCAAGATCGTCCGATATTTTTTCCCGTACATCCGAGAACCCAGAAAATGATCCGAGAGCATGGGATTAAACTGTCTGATAACATCATCCAGCTTCCACCGCTTCCGTTCAGCGATTCGCTATATCTTTGGAAGGATGCAGCCATCGTGCTGACCGACAGCGGCGGGCTTCAGGAAGAAACCACTGCTTTAAAGGTGCGATGCCTGACATTGAGGGATAATACCGAGCGGCCTATCACGGTTCAGATCGGATCAAATATCATAGCAGGCACAAAAAAGGGGTCGATACTCAGTGCCTATAAGAGCTCTATGCAGGCAGACCCTGATACGTTTTCAGTCCCTCCGAAGTGGGATGGGAAGGCCTCCTCGAGGATACTCGATATCCTGGCGGATTCGACCGGAAAGGCTTAACAAAGGATAGGCATGAAAGGGCTCTTGAACAGGTTTTATTCAGTCACGATATAGGTTCGATTACCGCCATGTGAGTTTCAGCATACTCCATGGCTTTGCACGTGAAAAAAAGCGGGGTTTTGACGCCCCGCTTTTTTTGTTGCCCGGAGAAATGAGCTGTTAGCCCGATATCTTTTTTCTAAACCCCGCAAGGCCGATAAGCCCTGAACCAAGGAGCAGCAGGGTGGCGGGCTCGGGAACAGGGGCGGTCGTCTTTACCAGGATGTTCTGCGCGCCGGGTGCGAGCATGGCGATCTGATAGTCGTATCCGCTGTAGAAGTTGTCTCCAAGGTCGGAGAGATAGGTGTTGAGATAGTATCCGACCGTGCCTGCACCGGTGGTCCCGAGATACGTAAACGGGGTGTTGTCGGTTCCGTATTCCACGCTCCAGATCGCCAGCTGCAGGGCCGCGTTTTCCACCGATGATCTGCCGCTGTATTTATCCATCAGCCATGCGGCCTGGGCACCGTTCGAGATATAGTTGATGTCGCTGAAGCTGACATCGTAAAAGCTGGTGCCGATGTATGTCTCGTGAAAGAGATCCACGCAATACCCGGCTGATTCGACTCCGTCGATAGTGAGCTGAAACTCGCCTGCATAAACGTAATAGGAGGCGGACCCGATGCTGAACCTCACCGGTGTCCAGCCATTGATGTCGTCTATGGTGATGGTTGCCGCACTCGCTGATGCCGAGAATCCGAGGATGAAAAGAAAAGCTGTCATTGCCAGAAAATGCTTCTTCATTGCCGCTCCTTGTCTTCATGAAATATGGTTGCCTTTAGAGCAATATGGATGCCAAGGAAGAGGGTGGGTTGAATGAGCAATGATAACAAAGAGATACGTATAGAGGTGTTATTTTATGAATAAAAACAGTAAAATATATCGACAGGATTCATGGGCGATATTATGGGAATTGTATGTAACATTATAATATCAGGGGTGAAAAGACGGTTAACGAGCGCTGATGCGCGTAAAAAGACCTGACAGCTGCCAATCGCTCATCAGTATGTGAGTATTTCCTTGCGGTTCTTGACTTTTTCAGCCTTATCGCGAATAAGCTATGAGGCTGTCGTAACAGCTCAACAAGAGATGAAGTGCCTGTGAGGAGAATGATGAGATGAACATGTTCCTTGTCGCCGGTGCACGCCCGAATTTCATGAAAATAGCCCCTATTTACCGGGAGGCCGGGAGGCGTGACAATATAAGCTGCCGGATTGTGCATACCGGGCAGCATTATGACTAT
>Ga0209407_1002043_pt1 | contig 19614 bp, 19 predicted proteins | sample AD_JPNHG3_MetaG_FD_184410 | JGI IMG/M metagenome (GOLD analysis project Ga0209407, IMG submission 184410) | Active sludge microbial communities of municipal wastewater-treating anaerobic digesters from Japan - AD_JPNHG3_MetaG (SPAdes) (version 2) | ecosystem: Engineered > Bioreactor > Anaerobic... | reverse complement strand
ACTGTTGACCGTGACTTCATTATCACGACCGCGACGGAGCAAATGACCGGGACGATCGAGTGGATCATCCTCAAGGGCGGATTCTAATCGCATGTGGGAGCTAAACGGCATAGTGGGGAAGGGCGATGCTCCTCCCCACATCGCCGGGACGTATTCCGGCACGGCTGTCGTCATGGGCAGCGGACGTTGTATATGGGATGATATAAAGAAAATAGGCCCCGCAATCGAGAAGATGGGCGTCATCTGCATAAACGACATGATCCTGCACTGGCGGCAGAGGGTTCATCACGGTGTATCACTGCACCCGGAGGAACCACCTTTGTGGCGGACACTGCGGAAAACGAATAGATGCGACGCCAATCATGTGATCACGCACTCCCATCGCATCCCGAAGGGTCCAGATAATATCCCGATCAGCAATCACGGGCTGGACTATATTTGGGACATGGAGAAACAGGGCGGCGGCTCGTCGGGGCTGCTCGCCAGCATGATCGGATTAGCACTTGGATATGACCGGGTGATTCTGGCGGGAGTGCCGCTGGATGATCTCGGTCATTTTTTTGATCCGCCGGATGTGCGGACGAGTTTTAACGCGCTGAATATTAAACTGGAATGGCAGGAAGTGGACAGGTTTTACCTTAAAGGCAGGGTGAAATCGTGTTCTGGCAATTCTGCAAAGTGGTTGGGTGAAGTCCCGCAGGAGTGGTTATCATGATCACCAAAGAAGATATTAAAAAATTACTAGAAGGTCGTAAGATTATTGACGGCATACAGCGCATAGATACTGCCGTGCTGGAGCAGAGGGTCGCTGACATAAAGCCAGATAAACTGGCTACACTTACCAAGGCAGAAATTATTGAGAAGAAGGAAAGTCTTGATGCACTATACGAGGCGGAAGCACAATCTATCGAAGCCGCAAAACAGAAACTGGCTGACTTGGGATTTAACAGTATTGGTGAGTTTTTAGACTTCAATAAACAAATGTGCCTTGATGAATACAAGGATATTGTCATTATTGAACGCTATCCATGCGACACATGCAAAGAACGCCCGTGCATAACTATTTATAAAGAAGCGGCAAGTTGTTACAAGACTCCATATCCAGATATTCCAGACGGCGTATATATATATTTTTTAGAGGCAAGAAAACGTATAGCAAGGCAACAAATATCCTTGCAAGATGCGTGGCTATGTCCAGATAAGTGTGGGTATCATTGGGGCGGCGACAAACGTGAACCACAGTTTGACGTAACTTGGTGTATATAAAATGGCTACTTTAATTATAAGACCGACATCTGATGTATTAAAGACTAACTGGGGAGGAGGTGGGGATTCATCTAACCTATACGCCAATGTTGATGAATCTTCACTGAATGAGAGTGATTATAATCTGGCGGGACTTGGTGCTTCTTTCGAAGCAAAACAAAGTGTAAAGATTGGTTCAACAGTTTATAGGTCTAGTCAATTTTACCTACAATCATCAGCCACACTTCATACGTGGGAAATGACAGTCCGTCCGTCTGACAGTCAAGCATGGACTTGGGACGATGTTGATGCCTTTATTGGTGGGTGTTATGCGTCGTCAAGTTCTAACGAAATACTTTACGGCTTCTCAAACCACACTACCGAAGATGGAACAATAAATAAAATAACACTAAAGTCCTATTTAAAATATGATGGAGGGAAATCTGTCTATTATATATATGATTTCATGACTTGGGCTGAGGTTGATTATACGGAAGCAACGCCACTCCCCGTCTTTATGAACTATTACCAAAACATAATGAGGTAAAACTATGTATATACTCAAAACAAACACCGCAGTCAGAATCGCCGTAGGCCCGCTCGTCGATCCGACCGATGGCAAAACCGCCGAAACAGCTTTAACTGTTACCGGGTTGTCGATGCAACTCTACCGAATTAAAAATGATGGGAGCGCAGTTGTCCGGACACAGGTCACGCCCACAGCGTCAGGGGGCAACAACGACATGGCTCTGGTCACTTCATCGACAGACGGCATGTATGATCTCGAACTCACAGCGGCGCAGTTGAACTTTCTCGGCAACGCCCGGATAACATTCTATGATGTGGATGGATTCCTGGTGCACTGGATCGACCTGCTAGTGGTGAGCGCGGCGTTCTTTGACTGGATATATGGTTCGACAAAGCCGACGGTGCTTTTATCTTCCGGCACGGGAACGGGACAGCTTGACTTTACGTCTGGCGTGGTAAAGTCAAACCTCGCACAAATTCTTGGCACGGCATTGACGGAAACGGCCGGTTATCTTGCAGCGGCATTTAAAAAATTCTTTAATGTCGGCTCGCCCACGGGCACGGTAAACAGCATCCCCGATGCGGTGCCGGGTGCAAATGGCGGACTGCCGACAACCAATGGCACGAAAGTAAATCAGACCGTTGACCTGACGGCAGGACAGGAAATCGCGGCTAATCTGACGAAAGTAAACGGCGTTGCACAGGTGGCGACGCTTGATACAATCAAAGCGGAAACAGCAGCGATTCTCGAAGACACGGGCACAACACTGCCCGCGACGCTGCTGACGATCAACAATTATCTCGATACGGAAATCGCAGCAATCCTCGCTGATACGAATGAACTGCAAACTGACTGGGTAAACGGCGGACGGCTCGACCTGCTGATTGACGCCATCAAAGCCAAGACCGATGCGCTGCCTGGTTCTGTTTGGGATTATCCTTATGACAGCTTAACAACCGATGACAGCATCGGAGAGAAATTCTATGGCTGGTTTGCATCCGTGCCCGTGGGTTCAACTGCACTCGGCGCGACTGATCTGGTGCTGATCAATAATGCGCTGACGCTTCTCGGCCACGACACCCTGGCAGATTTGACAGGCACGGATAAGGCAACGACAATCTGCGTTCAGCATTACCAGCAGGTCGTCGATGCGGTGCTCCGGGCTTATCAGTGGAACTGTGCCATGACCAGATCGTCGGAACTCACCGCGGAATCCACCGCGCCGTCATTCGGCTACAATTACAAATATGCACTGCCTGACGACTGCCTGCGCGTGCTCCAGATGCAGGAACTTGACTACAAATTCAAAGTTGAAGGCGGCTACCTGCTGACGGACGAGGAATCCGCGTATATTCTTTACATCGCACGAATCTCTCCGGCCTCGATGGACGCTCTGCTCAAGGGCGCCATCTCCGCGGCGCTGGCCGCGACAATCGCTTTCCCGCTGACCAATTCGCCCGCTGCCGCCAAGCAGATGTGGGATTTGTATCAGGCGAAGCTCGATGAGGCGCGGACAACGGATGCCTTTGAAGGGACGCATGAGGCGATGCAGCCCGGCGAGGATAACGACTGGACGACAAAGAGGTCATAAGATGCCTAGAACTTCTCCGGTATTGACAAACTTCACGGCTGGCGAATGGAGCCCGAAACTATACGGACGCATTGACCTGGCGCAATATCAGAATGCCTGTAAAGCGATGCGGAACTTTGTCGTGCTGGTGCATGGCGGAGCACAGCGGCGGCCCGGCACTTACTTTGTGGCGGAAACCAAAGACAGCGCAAACGGCGTGGATAAGAAAGCCCGGCTGATCCCGTTTAAATACGACACGACACAGGCATACGTCATGGAAGTGGGCGAGGGATACGCCCGCTTTTATATGGACCAGGGGCAGATTGTTGATGGCAGTGACAATCCCATCGAGATCGCTTTTCCTTTTTTTGAAGACGACCTATTTGCTTTCCGCTACATCCAGGACAAAGACCTGATGTATTTCTTTCATCCTGATTATCAGCCGACAAAGCTGACGCGGACAAGCCATAGCGCATGGCAGATGACCACCGTGTATTTTGAAAATGGCCCGTTTGCGTCCGAGGGCGCAATTTCCGATGAGGGCCCGGAACTGATAACCAACGGCGACATGGAAGATGACAGCAACTGGACGACCATCGGTTCGGCTCTCTTGCGCGAGCGCAGCAACGATCGCGCTTATGAGGGCACATATAGTCAGAAGGTTATCGCGGAAGCGGCGGACATCGGATTTAAGAGCGACACATTCACCACCGTGACGAGCACAATTTACCGCCTGCGCTTCCGTGTTTACACTGCGGCAGGGTCGTTTAAAATAAAGGTTCACCAGGGCAATGATTCTGGGACATGGGCAGTTGAAGAAACGATCAGCGACGTTCCTGTGAACGAGTGGACGGAATATACCAGGTATTACACGGAAACAGCGGGCGGGTCCGGCGCGTATGTGGAATTTCTCACGGCTCTGACCGCGAACATCACAGGGTATGACACAGATTATCCGCCAGAATACAACAACTCCTATGTAAAGGCGACATCTTATACTGGGCCCGGATATGAGCCCTATTTGGCGACAATGCACAGCACATCATTAACGGGGACACAAGTAGGTAATAGCTGGGAAACGACAACTGAAACAAATCGCCGATTCCACATTGATCTTGGCGAAGCTGCTGTTATCAGACGTATATACTATGAAAATTATCACATCAGCGGTGGGTATACAGACCGCGGGGCAAAAGACTTTACCCTCTGGGGATCAAATAGCCCCACCGCTTTTGCCGAATTGACCTATGCAACGGATACTGGCTGGACGGAACTAACCTGCGATAACAATCAGTTTGATCAACATGCGGGGTCAAACGTGGCTGATCCCAAATATATCAATGTTACGCCGACCACAAAGTATCGTTATTATGCCATCAAGATTGCCAATAATTGGGGGAGTCGTGGGTTTCTAGGTCTGCGCCGGATTGAATTGCAGACAGCGGAGTATGAGGTTAATCCGGTTATTTATATCGACAAAGTAGAACAGTGTTATGTTGAAACTAACACGATCACGCCCTCGGCGACGACCGGATTTGGCATTACGTTGACCGTTGCCAATGACTTTTTCACTTCCGGCCACATCGGGGCGCTGGTGGAAATCACGCACGGAGAAACAAAAGGACAGGCGCGGATTACGGCAATCACGTCCGCAACAATCGCTGTTGCGGATGTTGTCGTTGATTTCGGCGGCACTACGGCGGCAACCGACTGGCGCATCAGCGCGTGGTCAAACGAAAATGGCTGGCCTGCCTGCGGGTGCTTCCATGAGCAACGGATGATCGCGGGCTGCACACATACCGACCCCGATGGCGTTTGGGGATCGCGGACAACGGCCTATGAGGATTTTCAAGATGGTTCTCTGGCGACTGATTCATTCGCGTATAAACTACAAAGCGATATTGTGCGCTGGGTTGCATCAATGAGTTCGCTGCTCGTCGGCACGGTGGACTCTGAATATATCGTTGGCTCGATAAACAGTGACGCGGCTCTGGATTCCACTGATGTGAAAATGACGCGCAAGAAACGCAAAGGCAGCGCGAACATTGATCCCATCAACATGGGCGATTCCGTCCTGTTTGTCCAGCGGCGCGGCGAGCCGGGCAACTATGGGAAAAAAATCAGGGAGTTCACTTACAACTATGATCCGGAAACAGGCGTCGCCGGATTTCTGGCCTATAACCTGACATTGTTTGCCGAGCACATCACCGGCAGCGGCATCGTGGACTGGGCATTCATGTCCTCGCCTTATCCGATTATCTGGGCGGTGACGGCAGATGGGGATTTAATCGGCTGCTCATACGAGAAAGAGCAGAAGGTCGTCGCGTTTCACAAACACCCGACCGATGGTGATGTGGAAAGTGTTTGCGTCATTCCCGGCGCAGAACAGGATGAACTCTGGCTGATCGTCAAGCGGACGATAGATGGAGTGGCGCACAGGTTTGTCGAGGTCATGGCGGACTTTGATTTTGACACGCTGGATGACGCATTCTTTGTGGATTGCGGACTGACTTATGACGGCGCGGCAGCCACGACGATCAGCGGACTGGATCACCTGGAGGGAGAAGCCGTCGCAGTTCTGGCGGACGGAGAGGTTGTCAGAGGGAAAACAGTTTCCGGCGGAGAGATAACACTCGACACCGCGGCGTCAAAGGTTCATGTCGGCCTTCCGATAACAGACTGCTACATTCAGACCGTGGAGCTGGAGGGCGGCAGCATTGAAGGCGCGGCAGCCGGGAAGCAGAAAAAACTGCACAATGTCGCCCTGCGACTTTACAACACAGTGGGCGGGAAAATCGGCACGACTACCGGCAACCTTGAAGACATCCGTTACCCGAAGGGAACTTCCGGGCTGTTTACCGGGATCACCGAGGACACCTGCGCTCTGGGCGGATGGGATAACGACATAGCACCGATCATCAAGCAGGATGACCCGCTGCCAATGACAATACTGACAATCATGCCGCGCTACCGGACGGAGGATAAATGAGTGGATGAGTTGACCTTAAATCAGAAACAGAAATTTGAAAGCATCTGGGCGCCGGAGGCCCAGGGGCATTATCGAAAAGGATCGTGCGGTCAGCGGCTTGTGCCGGAGTTTGTGCGTGTGACAAACGCTCCATTTGTGGTGAATGATTACGGTTCCGGCACTGGCCGCTCCGCCGTCGAACTGGCAAAGCTCGGATATACTGTGCGGATGTTTGACATCGCGTCTAATGCCCTGGAGGATGAGGCCAAGAGTATGCTCGGCGGCAAGTTGTCTTTCCGGGAAGCGAATCTCTGGGACTTGCCGGAGGATATTGAAAAGACGCCCTGGGGATTCTGCGCGGATGTCCTGATGCTGATTCCGCCGGAGAAAATCGACGCGACGCTGGCGGGGATAAGCCGCACATGCGACAACTGCTTTTTTGAGGTTTACGCCTGGTCTTACAAGTGGCGCGAAGTTGAATATACAGTGACACAGTGGGACGCACAGAAGTGGCTGGAGAAGTTCAAGGAATACTGGCCGGACGTGAAACAGTTACAGATTCCGGGGCAGGAGCCGCGGATGATTTTTGTGGCGAAAAAATAAAAGAGGACGCGGAAAAGTGGAAGATTATGAATTTAAAAGAAAAGATGACATGCCGGAGTCCACAATAGTGGTCAAGTGGTGGTGCATCATTGTTGTCGTGATCGGGATATTCGGGTTCTTCTTTGTTGGATTTTTAAACCACGAAGCCCGCATCACAAAACAGGAAACGAAGATTGAGGCGATGGTGGACACGCTGCATGAAATCAAGGCGGACACGACAAAAATTAAAGATAAGCTGTATAGCAAATGAAGCACTTTAAGCGCGAAGAATTTAACTGCAAGCACTGTGGAAAGAATGAAATGCGCGATGACTTTCTGGAGATGCTGGATAACGCCCGCGAGATTGCCGGAGTGCCTTTTAAAATTAATTCCGGCTATCGTTGCAGCGAGCACAACGCGGCTATCGGCTCGACCAGCGTTAACCATGTGTCAGGCCGGGCGGCGGATATTGCCGCGGTAGATGGACCGACAAGGGGCGCGATTTTGCGCGGATTATACCTTGCCGGGTTTAAGCGTATCGGGCTGCACAGAGATTTTATCCACGCGGACAACACGCCACAGGTGGCAAGCGCGTGGTTTTACTAGGAGGGGGAGATGGGCGTTGACGCGATAATCGCATTGGTGAGTTTACTGGCTCCGCCGGTGATTGACCTTGTGAAAAAGCTGGTAGTGAAGCCGGGGAAAGACACGCCGGAGGCGACGATGGCATCGCTGGCATTAAGCAAGCCGGAAGCGCTGGCCGACTATGTGAAGGGGCTGGCTGATTACATAAAGGCGCAAACGGAATTTTTCAACCGGGATATTTCAGGAACGCTGTCGCCGTGGGTATCGAATTTGAGGGCGGCAATCAGGCCGGTGGGCACAATAGCCAGTCTGGTTATTCTGGCTGGGATGGGGGCGGCTGCGCTCATGGGCGTTACCTATGACCCGGCCATGAAAGACACTATCGACGGACTGCGTTATACCTGTGAGGCAGTGGCTTCAAGCTGGTTCGGAACGCGCATATCGTTGGCAAAATTAAGCGTGTAAACGCTTGTTTTAGAGGGTTTAATGGACAAAGTAACTATCTGCACATCATGGGACGCCAAAGGCCGATATACGGCAGATTTTGTCAATCGGCTTTATAATTCCTGCCGCCGGAATACGACGCATGATTTTGACTTTGTTTTGTTCGCGGGGGCGGATGTCCGGGCGGAATGAATGTTCTTATCATGTGGATAAATTTGACATGCTGGGGTTTAATTTTTACATGATGCCGGAAATCGCGGCGCGGGGACTTTTGCTGATGGCAAATTTTTACGACTTTGACGGCAATCCGAAACACAACGCGGATTTGACAGTGCCTTACCCGGATTTGTCCAAGTGCGAGGTGTATTGTGCAGATAGTAAATTTTAAACCGGAGCACGGAGTATGTCTAGGAGATGCAGAGGGGAAACATGCGGCGCTCGCCGAAAGAGGCGTGGCCTACACGCTGATGAACGGCAGACCGATCTTTTCCTGCGGGGCGGTGGTGCTATGGGACGGCATGGCAGAGGCGTGGTTCTTAACTGGGACGGAGGCGGCGAAACACCCGGTGAGCGTGGTGAAGACGACAATGTTTCTGATAGCAGACACAATCGGAAAACTTAAACTTCATCGCCTACAGGCGACGATTGACGCGGAAAACGAAACAGCGGTCAGGTTTGCCGAAGCGTTGGCATTTAAGCGTGAGGGACTGATGCAGAAGTTCAGCCCGGACGGTAAAGATTATTATTTATATGCGAGGGTGATCTAATGGGAAATTATGCGATGGGAATTGTAACCAGCGTGGCAAAAGGCATTTCGGGATCCGGCGAAGTTTATGGCATTTACTATGAAGCCAAACAGCAACAATATTCGTATGAATTGCAAGAGGCTTTGACCTGGCGGGAAAAGCAGGAAGCGATTGCAAAGATTGAACTGAAACGCCGGGAAGCAGCTTTTTTAAAACAAAATGCAAAAGAAGCGGGCATTGAGGCCGGGTATATTGAAAGAATCGGCGAGAAGAAGCTCAAGATGCAGCAGAAAAAAAACGACGCCACTGCTTCCGCAGCTTTCGCACGAATGGCAAAATCAGGCGTGGCGATGAATTGGGGATCGCCGGAAGTTATGCTTGACGATCTGGCAGACGCGGGCGCGAGTGATTATGCCTGGGTTAAATTTCAGTCCGATGTGGACACCTGGCAGGCGCAGAGAAAGGCGCGGGGAGCGAGGCAGGAGCACGGGATGGCGTTGGCGGGGATTCACATGATGGAGCAGCAGTTACCACTGTATGATTTGCAAGCCAAATTATTTCATCGGGCGGCGCGGGAATCCGGAAGCAGAACAAACTACTTGCGAAAACAGGTAGCCGTATCACTGAACAATATCTCGTCGTCATTAAGCAGCTTTGGCGGTGGCATGGGAGGCAGTTAAATGAACATAGTAATTCCCGAAATATTATCCGGTGGCAAAGGCCGCGAGATGCAGCGATCATCAAAGGCCATCGGCGATGCCGTGGCACGCGGAGCGCAGGCAGTCCAGAATATATACGACCAGGCGGGATATATTGAAGCGAAGAAGCTCGACAATGACATGAACGTGGAACTCAATGTGCTGTATGAAAAAGAGGCGGCGGCGACCGACGGCACAAATCCAAACCTGACTGCGGAAGTCCGCGCGAAAGCGGATTCGATATATAATAAATACGCGGCGCAAACAAACAACTCCACAGCAAAGGAAAAACTGAAATACGCCTATGAGGCGCGTGTTGCCAACTATTCGCAGAGTCTTGACAGTCACAATATCAAAATGCTGTGGAAGACCACGATGGACGGCGTGAAAATAAAGGTTGCCGAGAGCGTGAGGATGGCCGGGCAGACCGGCGATTTAACCGGCGGAGAAGAAGCAATCAGAAAAGACCTTGAAACGCAGCGCAACTTTTTTGGCGGCAGATATGATGCGGTATCGCGCACTGCCATGAGTTTGTATTACAGCAACGCCATACCCGCGAGCTTGTATAACCCGCAGACCAGGGGCGCGACAATCGCCCAGCTTGACGATCCAAAATATAAAGAACGATATTACAAGTATCTGGACGCCGAGCAGATCAGGGCGGTTGAATATCATTACGGGATTGCGAAAAAGCAAGTGGGAGAGCAGCAGGCATTTTGGGAGATTGGCTCAAAATACGGCACTAATTACGAGGCGGCATATAAATATGTTTTGAGTCCGGCAGCAGGAAAAAAATACAATCTGTCAGTTGACCAGCAGCAGAATATTGCCTCAAGTTTTGCGGCGTTGGCAAACACGCAGAAGCAAACGGCGAAAGCCCGCGACGAGGAAACAGATAAAACATTGATGCCTTTGGCGCTAAACGGAACCATATCAATGGCCAACATTGGAAACAGCACATTATCGAGAGAAAGAAAAGAAATTTATGCCAGCATCATACAAACACCAGTGAGCGAAACCGGCTTTAAAACAAATCCGGTGACAGAGGCAAAACTGGGCGACCGGATATTTTCAGACCCGGAGAATGTTTCCGATCTGGAAATCGCGCTCCATGTGGGCAGGGGATTAAGCCGGACAGATGCGGAGAAACTTATCAAGCAGCGTGATTATTTTATTCGAGATAAAATTCCCGAACATCAGAAAACGCAGGCGAAGGTTATCTATGACGCCCTTGAGGACGATTATAAGGCCGGGGTATTTGGGGACAAGGAAAAGCGCAGCAGCAGCATAGAGTATGCCCGGAAGAAATCACAGTTTCAGAGGTGGTTGATACAGAATCCCGACAAAGAGCCGGCGCAGTGGTATGAGGAAATCATCGGCCAGGAGCAGAAGAATTTTATCGGCAGGTTTCTTGATTGGGCGGCGGAGGTCAGAAATAAACCGCTAGAGCGCGAAAAGGCCGAAGCAAAAGCGGGGCAGAAAAAAGAAACGCCAAAAAAGAAATATAAGGCGAAGATGGCTGACGGAACGATGATCTATTCTGACGACGGAAATAACTGGTATGACGATAAAGGGACAAAAGTAGAATGAACTTACCTCAAGGCGCAACTTTACTGACAGAGCAGGAACCGGAGCAGCGCGTTAATCTGCCCGCCGGGGCGACGCTGATTGAAGAAGAAAATCCGGACACGCCCACGGACGACCAGATAAAATCATCCATGATGAGTTTTGGAGAAAAGACCGCGGTTGCGGGACCGTTTGTCGCGGCGTATGATAAAATCATGGAGAAGATAAACGGCACGGAGCAGGAGCGAACACGCGGCTATCTGGCATTGACATACGCACAGGTGTTGAATCTGCAGCCGTCTTTTGCTTATCGGCATAAAGAATCAATCGACAACTGGTTTAAGACACGCCCGGAAGAAGCGGCAAAGCGTGACGCTATCATGGCGAAAATCAGAGCTTATAACGATACCGGCATGGAGGGCGATTCATATCTGACGCGGATGTATAAAGCTCTCCGGCGTGTGCCGTTCCAAATACAGGAAGCGGCGGGGGGGATAGTTCAGTATTTGGAAGAAAGCCGCAGTGGGCTTACTCCCGGCATGTCGTTTATGTATTCGCTGGCATCAGAGGACGAGAAAAAAGCGTTTCATGCAGCGGCGGAGGCAATCGAGGCAAAGAATGTAAAGACAGGGCTGGCAATTCAAAAAGAGGCAAAAGAAAAACAAAAACAATGGGAGCCCGATGTTATACCCGGCAGCTTCAAGGATGTTGTCGGCATGGCTACCGAAACGACTGTCAACAATTTGATGCTGCTTGCCACGCTGGGCCCATTTGGGCGTGGCGCATATTTGACAGGATTCGGCGCACAGGCGTTTGGGCAGTCCTACCCGGAACAAAGAGAGGGCGGCAGTGCTTTTGGCACGGCAACAATCGCTTCTTTGATTAATGCGGGTTCGGAAGTGGCGACCGAGTTCATCCCCTCGGGCATATATTTGAAGCCTTCAAGGCGCCTTGTCGAACAATTTGTAAAAGCGCAGTTTGCTGAAATACCCGGAGAATCCATTAACCAGATTGTAAATGATGTTGTTGATAAGGTTACAATCCGACCGGAGATGACGCTGGCGCAGGCGATTGATAATGTTGTGACGACAATACAGGTGACAGCTCTTTCGACCAGCGCATTGGCCACGACTACTCATAGCGTCAACAAGGTTTTGTCAAAGACACTGGCGCCGACGCACGGAGATATTATTAAGCAGGAAGTGGATAAGGCACTGCTCAACGGCGATACGCCGCAAGCCGCGCTGAAAAAAGGAATTGACGCGGCAGCGCAGACACCGGAAGGCAAGCAGATAATTGATGATAAAGTAAATCAGTTGAAAAAAGAAGCGGCGGACTTTGAAAAAGAACGCAGCACAAAGCCGTTTATCATCGGCACGGAAGAAACAGAGCAGGGCGATGTGTCAAAGTTTATTATGGCCGATCCTGTTACCGGGCGGACGTTTACCGTCCCGGCGATAATGGACACGGAGAAGGGCGAAAAGGTGAATCTTATCCCGGACAGCGAGGCCGTGGCGATGGAGATGGAGAAGATACGACTGGCCGAGGATGAAACCTTTGACCAGGCCGTCACGCAGTTTTTGGAATCCGGGCAGGACGCGGACACGCTTATTGACACACTGTTCGGGCAGGAATCGGAATTGACAGAAGCGCAGGAAGGTGATAATATTAATGTCAAAATAGATTTGACCGAGGACGATTATGAGCAAATCACAAGAATCAAAGACACCTTCAGAGGATTTGTCGAAGAAGGAAAATTCACTCCCGGACAACTTGTCGAATATCGTGGAACTTTTATACAAGGCATATCAGCCAAGATTGAACAGGATATTGGCGGAAGATTCAGCGGCGAGCTCCGCGCCAAAATCGAAGCCGACCTAAACAACTGGCTGACCTATCTTTACGAAGCAACCAACCTTGAATTAACCAAAGATAAAACCCTGCAATTTGGGAAGTCACAGACGCGGACAGATACCAGCCTACTCGACAAAGCAAAAAAAATTAATGACGACATCGGCGAAAAAGGCAGCATTGACCTTGAGCCGATTGTCAATCTCGGACGCTCTATCTGGGAGGAAGGTCATACCTCATACAAAGCATTTGAAGCACGGGCAAAAGAACTGCTTGCCGATGTTTGGGATAAAGTAAAACAGTTTATCAAAGAAGCCTGGGACATCATCAACAACGAGCGCGGCTCATTCAGCACAAAAAAGACAGGCGCACAAAATCTCATCACGCGGATTATCGAGCTAGGCGGGATTAATTTTGGGAAGGATTACAACACGCGCCTGCTGCGCCAGGACAAAGACACGGAACGGGTAATAAGGAAAACAGGCAAATCGCCAGACGCGATGGCGGCCATATTGCAGGCCGAGGGATGGCAAATTGAAAGCTCTGATCACATGGTGGAGCTGCTGAAAAGCGGTGAGGCGCGGAAGATATATGCGCCGACAAAGAGCGATGAGATGCTGAAGCGCGATGCCGAAAAAGAGGTTGAGGCATGGGTTAAGGGAAACTTGGCCGAGCTAGGGATCGAATATAAAGACGTTAAGCAAATTAAGTCCGAACTCAAAAAAGCGCAGAAGGAATACCGCGCGGGGAATAAAGACGTAAAGGCCGAGGTGAAGAAAAATCTGTTGTGGATTGCCCGACGGCTGGAATCCCTGCGCAATATCCGCGATTCGCTCAATCTTACCGAGGAGCAGATGCGTAAAGTGTCGCGCCGGAATCCTTTATTGATGGATGCCGCGGAGTTTAAAAAATATCTCAATGCCGTGGAATTAAGAGCGCTGGAGCTGGCCGAGGAACGGCACGCCCGCGAATCCCTTGTAAAGCTGATTGCCGACAAGAATTTGCAGAAGGTGGACAATTACCGCCGGGCGCTGGAGCTGCCGCCGATTAACCAGATGAACACGCAGCAACTTAATACGTTTTTTGAACTGCTGGAAATGCACGAAGATGACGACGTTTTTCTCACCGAGCGCGAACTGGAAACAGTTGACCGGACGGAGTTTAAGGGCGTGAGAACATGGCGCGAAGTGCGGCAGAAAATAGCAGAGAAGCTAGGCATACCGCCGGAGGATATAAAGCCCGTCCATTCTGACTGGATGGATTCGTATCGTTGGGACACCGCGCTGCGGGAGCAGGGGCCGATTTATCAGCTTGTCGTGGAAACGATGACCCGTAAGCAAATTGCGGCAGAACTCCGGGCGCATGAGATTGAATCAGAAGTTTACGCGATGGCAAAGAAAGCCCACAAGTCCAGCCCGAAAACACTGACCGAAAAGCTCATCCCGCAGGACGAAAAGATTATCGCCTATTTGGAAGCTCCGGCAGAAGAAAAAAGCAAAGTGGCCGCAACGATGACAAAAGAGGAACTGGCGCTTGCGCATTACGCGCAGCAGTATTACGCTGATTTTCTCCAGTATCTTCTCTCCATCCGGGCGATTGACCGCGGCAGGCAAAACTATTTTACGCACGTCCGCCGCAGCTTTCTGGAAACAGTAAAGGACGAGGGGATAAAAGCCGCTTTCACAAACTACTTTAAAAACATGGAGCAGGACCAGATTGTCTTTAACATTCTGGATGACGATACCGGAAAAATATTACCATTGGAAAAATTCTTCCAGTTCTCTATGCGCCGGACAGGTGGATTGCAGCCGACGCAGAATTTTGTCAAGGCGTTTATGACGTATGTAAACACTGCTGAAAAGAAACGGATGTATGACGAAACAATCCCACTGCTGGACATTATCGCCCAGGCCGTTACGCCGCAGGAATTTACGCCGCGCGGATTAGAGATCGACAGGTCATTCAAGACATTCATTAATAAGTGGATCAATAACAAGAAAGGCCGCCGGATAAGTTTTGATAGTGCGCTTCGGCAGGGTGGAAAGCTGGATGTGGCGATCCGCGCCATGCAGACATTCACGGTGATCCGCGACCTGGGGCTGAACATTCCCATTGGTATTGCCGCGACGATGGGTGAACAGGTGACTAATTTCGTAATGTTGGGATGGGAAGGATGGACGAAAGGCACGGCACGGATGCGGACAGATCAGGGCAAGAAGATAATTAAAAAATATGAGGGCTGGGTTGGGCGCAGCGTTTGGGAAGAACTGTCCGCTCCCGGAAAACAAATCAGCGAAAGACTTGTCGAGGGGATGATGTCGCTGTTCCGGCTTGCCACTGTTACGGCAAACAAACAGTTTCTGCTTGGCTCGATGACCGATGCGGAGTTCCAGAGTGGGGAAATATCGGAACAGCGGCTTGCCGAGCTGCGCCTGGATATGGGGCGTTTCCGTGTAGTTGAAGGGACAAGCTCGCTTGTAGGCAGCACATCAGTAGGCAGCGCCGGGGTGCAATATAAGAAATGGGCGGTTCCTATTTTAAGAACGACCGTGCAGGACAATAAAAAAACAATCTCCGATTTAAAGACAAAACCTTACGGGGAAAAAATGGCATCCAAAGAAGCGCAGGAAGTGAAGCGCATTTTATACATCAGCGGGACGATGTTTATTGTGGGCGCGTTAATCGGGGCCGATGACGACGATGACAGCGTATTCGGAAAATTAAAAGGCCGTGTCTATCGTGAAGGAATGACGCTGATACAGGGAATATCGCCGCGCTTGTGGCTTACGTCGCCGAGGGTTTTGACATTCCTGTATCAGTTGGGCGATTTATTGGAGTCGGTAATACGGCTGGAAACATACAAGAGAACAGGCGAACTAAAAGCATGGAATAAGGCAAAGAGGACATTCGTGCCTGTTGCCGTTGCTCCGCTTATCAATGACGAAAAGAAAAAAGAACGGCGCTGATCACTTCTTCTCCGGGGCACAGTTGAAATAAACGATGTTGCGGTTCCTGCCCATCTCGGTCATGCTGCAAAAATAACGCTTCCCCTCGCAGACCGCTGTCCAGGTGTAGTTTCCCCATCCATCGCCCTGCTCATTATATATCTGAATATCCTGCGGAGCGCAGCCGATTCTCCCTGATGTGGCATTTTGATACCAGCGCGTCCATGAACAGCCGGCTAAAAAAGAAACACAAAGAAGCATAACGATTACTTTTTTCGGGAATTATATACTTGATTAACCCATGCTGGTGGTTATCTTTTTCTTATTTGCGTAAACCTCGGATAAATAACAAATCGCTACAGTCGATCACTACGCTTCGCTGCGCTCCGCCTGAGCTCTGCGTTGGGCGTCAGTCCCGTAAGCACTTCACCGTATGGCGTCCAGTACCCGGCGCGCCTGTTAGCCCACCACTGGAACGCGTCCGTCCCATCGTACTGGCAGAACATCGACGCCATGCAATAGCCAACAGACGGCGGGCGCTGCGCCTTTACTTCCGCAAGATGCGTCAGGTCTTTCCGCTCAATTGTTTCTCGCTCTTGTAGTTTCATCGCCTCTCCTTTGCTCCGTTCCACAGCTGCCCAACCCTACGGTCGAGCAGACCTGCCGCATCAAGCGGCGTTTGTTGTTTCGTTGCCATGTTCATGTCCTCTTTCTGTGCCGTGCATTTCTTGAGCGCACGGCTAACTCATCATTCGAGGCGACCGTCGCGAAAAGCCGCGCCGGCCCCTCAATTTTGAAATTAAATTATCTATTGCTTCCATAACCTTCTCCTTTCTTTAAAGGCAGGGCGGCTACTCTTTGATCTTCGTTCTCTCCGCCCGGACAGTGCGCCAGTTCGGTTCGATAATAACTTTGCATCGGTTCTTGACTTCCAGGTCGGCGGCCAGATTCCAGATGTCGGCTTCGGTTTTTATCACGCCGTCAATGACTGCCGGAACGCGCTCGACCTTCTTCCCCTTTTTGCAGTGGTAAACCAGATATGTCGCCTTCGGCTCGAATAATTCCTTGATCCCCTGGTGCAGTGACACAATTCCCACTGTAACAAAGGCCAGTAATAAAATCGTTGTCACAACTAATGTCGTCACATTCGCCGTGACCTGGATAATGTGATGGCTATTATTCTCCGGTTTGTATAGGTTGATTTTCATTATAACTCCAATGTTAGTTGTTGCTTGTGGCGGTTAAATCTATCTACCGCCGCCTTGTAATAATCTTCGTCAATTTCTATACCTACAAAGTCAAAACCCATAATGTCGGCGGCGATTGCGCTTGAGCCACTTCCTAAATGCGTATCAAGTATTCTATCTCCGGGTTTGGCGTAGTTTTTTAAAAGCCATTGATAAAGGGCAACGGGCTTTTGGGTGGGGTGGTGCTTATATTTTCCACCGTGTAAGTTGTGGAATGGATGTATTCTGAATCTTTTAATTTGGTTGTTTCTTGGAGAACACCATGCAAGTTCACAGGTAGTAAAAAAAGCCACCTCAATCATTTTATCCCAAACAATCCACCTTCCAGAAACTGGCAATAAGTCTGTAAAATAATTTCCTCCCCAAATAATTTGTTCCCTTGACACTCTAAATAATTCTGTAAAATAGTTTTTCGATGGTTTATTATCCCATCCCTTCGCAATATGCTTTATTGGAATATTTTTTGAATTTGGTCTTGTTTTCCATACAATCTTTTTTCCACCATCCTCGCCTATCCCATACGGCGGGTCAACAATAGCCAGGTCAAAAGCCTTATCCGGCAGTGTCGCCATGTATTCCATGCAGTCCATGTTTAAGAGTTCAATCATAATTTTTTAATTAAAAGCATAACAAAGTCGCTCAAGCCGATCCCTTCGGTCCGGCTTAGCTTTTCGTTATGCGCTAAAACATAGCAACTTGCCGCGTCTCCCGTTCAAATCGCTCCTTTGCCGCGTTAAAGTAATCCGCATCTATTTCACATCCCACAAAGTCACAGCCGAAATAGTACGCCGCTATTGCGCTACTGCCAGAACCTAAATGCGTGTCAAGTATTCGTTGGCCGGGCTTTGCGTAGTTTCGTAATATCCAATCGTAAAGGGCAACGGGCTTTTGGCAAGGATGGATAGTTTCTTCGCATCTGTTTAATGAATACCATTCCAGTGAAACGAAAGATACTCTTACGCCTTTAGAATACGAAGCTATTTCACAATCGCTATAATTAGGGTGTTTTGTGTGTTTATACCAAACAATCGCCCCGCCACTTTCAAAACTATTATAATAATTTGCACCCCAAATAATCCGCTCTTTTGATACTCTGCGCAGTTCGGTAAAATATTCTATTGGGGGAATACTATTATTCCATTTATAAGTTCCACCAAATTTGCCTCTGGTGACATTGCGTTTTTTGTTTTCAGTTTTGTTTGAAAAGTCGCCAATCCCATACGGCGGGTCGCAGATGGCGAGGTCAAACGCCTTGTCTTTCAGTGTCGCCATGTATTCCATGCAATCGCCGTGTATAAGCTGAATATCAGCCATTGATTATACCCTTCAGTTCGTCATACATTTGTTTTAGGTAATCATTCTTTGTGATGCCGTGTTCAACGAACCATTGTTTGCTTTGTGTTTCTCTTTCGTGTAAATATTCGAGCCAGCCATTTTGAGAAAGCCAGTCAACCATTTTCTTTTCTCCGGCTTTGGTGTGCAAAAAACGATGACAATCAGGGCAGCAAGGGTATCCGTTCTGCCATGCGTGTTTGGTGAGTAAATTTTTTCTTCTAATATAGTGGTGGGTATCTGTGGCGATTGCGCCGCAAACAAAACATCTATCGCCGTGAATTATGCGACACGCCTTGCGCCACATTGACTGAAGATTGGAATCCGACAAACCCTTCATACATCACCCATGTTGCGCTTCTCATTTGTAAGTCCATCAAAACTCCAATGCACACAATAACCACATGAATCGGGCTGTTCTTTATAATTTTTGATAAGCGGACAAAAATCGTTCCCATTCCACTTGCAATTTCCGCAGCAAAATAAATCTTCAATGAGCATGGTTTTCATTTTTGCGTCCCTTTTGCCATCTTGGATTGACATTTTTTTGAGTTGAGCAAGAGGTTCATGCAGTTTTCGTGTTCCCAGAAACTTGAGCGCAGATAATAAGGGCAGTTCTTTTGTTCTTCAAGGTTGGTAGCTGAACAGCAATCGCGCTTACAGTAGTTTTTCATGTCCTTAATAAATTCCTGCGATTTTATTTTGACGTGATTTTTCCGTTTTATATAATTCTTCCCATACGGCGGGTCAACAATCGCCAAATCAAACGCCTTGTCCGGCATTGCTTTCATCGCCTCCATGCAGTCGCCGTGAATGATTTGGACGTTACTCATCAGCAAATCCCGAACCTTTCTGCCAGCCTGCAAGCGCCGTAAATAGCCAAAAACGCAATGGCCCAGGAAAGTAGCGTCAGGCCGATTACCGTTAATAATCGTGATAATGCGCTCCATCGTTTCATGCTGCCCTCCCTCAAAATTACTTAATGGTAAATGTCCGATACGGCACCCGAGCCAGAGGGATGCCCAGGGCACCGGCTATCTTCACAGCCTGTGGCTTTCTCGGAATCCTTTGGCCTGTGCTCCACATGGTGAGCGTAGATGGCAAAAAACCTTGAGATAGTAAATGCTTACGGTTTTTTTTGATTGCTTTTTTAAAAGATTCTTGCTTTTTCATGTTTTGTATTTTATCCTTTTCACTATATTGTGTCAAGCAAAAAAAATAATTCACATGGATGTAAATAATTCTTGACAATTAAAAATTTTTGAAATAGGATATAGCCGAATCATGAAACACCCCGAACGAAAGG
>Ga0209407_1002037_pt1 | contig 19676 bp, 19 predicted proteins | sample AD_JPNHG3_MetaG_FD_184410 | JGI IMG/M metagenome (GOLD analysis project Ga0209407, IMG submission 184410) | Active sludge microbial communities of municipal wastewater-treating anaerobic digesters from Japan - AD_JPNHG3_MetaG (SPAdes) (version 2) | ecosystem: Engineered > Bioreactor > Anaerobic... | reverse complement strand
CTCGAGGCTCCGCTGATAATAAACGGCATTATTGCAGGTATGTAAAGTTCCTTCACAATTCTGGCGTTCTCAACTCTATAAAACTTTGCCATCTGCACCAGGTCCCGGTCAACGCTTCTGATACCATCAGAAACGTTTGTACAGATAAACGGAAACATGGTAAGCATTGCTATAAATACCGGAACTGTTCCAGGTGTCAGCCAAATAAGGGCAAGAAGGATAATTGCAATAATCGGTACCGACCTGATGGTAACCAGTACGGGCCTGAGAAATGCATCAAAGTAAGGATTGACACCGGCAGCTATACCAGCCAGCAAACCCAGAAAGAAAGAAACAATGAATCCCGTAAGACTGCGAAGAATGGTTGTGCCTACTGTCACCAAAAACCTGTCGTCAGTAAAGAGCTTTAAAGTGGTTAACAGCGTTTTTTCCGGTGAAGGAAGGACAAATTCTGAATTGAAATAAAGTGAAAAGAACTTCCAGATAACCAGAATAATGATTACCGAAACAAGACTCACATATTGTCTACTGGTAAATGAAATTTTCATCCGGTATTTTACCTCCAACTATATCCGGATTCATCCGGTAAAACACACTAAGATATTCGTTAACTTCTTTTTTTACATCTTTTGCCCTTGCAAATTTAAGATTTGAAAGCGGAATCGCATTGAATGCCGACTCGTAATCGGGCAGAATGCCATATTTGACAATCAAAGTTGCTGCACTGTCGGGATAAAGGTTCACCCAGTTTGTTGAAGCCTCATACGATGACAAAAGCTTTTCAATAATATCTCTGTTGTTCCTGAGCATTTCTTCTTTTGCCATGAAGGCTGTTTCAGCTATTGGTATTCCTTCAAATTTAGCCCACTCCTCATTGAATGAAAAAATCCTTCTGATGGTTTTGTTGTTTTTCATTACCATGCTGGCAAGTGGCTCGGAAAGTACTGCCAGCTCAGCCCTGCCCGCACCAACAGCATTAGCAAGGTCAATGTGAGTTGGAAAGCTGTAGTCGAGCGTAATATCTTTTTCAGGATCAATGCCATTCTTTCTGAGAAGATATCTGAAAAGTTCATCGGGTGTCATACCCCGGGCCATGACATAAACTCTTCTACCACGAAGGTCATTCCATGTTTTGACGGTACCGTTGCTTCCCACCAGATACAACGTGCCCCACACAGGTATGGCAATCAATCTATAACCAAAACCCTTGTTATAAGTAATTGCAGCCATTGTTGTTGGCAGGATTGCAAAATCTGCAGTTCTGTCAATCATCATTTTCCTCACCTGCAATGGTTCATCCAGAATAATTGCATTCACACTGTGAGGTCCGCCGGAATTAAGACTGTCAATCAACTTTATCATCCCCATCGACGATGGACCTTTAAGAGTGGCAATAGTATAAACCCCTGATGAATCTTTGCGGGTTACATTATTCCTGCACTCGCACAGAAGAAAAAGAATTAAAGAAAACAACAGTATTGCAGAAAGATATTTTTTTACCATACTACTTAAAATTCCGAGAGCAAAGCTATTTATTTTTTGATACTTAATTCAACTTCAAAAGTTACTTTTACAATCAGTCCATGACTGTTAAACAGCCAAAATTTATTTTTATAATAAATGTGAAAAAGGTTTAGCAAATAAAAAATAATTCTATATTTGCAGCGCAAAAGTTAACACCTGTTACTAATCCGCGAAGCGGGATTTATTCTGCTCAAGGAGCTACAGGTTCAAACAAAACAAAAATCTGATCCGGAGGTAATTCTGATGGAAAAGAGAATAGGAACAGCAATAATTCTGGTAGAAAACCGCGAAAGCGTTCAGCGCCTTAATGAAATCCTTTCAAACCATTCCGACATTATAATAGGACGGCAAGGACTTAATCGGAGTACAGGCCAAAGTATCATTTCTCTTGTTCTTGAAGGAACTACCGACCGGATCAGTTCCCTTACTGGCCATCTGGGCCGGCTGAAGGGTATCCAGGTAAAATCGGTACTCCTTAAAAACAAGTGATATGAACAAAATCCATACTTTTACAACAATTGGTTTATTGATTTCTTCCCTCACTCTTTATAGTCAGGCAAACAAAAAGACTGAGCAGGTGCGGGATACTCTAAGCTCCGTTACAGGTGAAAAAGTAATTCCCTTAAGTGAAATCGTGGTGTCCAGTTTCAGGGTTAACCGCGCAGTAAAAGAATTACCGGCACCTCTGGCTGTTGTTGGCTTGTATAATTTCCGGAAGTTTTCATCACTTACACTTTCCAATGTCCTGGCATCCGAACCAGGCATCTCAATGGGGAGTGATGGCATCTGGTCGACAAGAGCAGTAATCCGCGGAATGAACGAAAACCGCCTTGTAACACTTGTCGACGGTAACAGGATCGAAACAGCCACCGACCTGACAGCATCACTAAGCATGATAGATATAAACGACATTGAACGTGTTGAGGTAATCAAAGGTGCCCAGTCGTCGCTCTATGGCACAGGTGCCATGGGAGGAATAGTAAACATTATTACAAAAGATGGCTATTTTGGCAACAAACCTTATTTTTCGGGTAATATCACTTCAGGTTATAACTCTGCAAACAATTTCTTTACCACCCATGGTGAAGTGAATACCGGTTCTTCGAAATGGTACCTGCGGTTGAGCGGGACAAACGGTAATGCTGATGATATACGCACTCCTGAAGGTATTCTGCCAAATAGCCAGTTCGCATTTAATAATCTGTCTGCAAAAGTCGGTTTTAAGACATTCCGCAACCATACCCTCAGGGTCCAGTTTCAGAACTACCATGCAACTGATGTTGGTATTCCGGGAGGTGAAGCTTTCCCTGGTCCGGCAGAAGCAAAATATACCGATATCAGCAGGCAAATGGTTTCAGCTGACTATGAGATAAAAGATATCACCAGCACTTTTACTCAGCTTAAGATTAATTATTTTATGCAATACATCCAGCGTGATGTTGAAATGATCCCTAATACTGTCACTGTAACACCCCTTCCTTCGGATGGTTCGCAGAGGACCATACCGGAACTTGTTGTACCAATTGGAAACCATCTTATAAACGGAACTCAGCTTCAGGGTACTTGGAAATTTGGCGAAAAAAATAATCTCATTGCCGGAATTGACGCATGGGCACGTAAGGTTACAACCGAACGCACAAAATATATAAAAACAGAGGTACTCGATGCAGGCGGTACAGTTATTAAAACCAACAATATAGTACGTGGCGAAACACCAATACCTGTCTCAACCTTCGGAAGCGCAGGCATTTTCCTTCAGGATGAACACAAATATAACGACAGACTGAGAATCATTCTGGGAGGACGTTTCGATGGAATTATGGTAAAAAATAAGAAGGGCTTTGACGTGGACTATTTGATTATCAATGGAGTCCGTAATGATACCCCTCCAAACCAGAGAATAACTTTCGAAGAAGGTAAAACTGGCAGCATTTCATGGAGTGCAAATGCCGGGATACTCTACAGAATTATTAACAACGCAGATCTTTCAGTGAGTGTGGCAAGGGCTTTCAGAGCCCCTTCTCTTGAAGAACGATTCAAATATATCGACCTCGGGAATTACGTCAGGCTCGGAGATCCTGAACTGTTACCCGAGCGGGGATTTTCTTCAGACCTTGGTATAAGAGTATGGAAACCAGAATTCAACTTTCAGGCAGATGTTTTCATGAACCATATTTCAAATATGATTGTAGAAACACCCGGGCAATTCATTTATACGATAAATACCGGCCCTGCAGAAGGCACAACCGATACCCTTCCCGCTCTTGTTAATGCAAACGTCAGCAAAGCATTACTTTATGGCTTCGATTTTGGGTTGCAGTACAATTTTCATTCAAATTTCGTTCTGTTTGCCTCAGGAGCATATGTAAGGGGTAAAGATATTGAAGCTGATGCCAATTTGCCCCAAATTCCTCCATTAAATGGCCGTCTGGGTTTACGTTATACCTTTGAAGGCATCGGTTCGGCTGAATTAGTTGCTACAGGTGCAGCCCGCCAGGATAAAATTGCAGAAGGCGAAAAAGAAACCGGCGGATACGTCAGATACGATATCTCATTCAGCTCGGAAAATATCAGACTGTGGAAAATAAGATTCCGTGTATTTACAGGAATTGACAACTTAACCGACCGCAGCTATACAAACCACCTTGCAACAAACAGGGGAAGCATCAGTGTGGAGCCAGGAAGGAATTTTTACTTAAGAATAAGCTTCACATTTTAAATTTATTATTACCGGGATTATTATCAGGAATCATGGATGTTTTCATCATTTCTCACAAATAATTATTTGTTTATCTTGTTGTTAACAAAAGCTCTCAGATCATTCAGGTCAAATCCATATCTTTTCCTGAGCCGGCCAAGTCTCTCATCAGCATATTCTGCAGGGACTTTAACAGCTCCGGCCAGTTCTTCTATCCCTATATTATATCTTTCAGCCACCTCTCTTAAAGTCATAATCCCGTTAATATTCAGGCTCTCATAACCATCATGATGCTCTTCTTCTATATCAGAATCTTCAATTGTCAATGTTTCATCACCGGACTTTAAATTTGCTTGCCGGTCTGCTTCCGGTATATTTTTCGCAGGTTGCTCTGTTTTATCAGGCACGGTTACCCCGATATCACTAAAACCACTCTCTTCATTAACTATTACAGACCTGTGCCTCATATCCCTGCCCTGAAACTGTGTAATTTCCGGTTTAACAAAGAATGGACCAAGCACCAGAAAACAACCAACCGCTCCGACAATCAACGATAATACCAATCGGGTTTTGGCTCCTGAAAACATACTCCTGAAAATACAGATAATCATTCTCCAGTGTAAAATAATATGGAGCAACAGCAGGAAGAGAAAAAAAAGTGACAGGTATAAATGAATGTTCCCCCACTGATGACGGTCAAGGCCAAGAAACCGTAATTCCACATTACTCCCGTATACTTCATTTGCCTTGTAACCGGGTAGAATAATAAATTTTATCATAAATCCGAGGCCTGCCATTGCCATCAGGACAATAAACATAACCGCATCTATAACAAGGTTGGTTTTCAAAATATTTCTTTTTTCGCTCATTATTACATTTTTTATCTAATTATTTATATTCTAATTATTTAGCAAATTCTAGCTAATATTAAAACATTACAAATTTAATGAACATTTGTTCATAAAATATAATTTTTTAAATTTTGCATAAAATTACTTTAAATGAAAATTTCAATCCTGACTGATAATAACCCCGGTACATTTACCCAGGCAGAACATGGTCTTTCATATCTTATTGAGCACGATGGTAAGAAAATACTGTTTGACACCGGACAGTCAGATCTGTTTTTAAGAAATGCCGGTAAAATGAACACAGATCTTGAAAATATTGATACTGTTATACTGAGTCACGGGCATTTTGACCATGGTAACGGTCTTGAGTATCTCTCAGAAGGTACACTTATATGCCATCCTGGTTGCTTTGTCAAACGTTACCGGGAAAAAGACCGGACTTATATCGGCTTAAAGAAAAGCAAAGAAGAATTATCAGCAATATTTAATCTGAATACAAGTCGTGTGCCTGTAAAAATCAGTGAAAAAATAATTTTCCTTGGTGAAATTCCGAGAGAAACAGATTCCGAATCAAAAACTACACCTTTTATTCTGGATGACGAAACTCCTGATTTTGTAATGGACGACAGTGCTGTTGCCTTAATAATTCCTGAAGGATTATTTGTTGTTACAGGATGCGGGCATTCAGGAATTGTAAACACACTCAAACATGCCATGAAAATTACAGGCATTGGAAAAATATCCGGTATTATGGGTGGATTCCATCTGAAAGAGATAGATAATCAATTGAAAGAAACCATAAAATTTCTCAGGGAAAACAAAGTCAAACATGTTATTCCCTCACACTGTACTGAATTCCCGGCTTTAGCTTTATTTTATGAATTGCCAGGTTTCAGGCAGGTAAAAACTGGAGATATTCTATTTTTTTAAAAAAAAAAATCTATTCAAAATGAACATATGTTCATTTTATTTATTATTTTTGTATAATCAAGTTTAATCAATAATGTAGTTTTAAACTATTATAAATAAGAACATTAATGTTAAACATTAAATTTTACAATTATGCCAGGAGGAGATCGCACCGGACCTCTGGGACTGGGTCCCGGAACCGGCAGAGCATTAGGTTACTGCTATGGTTATGATTCACCGGGTTACACAAAGTGGCCTGGAGCCGGACTTGGAAGAGGATTTGGCAGGGGGTTAGGCTCCGGTAGAGGATTCGGAAGGGGTTTGTGTCGTTGGCTCCCCTTTGCCGGGTACAGTGTAACATACCCATGGACATATTCCATAGGCAAAGATGAAGAAATCAGACTGCTTAAAACACAGGCTGAAAACCTGAGTCGCGTTCAAAAAAATATAGAAAAGCGGCTTAAAGAACTCGAAAAAGAAGGGGAGTAATTTTACTCCCTTTCTTCATATTTTTCATTTCCAGATTTTTTCTGTGGCAGCAATATAAATCTTTTAATGATCAAATTTTCAACTTCACTCCCCCGAAAATAGTAATTCCGGGCATGGTATAGTAGATATTCGTAGCATATTTCTGATTGAGCAAATTCTCCCCGCTGATAAAAAATTCAGCTAATTTAAATGGAGCATATGAAATTTTTGAATTCAGCAGGGTATAAGTCTCATATGCTTCTTTGTTCACTGCCGGGTCAGTATCAAGATGGTTTATATGCTGCACTGAAGCGTTAAATCTGAATTTCCCAATACTATAATTACCGCCTGCATAAAAATTATGACGCGGAGTCGCATAAACAGGTGTTTTCATATTGGTATATGAATACGTCATATTTAATGTCAGATTCCTCAGCAACTGGGCATTTCCGCTGAATTCAATACCTTTATTATGAACCTCACCAGCATTTTGCAAACCCTGCATCGGAACACTAATTATCATGTTTTCCCCATCAACAATGAAGCCTGTAAGTTCCATACTGATTTTATTCTCCGCTAAATTCATTAATATTCCCGTCTCATAATTCATCACCGTTTCAGGATTAAGATTCACATTATGATTCCACACGAATAGCTCCCTGATTGTCGGACTGCGGAATCCTTTTGAAACAGATAATTTCCATGTTAAATTACCGGTAAATTTCCATGTTATACCTCCTGCAGGGATCCAAATCGTCCCGTAAACTTTATGGTTCTGCATCCTTAATCCGGCATTTAAAGTAAGTTTTTCAAAAAGTGTTTGCTTGACAAAACCATAAATTCCTGCATCATAAACAGTTGTATCAGTTATCCTTGTGCCGAACCTTTCATTGTCAGCCTTTCCGCCATAAATCAGATAGTCGCCGCCAATTGTAAAGTTGTTACCTGTAAACAGCCTTACAGTCTGGTAAATATTCAATCCATAGTTTTTGTCGTACGAATGAAACCCGTCAGAAATTATATGCTCTCCGAAATTGTAAAACAGTTTTACAGTGCCTGAAAAAATCCCGTAATTATTATCTGCGGTCAATGCCCAGTACCCTCTTGTGATATCAAGTGAGTTTCCGGGGAGAGCATTAATAGTATCAGGCCCCGGATCTGTTGCTTTAAACTTTGCCAGACTGAAATCAGTATTCACATTAATTCCCTGTACTGGTTCATAGCCAATTTTAATATATCCGTTTGTTATGTTAAAATCAGAATTTGGCCTGTGACCATCGGTCTGATCATGATTAACCGATAGAAATACATTTAATTTATCCTTCTTATACCCGGCAGATGCCATATATTTTTGAGTATTATACGAGCCATACATTAAGTGGGCATTAGCATGCAGTCCATCGTCCTGTTGTTTTCTGGTAATAATGTTTATTACACCTCCCATTGCATTTGATCCGTAGAGTATTGAAGCCGGGCCTCTTATCACCTCAACTTTTTCAACGTCAGAAGCAACATATGAATCGGGTAGTGGATGACCAAATATTCCCATAAACTGTGGATGGCCGTCAATAAGCATCAGAACTCCTGTTGTTGGGCTTCCTCCTATTCCCCTTATGGAGACCTGTCCAGCAGCACCTGTGGCAACACCAAAGCCCATCACTCCTCTTTCTGTTACAAACAAACCGGGTATTCGTCCATTTAAAACCGGCAGAAGAGCTGTTTCAATGCTCTCGTTTATCTGCTGCCGTCCTACAACCGATACAGCCATCGGAACATAATGCCTGTTAACCTTAACTGTAGTACCTGTTACAACTACCTCATCAAGATTAATAGTATCTTGCAGGGATGAGTGTTCTGTCTGCTGCGAAAAAACAGAAAAAGTAACAAACGAAATACCTGCTATCAGAAGAAGTCTTAAATTTTTCATTTGTAAAAATTTATGCATATAATTGATATTAACTTTATTTTCTCCTTCCCCATTTTGTCCCCTTGCTTTTCCAACCACCAGATATTTTTCTCCCTATCTGGAAAGTTCAGTAGGAGATTTAAAATAGTATTACGTTTTTCATAAAAAGTGTTACTGCAAAAATAAAAAAATTTATATATGTTAATCCGCTTTACTCATAATTAACTTTCCGTGTTTAATTCCTTTAATGCTTATCAGTTTATCTGACAGTTCGGTAAGAATTTTTGCCTTCCCTTTTACTGCAATAATTTCCAGGCATGTATCGTGGCTGAGGTGAAAGTGCTGTGACGAGAGAATAACATCAAAATAATCGTGCTGTATTTCGTTTGATTTTGAAAGAATATCCTTTTTATGATGATCGTAGAGCATTACAATAGCGCCGGCAACGATATTGTTGCATTGCCATTTTTTCTCCACAATATGTTTTTCAATCAGGTGTCTGAGTCCCTGCGACCTGTTTGTGAAATTATTTTCTTTCACATACTGGTCGAGTTCGCCAAGCAATTCCTTTTCGAGACTGACGCTGAAACGGATTACTGCCATAAAAATTGTAACACTTATATCCACAAATGTAATACTGATTTTTAATCCAGCAAAAATATCATTCTAAGAATTCCACCTCTGATAATTACCTTAAAATTTATTTTTCAACTTAAATAATAATGTTCCAGTTACTTTAAATTTATTATCACTTTGTTAAACAGGAAAATGTTTTCAGGATTTACTCTATTTTATTTCCTAACCTGATGCCAAAGTACAGGGTTCTAGGTGAAACTGTCCCATAAATATATGAAGGATCGCGATTAATACCTCTGTCAAAGTCGGACTGATAAGAATTAAAGATATTTTTCATCCCGGTAAAAATCTGCATAATTGAACCATTCAATTTAATATTATAGGAGATTTTAATTCCAAGATCAAAAAACGGATCTGACAGTCGGAGTTCGCCAATATCGGGATCAGTTAAAGGACCAAAATATGGCACAAGCATTCTTCCTGTATAAGTACTTGTAGAAGAAAACCTTAAGCTCCGTATTATATCCCAGTCTATGTTAAAATAACCGTAATTTGAAGGTGTTCTAAAAAATTTCCTTGTATCAAATTGCTGTTTTTCATCATATAAACTTGCCTGAATTGTAAACCCCGAGCTCAATAAAAAATCTTTAAATAATTTCATTTTTAATTCCATATTCACACCTTTTACCAGTGCTCCATTTTCTGCATTTTTTCTTAGATATATTACTTTACCATTTTCATCTGGCACACCTATTTCATTAAAAAAAGGATTTGTCAGCTTCGTATAGAATCCCTCTACAAGAAAACTGGTTGTAATTGCACCTATAACTCGGTTGAAATCAAGAGAGGCCATTATGCTGTGACTTGTTTCCTGTTTCAGTTTCGGGTCATTTACATTAATGACCTGTCTGGCTCCGGAAGTTTCAATATGAAGATCTTCATCAAATATCTGCGGTGCCCTATAACCCTGTGAATAACTTAAACGTGCCTGAAGTGATTCTAAAATCTGATACATTAAACTGATCCTCGGACTTAAAACATTACCATTTTTTGCTTCATTAGTTTTTGTACGGTCAGTTATTCTATAATGATCAAAACGAGCACCTATTCCCATTTTAAACCTGGCTGCTTTCAAATCATATTGGAAAAATAATCCGCTGATTGAAGATGTTTGGTCAGAAACTACAGTATTTGGTACATGGGGTACACTTATAATCGAATCATTCACTATTAAAGCATTTGAATAATCAGGATAACCAAGTTTTTTATCCTTCAAATTATCTACAGTTTTTTCTACACCAAATATAACAGAATTGTTTCTAATGAAAGTTTTATATTGAATTCCAATATTATAAACAAGATCATATGTTTTCCCGTAAGCTTTAAGTGATCTGTTGGCACCATAATAAGAATCACGGGTTATATGTTCAGAAGAAACAAACAGTGACAAAAGGTCATAATCACGAAAATATTTCTCATACTTTATATCTGCTGTCTTTACATTATGTCGCACAGCTTCAGAAATATCTCTTTCGTGTAAAGGATATTCCAGACGATTACCTCCACCTCTTTCTTCTTTTATATTGAAAAAATTAAAATCGAACCTGTCCCTTAATCCGATACGGTGAAATATTCTCGCTCCAATAGTTTGGTTTATCAACTGAGCTATTTCTGAAAAACCGTCATTATTGGCATCAAACATCTGCCTTTCTCTTGTAAAACCACTAAGAGCCATTGAAGTTTTGCCATCAGATGATACAACAGATGTATTTACATTTAGTGAAAAATCAGGAGCAACACTACCTGAATTTTTTAATCCTATTCCGGTCAATGCTGAATTAAAACCCACTTCGTACAAATTTGTTGAAGGTTCTTTTAAAATAATATTTATAACTCCTGCGATTGCATTACTACCGTACATTGCTGAAGCACCGCCTCGAATCACTTCTATACGGTCTATTATGTTAGAAGGTATCAACTCAAGCCCGTATACGCCAGCCAGATGACTAAAAATTGGCCTGCTGTCTATCAATATCTGTGAATAAGGACCTTCCATGCCATTAATTCTTACCTGTGTATATCCGCAGTTCTGACAATTGTTTTCGATTCTGATCCCGGGCGAAAAGGTAAGTCCTTCTAATAATGTTACTGATTGCGATAATGAAAAAAGTTTAGGTGATAAAGTGTTAACTATTGTGATCGATTCTTTTCTCTTCATTTCTGTTCTGTCTGCGGTAACCACTATTTCTTCAATTCCCAATACATCCTTTTCTAACTCGAAATTTACCTCTTGTGTTGTCCCTTCTTTGATCTCAATCTCTTTTTCTGATGGCTTATGACCAATACATTGAGCTCTTAAAATAAATGTGCCAACAGGTATATTTACAAGGCGATAATGCCCTGTTTCATCTGTATTGGTTCCTATTGTTGTTCCTTTGAGGTTTATTGTGGCAAAAGGGACATGTTCGCCTCCGGAAATTACGTGTCCAACTATATTTGCATCAGTTTTTTTCTGTGAAAAAAGCTGAAATGAATTGATTATTAATATAATTATGAAAATATGTTTATTCATGTTATCAGATATTTTAATATTACTAAATAATTAAAATTCAATAGATTACACATATGAGATATATAAGCTTATCTCCTCAGGAGAAAGCTGTTTTCAAAAAAGTAATTATGAAATTAAAAAGTCGGAGCCCGTGGACGATGGCCCAGAAGATTTATATTGAATAGAAGGGAATCCTTACTTATGGTAATTCTTTTAACATTCAATAATTTTCTTATTACCTTAACGCCGGATAATATTACCGCAGATATTATTAAAATAGATGAAATAAACTGAATCAGAACAAAAGCATCCTTTGAATGATTGTGTTCCGGTCTGTTTTCATTATTATGGGATTTTTTGTAAGGATGAGAATGTACTATCCTTATCCCCTCAACTATATGAACATGAGGAAAAAATGAAATTAAAACAAAATATCCGCAAAAAATCCATAAAAATAAAATTGCGAATATCTTTTTTATCCTAAAAGCAAAATTGATCCTCATATACAATAAAACATGAGGCAAATTTAAAAAAATTACTTATTAAAAATCCATCTATTTAAAACCTTCTTGAAATTAAGTGTGGTTAACAAATTACTTTAAAATTATTGTTTCAGCAATTTTTTCAAAGGCTTCTATAATATTTCTGTTATTGAGAGAAAAAACAGTTTTTCCCTCTTCGGCACCTTCGCCTATTTCCAGTACAAGAGGTATTTGACCAAGAAGAACCGTATCAAATTCTCTGGCCAGTTTCAGTCCACCACCTTTACCAAAAACATAATATACTTCATCAGGGTGTTTTTCAGGTGTAAACCATGACATATTTTCAATTATTCCGATAATTGGGATATTCAAATCGGGGTTTCTGAACATTGATGCTGCTTTCCTGGCATCATTTAATGAAATCTCCTGAGGTGTAGTAACAATTATTGCCCCTTTTAGATTCAATTTCTGCGCCGTTGTCAGTTGAATATCACTTGTCCCCGGTGGAGTATCAATAAACATATAATCAATTTCACCCCAGTCGGTTTGTTCGATAAGCTGTGTCAGAGCCTTGCTTGCCATCGGGCCTCTCCATATCACAGACTGGTTGCGGTTTATAAAAAACCCTATAGAAATAATTTTAACACCGTATTTTACAATGGGGAATATTATTTCTTTATCGCCGAAAGCCGCTATTTCAGGGATGGCATCTTCTATTCCAAACATTCTTGGTATAGATGGTCCGAAAAGATCAGCATCGACAATTGCGGTATTGAATCCCTGGCGCACCATTGCTGCAGCAAGGTTTGCTGCCACAGTTGATTTACCCACACCTCCTTTACCTGATGCTATAGCAATTATATTTTTAACTCCTTTTAGTTGAATTTTCTCAAATGGATTTTTTACTTCTTCTGATTTTTTATTATGTACCATATCATATTTAATTTTAAACTTATTTCCAGTTCTGGATTCAATTCAATTATGCTTTTCTTTTGTACCATTGCATTAATAACATTTTCATCAAATGGCAGATATTCTGCAAGGGAAATATCCTTTCTCAAACACCAGGTTTTGATCTGACTTGCTACTGAAAGATTAAGATCATATTTGTTTATAATCACAAATATTTGAAGATTAAATTTCTTAACAAGTTCAACAATTCTTTCAAGATCGTGAAAACCCGAAATTGTTGGTTCTGTTACAATTACAACCTTGTCAACGCCTGTAATGGTCGAAATTACAGGGCAACCTATTCCTGGTGGGCCGTCGAGTATAATTGTTTCAAGTCCATTTGTTTTAGCTATCTGCTTTGCTTTTTCACGTACAATATTTACCAGTTTCCCTGAATTCTCTTCACCGGGAGCAAGACGTCCATATACCATTTTACCATTACGGAACGATCCTGCGTAAACCCTGCTTTTATCATTTGGGATCATGTTTATAGCATTTTCCGGACAGACGCGTGAACAAAGCTTGCATCCGTCGCATGCAATTTCAGATATTAAAATCCTTCTGTTTTTAAAAGAAATAGCATCAAAACGGCAATAGTTAATGCATACCCCGCAATTTGTACATAAATTGTAGTCAATAAAAGCTTTTTCACCCGTAACAAAGATTCTTTCTTCTTCATTTGAGGGATTAAAAAGCAGGTACAAATTAGCTGCATCAACATCGCAATCGGCGAGCACAACCTCATCATTCAATGTGGCGAATGCAGCACTTATACTCGATTTACCGGTACCTCCCTTACCGCTTATTATAGCTACTTCCATACTGTAAAATAATATTTTCAACTGTATCAAACAGCTGCTTCTCCAGTATAAAATCTTTTTCCGATGCAATTTTACCGACCGAATACAATTCAGCAATTTCCTTTTTAAAGGGTATCTCCAGCAATAAAGGAATATTTTCCTGTGTAAGGTAATCATATACCTCCATGTTGCCAATTCCTACCCGGTTAATGATTACACCAAAGGATTTATTTATTGTTTTCAGTATCTCGACACTCTGTTTTAGATCACTCAGGCCAAAAGGTGTCGGTTCGGTTACAAGTATAATATAATCGGCCGGCTCAACTGTCTGTATAAAAGGACAAGATGTACCAGGAGGAGAATCAAGTATTATAATTTCTGCCTGATTATTGATATTTTTTATAGCCTCTTTTATTATAGGAACCGGCGACATCACGCCTATATTCATTCGTGCTTCAATAAATAAAGGTTCACCATTATTTGAATATAAATTTACTTTGCCCAGTGAAACCGGCTTTTCAGTAATAGCATCATATTTGCATGCAACACTGCATGCTCCACAGCCATGACAGAGATCTTCGATTACCTGAATAATTTTCATCGGAGGTAAAATGAAAATTGCATTATAGTTGCAATATTCACGGCATTTCCCACAATAAATACAACTATCTATATTTATAACCGGTACTAGTTGAGTAACTTCAGACACCTTTATTAATTTTGTTTGAAAGAATGCAATGGAATTTGGTGCTTCGGCATCACAATCAACTAACATTGCTCTGAAGTTTTTCCTCATCAGAGCATAAAAAATGTTTGTTGCAACAAAAGTTTTACCGGTACCACCTTTACCACTGGCTACAGCAATCTTAATCATTTCCTGATTTTATAAAAAGAATTCTTTAAACATCTCCAGAAATTATATAACCATATTAAAAAATTCCTTCATAATAATACAATGCTGCTATTTATCAAATTTTAAGATGATAATCCCTAAGAAAAAACTTTTTCCCGTTATAAACTGAAATCCTGATTAATTTTTGTCTGATTAGTGATTCGACCACCTCATACCTTGCATTATCTTTTTCGAGAAGATCATTAAGCATATCTTCCCGCATAGGATGAACAGCTGTAATGTTTAGAATGTCTTCGTAAATATTTCCTGTATAGCCAGTTCTTGTACCTTCAAAACCAGTCAGAAATTCTGCATTTATATTCTTTTCATTAAAAATTTGCCATGCGCGGTTAAGAATATCAGGGCTGGCTGGCTTTACCTTTTTAAATAATGGTGGACGGATAGGAATCGTAAGATATGCAGTTGAAGGATTAATTTTTTGAATAAATTCTGCCAGACTTATAAAATTATCATCATTATCATTTACGCCTTCAATTAGCATGGTTTCAGTACAAAGTTTACCCTGGAACTGTGAAGCAAAATAAAATATCCCATTAATGATTTTTTCATAAGTAAGCAAGGGTGAAGGACGATTTACTTCTTTCCATAAATATTCATTACCGGCATCCATTTTAACAGATACCCAGTCGGCAGCTAATATACCGTCAGAAACAGAATTATCCCAGAGCAATGAGCCATTAGTAATTACTGCAACAGGTAAACCAAATTTTTTCAATAATTTAACACTCTTACCAAGATTAATATCAAGGGTAGGCTCACCGTTTGATACAAATGTTAAATAATCCGGATAATTTTCAGCATTCAGTTTTTCAAGATGTTGCCCTACTTTTTCATAAATCAGCTCAGGCTCAAAAAATGATTTTCTAACGGTTGTCTGCAAAAAAGTTTTTCCCACCTGGCAATATATACATCCATAAGAACATGTTTTCGGTGAAACAATATTGTTAATTCCAAGACTTTTCCCCAGCCGTCTTGATGGAATTGGTCCGAAAGTAATCATAACTCAAAAAATGTTTTTAATTAAAACCCGTTTCAAACCGAATTATAAACCACCATACTTCCACGAGGCACTTTAAGAAACTCCGATATAACATTACACTTTGCCATTAAAAGAAAAAATATTCTTCTGTCATTTAAAGGTAATAGCCCCTCAAGATTACCCTGACCTTTTGAAATAATCACATCTGCCTTTTCAAAGCACTCCTTAAAAACATTATCAGATTTTTCAAGTAAAATTGATGGTATATCATATCCGCTGGAAATAACTTTAGCTATCTTATTCATGCCTATATATAAAGCATCTTCCATTGTAGCATCATTTATAACTGGACCTCCTCTGACAACAAATGTTAAATGCGGATGATTTATAGTACTTATGAATATCTTGTCAAACACAATCTCTCCCGCATTATCTCCGATGTATAAAACTTTATCGGCTTTTTCAATCTCCATTTTCAGTTTCAGCGAATGATCTATGGCAAAATCTGAATTAAGAACCATATTTATTGTAGTCTGTAGATCAAACCCGTCCCCTGTTGCAAAATCAATAATGTTTCCTGCTATTGAAAGTCTTAATGCCGTGCGGAACGGATCAGATGACTTCCTTATTATTTCATTAAGTTCCGGAACTAATCCTAAAACCAGATCGTTACTCTCTTTCTTTTCTCTTTTGTAAGGATCAGGATTATTAGTATAATTCCTTAAAATATAATTTACCTCTCTCGAAAATTCAGGCATACTTTGCTTACCCCACTTATCGCAGAAAAGGTTCATTACATCCTGTACCAGACGGTTAGCTGTATCATTTGTTAATTTTTCTCTGGCTATAAGTTTTTCAATTGCTCTTGCAAAACAGAAAAAACATCTGTAGTCTGAAGTCATTTAATCAGCCGGATTAATGATTACAGTAATTTGCACCTACCGCTAGTGTACCATTAAGAAAATCTTTTACAAGATCAGTGTAATTCTTAAATGGTGCACCTGTAAATACATTAATTTTATGTTTATTAAGCAAATCAATTGCTCGGTGCCCTATACCTCCTGCAATAATGTCAGTCACACCTTTTTCAGCAAGCCATACCGGTAATAAACCGGGTTCGTGAGGCGGAGGTGTAACCAATATCTCGCTGATAATCGTAACATCCTCTACATCAACAATTGCAAATTGTTGGCAATGACCAAAATGTCCACATAAAATTCCCTTTTCCAATGGAATAGCAATACGTTTTTTCATAATAATTATAATGTTTAAAAAACTCAAATTATTGTTTCTGACCTTTCTCCGGGTTTTTACCTCTTCTTCCTCTCAGTCTTGCAACTTGTCCACGGCCTGCATTGAGGCCACTTCCTGATTGCCAGGTCTCTGTGTTTAAATTTTTACCTTTTCTGCATCTTCCCAGTCCTCTTCCTGTTCCCGGGTTTTTCCCTTCAGGTCCTGTTCCATCCATACGTGGCATAACTTTAATTTTTAATGATTCAACATATTTATAATATCCCTGATTGATTTCTCAGGATCCTTAAGAATCACTATCTGAATTTTCAGATTGTCGAGCAAAGATTTAACTTTAAAGCCAAACTCCCCGGAAATTATTTTTCTCACGTTTCGCGAAGCTATAAGCTGCACAGAAGCAGGCCCGGCTCCTTCTTCCAATTCTTTATTGGGGTTTGGCAAAATTTCTATATCACATGTATCTGTGTCATAAATCACAAAAAATGCACAGCGACCAAACCTCTGGTCTAACCTGGATTCAAGTGAATCACCTGTACTTGTAATTGCAATTTTCATATTATTTTTTAAAATGATTACTTTCTAAATCCTCTCCTTTTTCCAGCTCTTCTCGGTTCGCATATATGTAAATCCATGATATTATCAGGTTCTGTCATATCTTTAAAAATCACATCAGGTAAAAGATCATAATTTACAATCATCCGGCTTCCGCATAGCGGACATTCATCAGGTTTAAATTCTTCACCGGGATTATTGAAATAACATCCGCATTCATTGCAGGAGTACCAGCTACTGTCAAAATAAATCTTCCCTCCCTCTATGATAATCTGTTTCCCCTCAACAATTGCCTCAGCGATCTTCATCCTTGCACTCGCATAGATACGGGTCAGAGTAGGACGCGAGACTCCCATAAGTTGAGCTGCATGGCATTGATGCAGCATAAGAAAATCGCAAAGCCGCAGTGATTCGTATTCTTCAAGATTAAGAAATACTTTCCCTGAACTGGTTCTGTTATCGGCAAACCCATACGGTTTCATGCCTGATATTACCGGAGGCTTTCCAACCCTGCGCATTTTAACGGGACGTGGCGACATAATTATGAATAAAAATTCTTCACAAAAATAATGAACTTATGTTCATAATCCAAATAAATGACAATCTTTTTTATTTAAATATTCTTCTCTTCAACCCGAATAATAAACAGGTCGACCATTTAAAGGCATTTAAAAGATTTAAAGTTTAACCAGCTAGATAAATAAGACTTAAAAACCTATTTTTCTGAAGAAATTTTTTATGACTTCCAGCGCTCTTCCCTTCTCCTCAATAAACCCCATATGACCTGAGTTCTCGAGTATTACCAGTTCGGCATTCGGAGGTAGTTTAACCCTTGTCTTCATCGATTCGCACTGAATATAATTATCTTTTGCTCCTAGTATCCAGAGGCATGGAACCTTTCCTGCTTCCATTAAATGAACCCTCGAAGGTCTTGCCATCATCCCTCTTAATACTGCGGTTATTCCTTCATCCCTTATCCCCGATGCAATCCTCTTTGACTTTTCAAAAGCATCATGAAATTTTTCAAGGTTCATATCAGCGTACATCCGCTTTACAGCATCGGGATAAAGCATGAATTTCTTACCTCCCTCAACCATCTTTATGTCATTTTCTCTCCTTTTTAAAACTTCGGGAGTATCGGCAAAAGGATGTGAATGAAACAAACAGTAGCCTGTAAGTTTATGAGGATATTTCTCCAGAAAAGCAAGCGTAACATATCCACCCATTGAATGACCTGTAACGAAGGCTCTGTCAGTTCCGGTTACATTGAGAAGGGCTTCAGTAACATCGGCCATAAATTCCATTGTGTGAGTATGATTAAATATGTCCGAATTGCCATGCCCCGGAAGATCAATAGCAAGAATCCTGAAGCTGTCTGCCAGGGATCCGGCAAAATCTTCCCATACTTCTGAAGTTTCGAGATAGCCGTGTATGAGTACAATTACAGGCCCTCTTCCCTGGTCGGTATAAAAAATTTTCTTACCAGCGAAATGAAAATAATTTTTCAATTTAACTATGTTTTCTCCAAAAATAGCCAAATGGTAATAAATGAGCAATGCAGCAAATAATTTTTTTGCCAACAATTAGCATGTTTATTTCATAAATTTTAATTTAATTTTATATCCATCATCTGGAGATTGTATTTGTTAATTTACTCATAAACTCTTATTTAGTCAATGTATAAAATTCTTTTTTCATCCGTTTCTAAGAAATTTGTTATGGCTGTTGCAGGTCTGTTTCTCATAATATTCCTGCCTGTACATCTGACTATCAACCTGATGCTCCTTAAAAGTGATCCTTTACCTTTCAACAGGGCTGCCCATTTTATGGCTTCCTTCCCGGTTATTAAAGTATTTGAGGTAATACTTTTTATATCACTTATAGTTCATATCTTTTACGGGATATGGCTGCAGATTCAGAACTGGATGGCACGACCCATAAGGTATGCCAGTGGCCAAAAGTCAGAAACCTCCTCCTTTTCAAGGTTTATGATTTGGACAGGCCTAACTGTACTGATTTTTCTTATAATTCATTTTTTCAATTTCTTTTTTATTAAACTGGGAATTGTGGAAGGGAACCCTGAAGATTTCTATTCTGTTGCTCATGAACTCTTTAAAATTCCTGCTTATAATTACATTTACCTGGCTTGTTTTCTTCTTCTTGGATTTCACCTGCACCATGCATTTTCTTCGGCTTTCCAGACGCTGGGGCTTAACCATCGTATATGGACTCCCGTAATCAAAGTGCTTGCCTGGGTCTATTCCA